>OGQZ01000001.1_pt1 | contig 306150 bp, 325 predicted proteins | sample 1553321 | NCBI WGS metagenome assembly OGQZ01 (sample SAMEA2579958, study PRJEB22360) | human gut metagenome | reverse complement strand
GCGGTAATACAGAGAAAGAGCGTCAAAGAGCAGAGAAAGAAAGCCAAAGAGCAGAGAAGGAGAGCCAAAGAGCAGATGCCCTTGCTGCAGAGGTGGAACGGCTGAGGGCGCTTTTGAAATAATATCCAATGTCATTTCCTGCATTGGATGTTTAAAATGCCCGCTGCGTTTTCTGATCTATTATTTATCAATCCGATGGACACACCGAAGATTGCACAGAATGCGTCAGAATATGATGAGGCAGTCTATGAGGAAGATCTGGAAGCAGCGATTGTATAGGCGTCAGGTACAAATGATGACCGCGTGTGCTTATTACGCGGGAGGCTTTATCTGGGGGCGAAAAATAACAAGGATTATACGCCGGAGCTTCTGCGCGTCAAGGAAATGATTCTGAATTATATGAAAGTCAATGCATGGAAAAAGGAAATCCACAGCATCTGTGAGCAGGTGTTGTGGATTTTATTTTATGATGCCATCTCTTAAGAATTATAGAAAAAAAGAAGCATAGGAATGGGAAAAAGTGAAAAAATAGTTGATATAGAGACTAAATTTTCAATAGCTGTTGACGTTCTGCATAAATAAGAACTATAATTTATTGAAAATATAATCGATATGGAGACTAAATTTTCATTAAGGAGTGCGCAATGGAGAGAAATTTGTATTTGAATAAGCTGATCAGAAAGAAAAATAATGGTCTGATCAAGGTGATCACCGGAATTCGGAGAAGTGGTAAGACATATTTATTATTTGAGCTATTTTATGATTATCTAATAAAATCGGGAGTTGATAAAGATCATATTATAAAAATTGCTTTAGATGATAGAATAAACAAAAAATATCGAGATCCGGATATCCTATGCGAATATGTTCATGATGTAGTCAAAGATGATCAGATATATTATGTATTGCTTGATGAAGTACAGATGGTATCGGAATTTGAAGATGTATTAAACAGTTTTTTGCATATGAAAAATGTAGATACTTATGTAACCGGTAGTAATGCAAAATTTTTATCAAAGGATATTATTACGGAATTTCGAGGAAGGGGAGATCAAGTGCATTTGTTTCCTTTGTCTTTTGCAGAATATATGTCAGGAAAAGGTATTGATAGACAGCAGGCATGGCAGGAATATACAATGTATGGTGGTTTACCTAAAATGCTTGAAATTGAAAATGAAGAAGACAAAGCAGTATATCTGAGAGATATTTTTAAAGAAACTTATATTAAGGATATATTAGAGCGTAATGATATCAGAAATCCGGTTGAAATGGAGGAATTGCTGGATTATTTAGCTTCAGCTATTGGTGGTTTGACAAATCCCAAGAAACTGGCAGATACTTTTAAATCAGAAAAGAATGTGTCTGTGCATCCGGATACGATTAAGACATATTTGGATTATTTTGAGGACTCATTTCTGATCAACAGAGCAAACCGTTATGATGTAAAGGGAAGGAAATATTTAAGTACTCCTATGAAATTTTATTTTACGGATTGTGGACTGAGAAATGTCAGGATCAATTTCAGACAATATGAAGAAACTCATATTATGGAAAATATCATCTATAATGAACTCCTGATAAGAGGATATCATGTTGATGTGGGTATGATCGAATATAACTGCTATACTGAGAACAGAAAAAGAGTACAAAAACAGTTAGAGGTAGATTTTGTATGTAATCAGGGGTCTAAGAGAATCTATATCCAATCTGCACTGGCTTTGCCTACAAGAGAAAAAGAAGAACAGGAACAATTGCCGCTTCAAAATATCGGTGATTCTTTTAAAAAGATAATTATTGTGAAAGATGGTCCTACACATTACAACGAATCGGGAATTTTGATATTGAACCTATTTGATTTTTTGTTGAAAGAAAATAGTTTGGAATGTTAAGTTTATAGTGTCAGGTACAAATGCCGAATGTTTTGATTTTGTATCAGAGTGTGTCGGTTGTCTTCAAAATGTGGACAACTGACACACTTCAGGAATATAATAGGAACAGAAGGAAAGTTGTGGACATGATAACAAAACATCAATCAATCAGGAGGTTATGTATGTTGATGGATGAGAGAGTCAGGGTGTTTTTATGAAAAGGAAAATTTATATTATAGCAGCCGCGGCTATTGTGCTGATGATTGTTGTTGCAGCTGCGGCTTGTGTGAATAAAGGGAAACAGAAGGAGAATCCGGTCAGCAGAATATCTGAGGAGCAGGAAACCGTAACAGATCAGAAGCAGGCAGTCGGGCAGGCAGAGGCGGATGATACGGAAGCGGAGGCGGAAGACGCTAAGAAAACTGAGAATGAACCGGTGGCGGAAGATGCTAAGGAAACTGCGAACAAACCGTCGGACGAGACAGAGAAAACTGTGAACGAACCGACAGTGGGTGTAGAAAAGAATACTGCCATCAAACCGACAGATAGTGTGACAAAAGAGAATGCAGCAGAGCAGACATCCCGGACAACAGATAAAACGGTAAATATCAAAAACAATAAGAAACAGGATACAGACGGAACTACAGAAAAGCGGGCAAAAACAAAGAAGGAAGAGCCGGATCAGCTGCCAATAGTAGATATTACAGAGGATGAAAAAGCATCTGAAAGCACAAAACAACCGGAGAAACATCAGACAGAAGATACGAAGCAGAACGAAGAAAAACAACCGGAAGGTACCAGACAGACCGAAGAAAAACAACAGGAAGATACCAGGCAGGATGAGGCACAGCAACCGGCCGGTGACACGCAGAAAGAAAATGAAAAGACGTCAGCTACGATAGAGCTTCCTTTTGTACCTGCAGAGGGCACAGAATGATAGAAGCCGGAGCGTTTACCATACAACTGGCAGGAAAAAGAATCCATATCCGGCCGTTGTATGATATGGTGAGAGAATATTGCAAAGCATATATTGTGCCTGATGTATGCGCAGATCTGTCTGTACAGATTTTCGCAGAAGATATAGCCTATGAGAGAAGGCAGTCTGAGCGGGAAGCGGAGCTGGCAGGTCAGAAGGAAGCAGCATATACAGATGCTTACCTGGAAACACTTGCCGTATACCGCAGGATCGCAGAATGGATGCCAATGCAAAATACCTTGTTGTTTCATGGCTCGGCAATTGCAGTAGATGGAAAGGCTTATCTTTTTACGGCAAAAAGCGGCGTGGGAAAGTCTACCCATACCGGGCTCTGGCGGGCGTATTTTGGCAATCGGGCGGTTATGCTCAACGATGATAAGCCGCTGCTCCGTATGACAGAGGATGGTATATATGCGTATGGTACTCCCTGGGATGGGAAGCATAGGTTAAGCACAAATACTTGTGCACCACTGGCCGGCATATGTATGATAAGAAGGGGCAGTGACAATATGATCCGTGAGATCACGGCGCATGAAGCATATCCCATGCTCCTGCAGCAATGTTATCGTCCAATGGGGAAAGATGCCCTGATACATACGCTGCAGTTACTTGACTGCCTCCGGGAGAAGGTCCCGTGTTATGAGCTATTCTGCAATATCAGCCGGGAAGCGGTAGAGACCGCATATAACGGAATGAAAGGACAGGAGTCAGATCAATGAAATTAAAAGACGGTTTTATCACGCATGAAGGAGCAGGGGAACATATTACGGTCTCTGCAGGCAGCGTGTCATTTAGTGGCATGATAAGAAGCAATCAGACAGCAGGCTTTATTGTGGAATGTCTGAAGGAAGAAATAACCGAAGATGAGATCATCGAAAGGCTGCTTGCAAAATATGATGCACCAAAAGAGCAGATCACAAAGGATGTAGCGTCTGTTCTTGTAAAACTGCGTGGCATCGGAGCGGTTGAGGAATAGATGGAAAAAACGACGTTTGAACAGGAACTGGAGCGGAAAGGTAATATTACCTATACATGTCAGGGCTTCAGCATGCTTCCGCTGCTTCGCCAGCAGAGGGATCTTTTTACAATCACAAAAAAGCAGGACAGGTGCAGGAAGTATGATGTGGCACTTTATAAGCGTGCAGACGGAGCTTATGTGCTGCATCGTATTATTCAGGTGCTGCCGGATGGGTATGTATTTCTGGGGGATAACTGTCTCAATAAGGAATATGATATCAGGGAGGAAGCAGTTCTTGGTGTGATGACTTCCTTTGTCCGGGATGGAAAGGAATATGCGGCAGATGGGCGAAGCTGTCTGTTCTACGCCCGGGTTTGGTATATGCTGTATCCGCTCAGAAGGTTGTGGAAGTTTTTTAAAATGAAGTTTAAGAAGAACTAACTGCAGATAAGTAACTTATTATTTAAGACGTTTTTGCCGTAGAAGCGATACAGAGATCATGACAAGGAGGGCATTGGTGAAAGAAAAAGGCGCACTTTCGTGGCTGAATAAATCGACAAAGAAATATCATTCTTATATCGGATTTCTGACAGCACTGGAAATCATTGTGAGTATGATCGGCATCTGTTATGCCCTTGTGATGAAACAGATGGTTGACCGGGCTGTGGCAAAAGACAGATACGGCTTTACGATGGGGATGGCTGGCTTTGCACTTCTGATAGCAGGACAGCTTTTGATCCGGTTCATAACAAGACAGCTTTCAGAGTTTACCAGAAGCAGCATGGAGAATAAGTTGAAGAAGGATCTGTTTTCTTCTCTTTTGAAAAAGGACTATGGAAGGATCAGCGCAACACATTCTGAAGAATGGATGAACTGCCTGACCTCTGATACGGTCATATGTGCAAATGGCATGACAGATTTATTGCCGGGATTTCTGGGAATGCTGCTCAGACTGGTTGGTTCACTTGTGTTGATCTTTTGGCTGCAGCCCGGTCTGGCATATATTATGATTCCTTGTGGAGTTGTCTTTTTGTTCATTTCTGCCGCTTTGCGAAAACCGCTCAAGAAATTTCATAAGGATGTGCAGGAAAAAGACGGACAGGTAAGAGTGTATCTGCAGGAGAGGATCAGCAGCCAGCTTATAGTCCGTTCTTTTGGTGTGGAAGACATTGCTATGGAAAAAGCGGATGATGTAATGGAACTGCATAAGGTCTCCCGTATGAAGAAGGCATGGATCTCCAATATCTGCAACAGCGGTTTCAGCCTTGCGATCAATGGCATGTATCTTCTGGGGATCGGCTACTGCGGATATGGCATTATCAATGGAAGTGTGTCTTTTGGTACACTGACTGCCATGATCCAGCTTGTCGGACAACTACAGTCACCGCTTTCCGGCCTCGGAGGCTATGTGCCAAGGGTTTATGCCATGATTGCCAGTGCAGAGCGGCTTATGGAAGCAGAACAGATTAAAACAGCGGATGTACATAATCTGCGAAGTGAGGACGAGGCGAGGGTGCTTTATAAGGAGCAGATCAAAGAGATTGCTTTTGAACATGTTTCTTTTCATTATCCGGAGCGGATAAACAGCAGCGCCGGAAATGATGCGCTGCAGAAGGAAAATGTACTGCCGGATATGTCTTTTGTGATAAAAAAAGGAGATTATGTGGCAATTACCGGAAATTCCGGTTGCGGAAAGTCCACGATGCTAAAGCTGCTGATAGGTATTTATGTGCCACAGGCAGGATCTGTAGAGGCTTGTCTGGGCAATGGAACAAGTATTGCCATAGAAGAACTGCGTCGTCTGTTTGCCTATGTCCCGCAGGGTAATTTCCTGATGAGCGGCAGTATCCGGGATGTGATCACTTTTGGGAAAATACAGGGGAGAAACAGTCGGAATGCTGCATGCGGAAACGGAAATAACGATTGTACAGATCCGGATCATCAAGATAAAAATTGCAGGAATACGGAGGAAAAACTGCGTCTTGCACTTCGTCTTGCCTGTGCTGATTTTGTGTATGAACTGCCACAGAAGCTGGATACTGTGCTGGGTGAAAAAGGAGCGGGGCTTTCCGAGGGACAGATGCAGCGGATAGCCATTGCCAGAGCCTTATATACTGACCGCCCGGTGCTGATCTTAGATGAAGCGACAAGTGCGCTGGATCAGCAGACAGAAGAAAAACTGCTCAGTAATTTGAAATCATTAACCGACAAAACCGTATTGATCGTGACGCACAGAGCAAAGGCACTTTCTATCTGTAATAAGAGACTTGTATTTGCAGATGGCTTTGTGAGAGAAAAAACTGGAGAATAAAACCATATGAAGAGAAAACAAACAGACACAGATCTGATACATGCATGTATGTATGATATGCTCTGCCTGCTTGGCTGCGGCGTGAACGGAACAATACCGCCAAAGGCACTGCTTGAGAAATACCGGACAGAAAACAGGACATGTGGTGAAGAGCCGGAGGCAGCACAGGAGAGGCAGTTGTATTTATACAGGGTAAGTCAGGCACATTTTGTCGATGCACTTACCGGAACTGTTTTAAAGCAGGCGGGTGTTTCCCTGTTTCCTGACTGGGCGCAAAGCATAGCCAAAGCCGTGCGAAAAGAAATATTGTTCGATGCAGAGCGCACAAAACTGTTTTCCTTTATGGAGCAGAACGGTATCTGGTATCTGCCGCTCAAGGGAATTATTTTAAAAGAGTACTATCCGGCTGTCGGTATGCGCCAGATGTCCGATCAGGATATTCTTTTTGATGAAACATATGCGCAGGATGTCAAACAATATATGGTCAGCCGGGGCTATAAAGTGGAATCCTACGGTGAGAATCATCATGATGTATATGAGAAAAATCCGGTTTATAATTTTGAACTGCATCGCAGTCTGTATACTTCCTCTCATAAACAGGTGTGGGCAGCTTACTATAAAAATATCAAAGAGAAGCTTCTTTTGCAGGACAGAGTTAGCTATGAACAACAAATGGCGGATGAGGACTTCTACATATTTATGGTAAGCCATGCGTATAAACACTATGACGGACAGGGAACAGGCATCCGCACGCTCCTCGACTTTTATGTGTATTTACAGGCAAAAACAGAACTGGATTTTTCCTATATAGAAACGGAGTGCAGAAAGCTGGAAATAGAAGCCTTTGAAAAGGACAGCAGAGTACTATGCAAAAAAGTATTCGGGGAAAATGCTGTGAATACAATTGGTAGTCTGGGTGATGAAGAGCGGAATATGTTGTCTTATTATCTTGGCTCCGGTGTGTATGGCTCCCGTCAGCAGATGGTAAAGAACAGGCTGACGGCGTATAAAAAAGAAGGCAGGCATTTTGCGCGGCTGTACTATAGCTGGCACCGCCTGTTTCCGGGCATGGAGGTCTACCAGCACTATCCGTTTTCCGGGCACAAGATCACGCTGCCGCTTTGCTGGCTTTACCGTATTTTTGATATGCTTTCAGATACCGGCCGCAGAAAAGGGGTTATGAGAGAAGTGGAAGCGGTTCGCAGGGAAATTCCTTGACTTTTCGCACTGTAAAGTTTACTATTTAGAATAGCCTGTATCCGCAAAGCGGCGGGGATATAAAATTATACAAGCAAAGAGGGTAAAGAGATGGCAATTCCATACAATCACAGAGAAATTGAAGAAAAATGGCGTAAGGAATGGGAGGCTCATCCGGTCAATGTTAATGATGGCAAAAAGCCGAAATATTATTGCCTTGATATGTTTCCGTATCCTTCCGGAAACGGACTACACGTAGGACACTGGAGAGGATATGTTATTTCTGATGTCTGGAGCCGTTATAAAATGTTAAACGGCGGTCATTACATCATTCATCCGATGGGATGGGATGCATTTGGTCTGCCTGCTGAAAACTATGCGATCAAGATGGGCGTACATCCTGCAAAATCAACTGCACAGAATGTAGCCAACATCAAGAGACAGATCAACCAGATCGCAGCATTATATGACTGGGATATGGAAGTAAATACAACAGATCCGAAGTTCTACAAATGGACACAGTGGATCTTTGTACAGATGTTTAAAAACGGACTGGCTTATGAAAAGGAAATGCCGATCAACTGGTGTCCTTCCTGTAAGACAGGTCTGGCAAACGAAGAAGTTGTCAACGGTAAATGTGAGCGTTGCGGCGCTGATGTAACCAAGAAGAACCTGAAGCAGTGGATGCTCCGCATTACAAAATATGCAGATCGTCTTCTGGAGGATCTGGACAAGCTTGACTGGCCTGAAAAGGTAAAGAAGATGCAGACAGAATGGATCGGCCGTTCTTATGGTGCAGAGGTTGACTTCAAGGTAGACGGCAGAGATGATGTGATCACTGTTTATACAACAAGACCTGACACACTGCACGGTGCAACCTTCATGGTACTTTCACCGGAGCATGCACTGGCACAGAGCCTTGCAACGCCTGAAAATGCAGATGCTGTTGCAAAATATATTGCAGAAGCTGCCAACAAGTCTAACGTAGACCGTATGCAGAGCAAGGAAAAGACCGGTGTATTCACAGGCTCTTATGCAGTCAATCCTTTAAACGGAGCACTTGTTCCGATCTGGCTGTCTGACTATGTACTTGCCGATTATGGTACCGGTGCGATCATGTGTGTACCTGCGCATGATGACAGAGACTTTGAATTCGCAAAGAAATTTAACATTCCGATCATCCAGGTTATCGCCAAGGATGGTAAGGAAATTGAAAATATGACAGAGGCTTATACAGAAGCAGCCGGTACAATGATCAATTCCGGCGAGTGGAACGGTATGGAATCTTCTGTACTGAAGAAAGAAGCACCTGCCATGATCGAGAAGATGGGCTTTGGCCGTAAGACAACCAACTACAAGCTCCGTGACTGGGTATTCTCCCGTCAGCGTTACTGGGGTGAACCGATCCCGATCGTACACTGTCCGAAATGTGGTGCGGTTCCGGTTCCGGAAGATCAGCTTCCGTTACTTCTGCCGGATGTAGAATCCTACCAGCCGACAGGAACAGGAGAATCACCGCTGGCAGATATCACAGACTGGGTTAATACAACATGTCCTTGCTGTGGAGCACCTGCAAAGCGTGAGACAAATACAATGCCGCAGTGGGCAGGATCTTCCTGGTACTTCCTGCGTTATGTAGATAACAAAAATGACAAAGAGCTTGTCAGCAAGGAAAAAGCAGACAAGTATCTGCCGGTTGATATGTATATCGGTGGTGTAGAGCATGCGGTACTGCATCTGCTTTACTCCAGATTCTATACAAAGTTCCTGTATGATATCGGCGTGATCGACTTTGATGAGCCGTTCAAGAAGCTGTTCAATCAGGGTATGGTCTGCGGACGTGATAAAGTGACAGGTGCAGCAACAAAGATGAGTAAATCACTCGGCAATATCGTATCACCGGATGATATCGTGCGTGATTACGGCTGTGATGCCCTGCGTCTGTATGAACTGTTCATCGGACCACCGGAACTGGATTCTATCTGGGATGACAGAGGAATCGACGGTATTTACAGATTTATCACAAGATTCTGGAACCTTGTGATGGACAACAAAGACAAAGGCGTTGCAGAAACAAAAGAATCTGTAAAGCTGCGTCATAAGATGGTTTATGATATCACACAGCGTCTGGAGACATTCAGCTTAAATACTGTTATTTCCGGATTCATGGAATATAACAATAAGATGATCGAAATGGCTAAGAAGGATGGCATCGATAAGGAAACCTTAAAGACTGCAGTAGTTCTGTTAGCACCATTTGCACCACACCTCGGAGAAGAGCTGTGGAGACAGCTTGGCGAAACAGATTCCGTATTCCATACAACATGGCCAAGTGCAGATGCAGATGCCATGAAGGATGATGAGATCGAGATCGCAGTACAGATCAACGGTAAGACAAAGGCTGTTGTAAAGGTTCCTGCAGAAGTTTCTAAGGAAGATGCTATTATCGCAGGTAAAGAAGCACTCGGTGACAAACTTGCAGGTACAGTTGTAAAAGAAATCTATGTACCGGGCAAGATCATCAATATTGTAGTAAAGCCAAACTAATGAATGAGTAATTGGTGAATGATAAAAGATCCTGAATCGCATATAGTAAGCAAACGTGATTGCGTCTATATGTGATCAGGATCTATTTTTAATTTTTATGTCATTACATCTGGAACATCGCCAGCACCTTATTCATTTTCTGCATTTCTTCTTCACTGCTGTATTCCTTTAAAACTGAGATCAGCAGTTCGATTTCTTCCTTTGAAAAATTAACGGGATGCTTTTTGGTACTTGTGGCAAGTGCCATCAGAAAGGGCAGCTTATCCTGATCGGAAAGCTCCTGCATTTCAAAAACAAGCTTTTGTAAAAAATCCAGTTTATGTGGGTCAATCTGATGCAGACGCTGGTCTGTCATCCATGTTTTGTTTGGCATCGGATGAAAAAGCCTCCTTAAATCTTTGATAGCTTTCTTTTTGCGCGGGAGAAAGCATAGAACCGAGGATGGATTCCATGGCAGAGTTACCGGCAGATGCAGTTTTTTGCCCGGATATTGCTGAATTCCCGGATTCGGAATCTGCTGTAGATGCATCAGAATCCGCAGATCCGGAAGCTGCTGCAGAGACAACGGAATCCGAAGAATTGGCAGCTGCTGTAGATGTAAATGATTCTGAGGATACGGAATCAGATGCAGCCCCGGACATATGCTGCATGGCAGAGAATACCTCAAACATGTGGGAGAGCGCATCAGGATCGGTACTGTTTCCGTTTCCGTCAAATGGCATGGCATCCGGCGGAAGCATTTGCAGGATCGTCTGCATTTTCTCCATCATCTTCATGGACTGCTTCATCTGCCGGAGCTGGGAAAACAGCTTTTTCTGTTGCTGGTTGCAAAAAGGCATGGCACTGTCGAAAAAAGTATCCAGTCTGTCCACGGCGATCGAAAAGTCATGTATCTTTGTATGGGGCAGGCGGGAGAGACAATATTCCAGCTCACGCATTTTGATCAGTGTGGCAGCGATGGGCTGCAGCTGATTGGATAAAAGAGGAAGTGCCAGCTTTAAGAGCTGGATCTCATTTGTGGTATATAGGGTATCAAATGTCAGGATCGTATCATTATATTCCATAGAAGCCTCCGGTTTATCTTATGCGCTGGCTTTCAGAATATGTCAGATCTTATGTAGGAAAAATCACATGAAAAAGGAGGCCGAAGCCTCCTTTTGCTGCAGGTATTAGCAGAAAGAATGATTGCCGCCACAGCAGTTGCAGAGGATCAGAAGAATGATGATCCATTCGCAGCAGTTGTTGTCACCGCCGAATCCACCGTTACCACAGCCACAGCCGTTATTGTTACCGCAGCCGCCACAGCAGAATAACAGGATCAGGATCCAGATCCAGCTTCCGCAGCCATTGTTTTTCTGTTCGCAGCATCCACACTGACTAGCTGTTAATTCACTCATATAGGAGCCTCCAAATTTGATATTTATGTTTTATACTATGAAAAGCATAAAAAGGTGTGACAGAAATCTTGAATTTCTGACCGGATAAAGTTAAAATAGGAATTATGGATAACTATGTGATAAAGGAACTGAAACGAAAATATGATCTGACAAAGGACGAAGACGTGCTTGCATTATATGCAAAGCTGCAGTCCGGTGAGTATGATCTGCCGGGAACAGAAGGACGCCGGTTTGATGATGAGGTCTATGAGCTTGCCATGCAGGCAAGGGAAAGGCAGCGTCAGAACCGGAGCAGGAACAAAAAGAAAATCACGCGAAGCAGTGGGAAACGGGATAAGAAAAAAAGCCGAAGAAAAGTCGTTGTGCTGACAAGAGGCGAGCTTCGGGCAAGAAGGCTTCTGACTGCGATTCTGGTGGTGGCAGCCATGTCCTGTCTGGCATATTTCGGAATTTATTATTATGATTCTTATAAAGCACAGCAGCTATCCGCGCAGCTTACCGAGAAAAAAAATGATGCTGCAGTAAACCGGATGTATGGGCAGACACAGACAGTTCAGGAGAATGCGGACGGACAGCAGATCACACTGACTGTGCTGGATGAATATAAAAGCTTATATAATCAGAATAAAAATCTAATCGGATGGCTGGAAATTGCCGATACAAATATTGACTATCCTGTCATGCAGACAGCAGACAATGAATATTATCTGGATCATAACATCAATCAGGAAGAGGACAAGAACGGAACGCTCTTTTTGGACAGTGCATGTGATGTTGTAAAGCCGAGCACGAATTTTATCATATACGGACATAATATGCGTTCCGGAAATATGTTCGGAAATCTGGATAAATATAAATCAGAGTCTTATTATAAGGATCATCCGATGATCCGGTTTGACACGATTTATGAAAAAGGTACCTATCAGGTCATGTATGCGTTTATGTCCCATATTTATAAAGAGGATGAGATCGCATTTAAGTATTATCAGTTTATCGACGCTGCATCAGAGCAGGAATTTGATTCCGATATGCGAAGCATGCAGGAAATGGCATTGTACGATACCGGCGTGACAGCGCAGTACGGAGACCGTCTTCTGACGCTGTCTACCTGTGATTATGAAGAAAGTGACGGGCGCTTTGTTGTTGTGGCAAAGCGTATGGAATAAATTTTGAAATAAAGAGGAGAGCAAAATGGCTAAGACAAATCATAAAAAGAAAATGAAGAAGATGGGCAGAAGCCGGATGAGACGGGCGGTGATGGGAACGCTTTCCGCAATACTGATGATCTCCGCGATCATTGTGGCACTTGTTCCGATCCCGGAATCCCGTGCAGATTCTGATCCGACGGATCTGATCGCTGCGGCGACAGCCAATCCGGACACATACATACCTGCTTATACGAATACGGGAAATTATCCGGTATATGCCAGCGGTGATGGCAATTTCAGAGCTGCTTACGGAAGTAACGGCGGCTCCATGACCGGTGTCATTGTATATTATGATCAGAATAATGTCATTACCGGAGCAACGCTGGAGATCCCGGATGAGATGCCAGCCTTTTTGTACAATAAAGATACAAGCAGTTATATTGCGGTTAACGACAGAAGAGAGTTCTTATTCTATACGTCACAGGAAGCAGCAGATGCTGTGTATGATGAAAACGGCGCTTTGGTAAGCCCGGCGCAGAACCAGATCCTTTCTCCGTGTACTTATGATACACAGGGCGCATGGCAGGGTATGCAGCTTTATGTGGTACCGGGCGCAGCACTTGGTAATGTGGAACTGGTTTCCGGTAATAGCGTCGCTTATGCGGCAAGCAACCAGTTGATCATACCGGTACAGTATGTCGGCAGTACAAGATACGAAGTGGATTTAAATAATGTGACCTCAGACGGCGTGGACGGTCAGTATGTAAGTGATGGTGTCGGTGTCTTTGAAGGCGCGACCAACTTCTCCAGACTCGTTGTACCGGAGCGTATCCTTGCAATCGGTAACAATGCGTTTAAGGGCTGTCAGATGCAGTCCATTAAGATTGAAAACGGTGTCAACAGCATCGGTAACAATGCTTTCCAGAATTGTAACCAGCTGACAACTATCGATTTTACAGAACCGACCAATTTAAAAGAAATCGGTGATTATGCTTTTGCGGGCTGTACGTATCTTGGTGCGGTCAAAGTACCGGATCAGGTAACAAAGCTTGGAAATTACTGCTTCAAAGACTGTACGAACCTGACAGCGATCAATATTAACGGTGTCAGCGAGGACGGCAATACTTCCCTGACAACGATCGGTAACGGACTGTTTTACAACTGTATATCCCTTTCGCAGGTTATATTCCCGGAGCGTGTCAGCAACATTGACAGTGTGCATTATACCTGCTATGGCTGCAGCAGCATGACTTACCTGGGACTGCCAAACAATGCAGGCTCTACGGATCAGATATTCAAGTATGATAATGTGACGGGTTGTAACAGTCTTGACACGGTAAAGGTTCCTGCAAGAGATCTGAAGCTTGATTGCGGATGCGCTGCCAATACAGGTAGTGGCTATGATAATATTTATACAGGCGGTAAAGATATTTTCAGCAGTGAAAATCTTGGTAAAAATTCAGCTTTTGAAGGAGACTATGAAGTCAGCGACCAGTTCTGCATTCTGGCATACTCCCAGTCTTATGCACATAGCTATACGCAGAAGCATGATCTGGCATTCGGTTATCTGGACAGTGGTTATGAAGGCTGGTATGAAAAGCTTGTAGACGGCTATGCTTTCTGTGTCAATGAAAATAACGAATTGATCCGATTTGAGAAAAAGGATGAATCTAGTGATGGGGCAAATGTTATCATTCCGGATAATATTGCAAAATACCATGTAGCAAGAATCGCAGCAGATACCTTCCAGAATAATACGGCTATCAAATTCCTGTATATTCCGGCATCTGTATCCTCCATTGATGCCAATGCATTTTCCGGTTGTACTTCGCTCCGTACTGTGAAGTTTGACAATGCAGCATCTGTGCAACAGATCGGGCAGGATGCATTCAAAACAGGTGTGACACTTGCCGATGTTGATAAAAACGGAGATGGCGTTCCGGAAGAAAATCTGTGCTTTATCGGAGATATTTCTTCTGCAAGTGTTCCTTTTACTTATGCAATGAGCACGGCAAATAACTATAATGCACCATCCGCACCGACGCAGTATATCAGATATTGCAGCGATTTCCCGCAGAACCTGCAGATTCAGCTCGTTGTCAAGAAAAATGCCAATACCAACGAGGTTGATTCCGCAACTCCGATGCTGGCAGGTATTCCGACAGAGAATCAGTTAAAGGGAAATGAAAGCTACAGTTTAAGCACCTATACGGGAAGCAGTAAATATGTCCGTACACAGCAACAGGAAAATGATATTGTTGCAAGCGCGAACAGCAAGTATAGAAACAATCTGAATAATCCGGATACAGCGATCGACCTGACGGAAGAAGAGCAGGGTGTTATCGATGCGGTATATCATGTGCATGTACCGGACGGTGTTACTGCACTGAAGGAGGATTTGTTCCAGAATAATACCGCCGTACAGAGCGTGATCTTAGATACTGTAGCGGAGATTCCGGATCAGGAATTCGATGGCTGTACGAGCCTTAAGACATTTATTATGAAAGAGAGCGGTGCTGAAGGCGGGGAAGTGATCGGAAAACGTACTTTCAATAATTGTACCGCCTTAACGGAAGTGACTCTGCCGGGAACTGTCAGCACCTTTACGGAAGTACCGTTTGCAGGCTGTAAGGAGCTTACAGATGTCGGATTCACATCACCGGGCGGATATGCCTGTGCTGACGGACTGCTTTGCAGTGTGGACGGAAGCGGTAACAGAACCGGTGTGGTAGAATGCCTGGAGTCAAGAGGTACTAAGATCGGCGCTTCCAAGATCAGTTCCTCAGAGCTTGCAGGTATTACCGATATAGCACCGTGTGCGTTCCAGAACTGTACAGGTATCAGAGAGGCGTATCTGGACGAAGTAAGCACAACATTGATTCCGGATTACTGTTTTGACGGTGCAACGCAGCTTTATTATTGTAGTTTGTCTGACTCTGTAAAGAGAATCGGTAAATATGCATTCCGCAATACAGCGCTTTCCACGATCCGCATTCCGGGCAGTGTGCAGGCTATCGATGATGAAGCTTTTATAACAGATGATGGTGCGGGTAATGTCAACTACATTCAGGGACTTACCGTACAGTGTGAGGAAGACAGCCCTGCTTACTGGTACTGTGATGATAAGGATGGAATTACCGCAGAAACATATTCCAAGACTTATACGGTGACTTTCCTTGACTGGGATAATTATGTCTTAAAGACGCAGACTGTTAACAGCGGTGCAAGTGCAGATGCGCCTCGTGTAGAGAGAAAGGGATATGTACTGACGGGCTGGACAAAAGATTTTACAAATGTCAGGGAAGATATTACAACACAGGCAATTTATGAGCCGGATAATTCAGCTCCTATTGAAGGGTATTATTCTGTAGTATTTCAGGATTATGACGGACTGTATACATGGGATACCCAGTATCTGCAGGAAGGCAGTTATCCGACAACGCCGTCCGTAACACCAACCAGAAAGGGTTACAAGTTCAGCTACTGGTCACCGTCCAACTATACAACGATTGCTGTAACAGGTGATATGATCGTCAAGGCATATTATGTGGAAGATCCAAATGCCACCGACGACAACAATAACAATGGAAACAATGGAAACAATGGAAACAATGGAAACAATGGAAACAACAATAACGGAAATAACGGAAATAACAGCGGCGGCAATGGCACAACAGGAACGAATTATACCGTTACTTTCGTGGATTATGACGGAAGTGTGCTGGATACTCAGGTCATAGCAAGCGGAAGCTGCCCGGCAGCAACAACTGTAAAGCCGACCAGAAAAGGCTATACCTTTACAACATGGTCACCGTCCAACTATACTTCTGTTCCGGTCACAGGAAACCTGACAGTAACAGCTCTTTACAAAAAAGGAACTGCATCGACGGGAGAAAGCGGAACGGGTGATATTTCCTCCGATACAACCAAGGGAAATACGAATAATGGCAATACAAATAATAACGGAGGCGGCAACAAGGGTAATAATACCGGAGCGGCAACTGCTTCACCGAAACCGACAGCAACTGCTAAAAAAGGAGCAGCAGCAGTTGCCAACAAAAAAGGCAGTGTCAGCAGCAATACGGTTAACAGAAAACCGGCAACAACTGCGGGCAGTACAAGAGTAGAGGTAACAAAATCAGGCATTTCCAACAGAGGACTTGTTTCTGCTACTGTATCAGGCTCTAACGATAATTTTGTGATCAAGATCTCCGACAGCGATGAGGCAAAGGATGCAGTGGAAAAAGCATTGCTTGCATCATACGGATCGCTGGATGATCTGAAATATTTTGCAATGGATATCAGTCTGTATGATTCAACCGGAACAACAAAGATTGCAGATACAACAGGTATTACTGTCACGGTAACAATGCCGATCCCGGATGCGCTTGCAGGCTATGCGGGCAATAACAAAGCCGGTGCAGTCAATAATGGTGTTTTTGAGAAGCTCGGTTCCAGACTGCTGACGATTGATAATGTGCCTTGCATTTCCTTTAATGCAACACATTTTTCTCCATATGCCATTTATGTGGAGACCAATAATCTGACGCAGGCACAGATCAGTGATGCAACACCGAAGACCGGTGATCCGATCCATCCAAAGTGGTTTTTGGCAATGGGGCTTGCACTGCTATCTATTTTGTTATTCTTTGCGAAAGGTTCAAAAAATAAGGTTGTAAAAGTGATCGAATGAAAAAATACGGAAAAAGAGTAATCGGTGTCATACTGATGGTACTTGCCATGGTACTGACCCAAATCCCGATGCCTGTTTTAGAGGCAACGAGTGCAACTGCAGATTTTGAAAGAGATGGCGATACGCTCATCCATTATACAGGCACAGCTTCGGCTGTGTCTGTTCCTGCTGGGATCAGGGAAATCGCGCCGGAAGCTTTTGCGGATCAAAACGGTATCACAAAGGTTTACATCCCATCTTCTGTGGAGAAGATCGGAGAGGGTGCATTCCGTAATTGTACCAATCTGAAAGAAGTTTCTCTGTCAGACGGTCTTATTACGATTGAAAGCGGAGCTTTTGCCGGCTGCAGTTCTTTATCCGGTTTTACACTGCCTAAAACGCTTGAAACGATCGGGGCTGGTGTTTTCTCGGGAGATACGGCGCTGAAATCGATCAATATTGGAAAAAATCGGTTGTTTTCTTATGCAGACGGTGTTTTATATGACAGAGACCAGGCGAAGCTGATCGAGGTAATGCCGGGCAGAGAGGCAGAAACACTAAATATGCCGACAACGGTAACGGATATTGAACGTTATGCATTCTGGGGACAGGAGCATTTGAAGGAGGTTACATTATCTCCGAATCTGAGTGAGATCCCGGAATATGCATTTTCAAACTGTATCAATCTGCAGAAGGTTTCCATCCCATATTCTGTGCGGAAAATAGCGGCAAAAGCATTTGAGGACTGTAAGAATCTGGGAAATATTACAATCCCGCCATCTGTGACAACGATTCATGACACGGCATTTGACGGCTGTGATAATTTGAAGATCCGGGCGGAGGATGACAGCGCAGCACAGACCTTTGAGCAGGAAAGAGAGAAAAATCAGGTAGTGTCTGCCATGCTGCAGGATGATGTGGCTGTCGGCAATTTTTACAATAAGCAGGATGCGGAGCAGGAAGCATCCGCGGTATCGGGAAACAGTACAGGTTCCGGTGATTATGATGTCAATCATCCGGCTGATGTTTCCAATCTGGACGTTTCCAAATATTATGCCAATGATCCGTCTTCCGTTCTGGGGAAGACAAGGATCGTACACAATCAGGCAGTTGTGATGATGGATCCGAAGACAGAAGAAAATAAACAGGAAACGGAGACCGCTGAAGAGAAAGACTATGAAATGCTGGATGACATTTCAAGGGATAAGGTAAAGATCAAACAGTTCTATCAGGATCAGTCCCTGGGCATGCAGGAACTGCCGGCTGTTATGGGAATCGGAGATTTTGCTTTTGCAAGGAGCTCCCTGCAGGGTATATTATTGCCGGACGGACTGCAAAAGATTGGCTATGGTGCATTTTATCATTGTGACAACCTGACAGATGTAGAGATTCCATCTTCTGTTACAGTGATTGAGGCTGAAGCCTTTTCAAAAACCCCTTATCTGGAAAACTGGCTTGCGGGAGCGGGAGATGATTATCTGATCGTGGGAGACGGTATTTTGCTGGCTTATCGCGGTAATAAGAGCAGTATTTCTATTCCGGAAGGTGTGAAGAAGATTGCTAGCGGTGTATTTTCCGGAAATACAGAGCTTACCTGGGTCAATTTCCCGGCTTCTTTGACGGAAATCGGAGAAGCGGCATTTTCCGGCTGTACCTTTTTGGAAAAGCTGACAGGCGGAGATAACATACAAAGGATCAAAGACAGAGCATTTCTTGGGTGTCCGTTAAATGAAATCAATATTGGAGCACAGGTAAAAGAGATCGGACTGGGCGCTTATCAGAGCACAGGCGCGCAGGCCGCCATATTTGAGGGAGAAAGCCTTCCGACACTTTCCTTCGAAAAGACAGCGACAAGACTGGATAACACAGATCTGCGCAGCATGGCATTTGACGGTGTGGAAACGGCGGTGATCGATTCCTATGTGGCAACATGCAAAGATACTGTTCTGGATCAGCGGTATCTGGGATTCCGTGGACTTGTGATCTCGCCGACAGGTGCAAGTACTGCGCAGCTGCGGTACTGTACGCTGGAGCCGAATGCACAGAAGCTGGTGGAAGTGCCGACGGCTGTCAGAGCCGGAGATACGGTTTACACGCTGACCGGTGCAGATGTAGATGCATTCTCTGCCTATGAGACTTTTTCCGACTGGTCAGACGGAGAACTGGCGGGGATCACATTACCGCCGGCACTTGGCAGTATTTCAGATTATGAACCGGATCTGTTCGTAGATCAGACAGCCGACCGGACGGGAACCAATAATACACAGAATAGTACAGGAAATACACAGAGTGCAGATCAGAATGGTAATACAACAGGAAGCGCACAGAATACCACGCAGATGAGCAATACAACAACAGGCACACAGAACACCGCACTGGATAGCAGCGAGGCAGATACCTCTAATACAGTGGTGCTCGATGAATCTGCATATCCGAATGCAGCTCTGATCCGGGCAGAGGTAAAGGATGATACAGAGGGCTTTCGCCTGCTGGTCAACACCGATGCGGATGCCCAGAAAAAGCTGGAAGATGCAGTGACAACGCAGTTTGGCAGCCCGGTGGCGGGGCAGCTTATCACATTTGATCTGAAGCTTGTGGAGAAGAAGACGAATATCCCGATCAGTACTTTCGGCAAAGATCAGGTAACACTCAAAATCCCGATTTCGGACACGTTAAACGAACAGGATATCTGTGTGGTAACACTGAATGAAGATGAGGAACTGGAGCTTTGCTACGGAACAAAGTCACAGGAAGGCGATGTTTCCTATCTGACAGTACATACGAGCCATTTTTCCGCCTATGGTATTTATGCGGGGATCGGTGACGTGGCACAGATGATCCGGCAGGAAAGCGAAGCACTTCTGCGAAAAGACGCTTCTCCGGACACAGGGGATCATTTCAATCCGAAAACAGCAGGTGTGATCCTATTATTCAGTATTGGTATGCTTCTGCTTTTATACCGCAGAAAACCGATCGTAAAGTAAATTGGCATAAATGTGCCAAGGCACATTCTTTATTCACACCATAACATAAAAAAACTCCCGGCATATGATAAAAGAAAAAGCCGGGAGTTTTTTGTGAACAGGGTCAGAAAACAAATTCATTACAGCCGGGCAGAAAAGGAACAGCTGACCGGTTATCATATCGGTGTCGGAGTCTTGGATTCCGGCATTTTTCCACATGAAGATCTGAAAGATCAAATCAGGGCATTTCGTGATTTTACCAATAAATATCAATTACCGTATGATGAGACAGGACATGGCACACATGTATGCGGCATTCTGGCTGGAAACGGACGTGTCCTGCACGGGAAATATAAAGGCATGGCACCGTGCTGTGATCTGTATGTCGGGAAAATATTGAATAAAAGAGGGGAAGGAAGTCTGAAAACACTGCTCAGGGGACTGCAATGGCTGTTGTCGATTGCGGAAAGCTGTAATATCCGTGTTATCAATATATCTGTCAGCAGTATTGCATCTGCCAGACCGGAAGAACAAAGAAAGCTGTATGAGCTGTTTCAGTATGCCTATGAAAATAATATACTGATCGTAACGGCGGCGGGAAACTTTGGACCTGGAGACAATACGATTTCAAGATTGGGAGATACGCCGTATGTGATCTGTGTAGGCTGTCATGACGGAGATCTGGAAAATGGCGGACTACGGTGCCAGGACTGTTCCGGACGCGGCCCGGGAGAGAACGTGTGGAAGAAGCCGGATGTTGTGGCACCGGGCACACAGATCATTTCCTGTCAGGCAGCATACGGTAAATATGTGGCAAGAAGCGGTACGAGTATGGCAACACCGATCGTCAGCGGACTTCTGGCACTTGCATGGGAGAAATATCCATATTTGAATGCAATGCAGCTAAAGCGGAAATTGATTTTGTCGGCAACTGACCTTGGGGAAAGTTATCTGATGCAGGGTGCCGGAATGGTGGATGTTGAAAAAATGCTGTCCTAAACCTTGACATGCGCTGTATGATTGTATACAATTATACATGTATGGCTGAGATGTCAGCCTGAAAATAGGAGGCAGCACGAATGAACGAAGAAAAAACCTTTGAAAACAGACCCGTGACCATGAATCCGAAGAAGAATCTTCTGGAAATTGAGGAACATATGTACATTTTGGATGATGTCGAAAAACCAAATGTATTCCGTAATATGTTTCCTTATTCCGATATTCCGAAGATCCCTTTTAATGACCGTATTGTACCGCATAATATGCCGCGTGACATCTGGATCACAGATACGACATTCCGTGACGGACAACAGTCAAGGGCTCCTTATACGACTGAACAGATTGTGACAATTTATGATTATCTGCACAAACTTGGTGGGCCAAATGGCATGATCCGTGCCAGTGAGTTTTTCTTATACAGCAAAAAGGACAGAGATGCAGTATATAAATGTATGGAAAGAGGGTATCAGTTCCCGGAGGTAACGAGCTGGATCCGTGCCAGCAAGGAAGATTTTAAGCTGGTAAAGGAAATCGGCATGAAAGAGACCGGTATTTTGGTAAGCTGCTCCGATTATCATATTTTCCTGAAATTAAAAATGACAAGAAAACAGGCAATGGAACACTATCTGAGCGTTGTACGTGACTGTCTGGAGGAGGGCATCAGCGTGCGCTGCCATCTGGAGGATATTACCAGAGCGGATATTTACGGATATGTTGTTCCGTTCTGCCTGGAGCTGATGAAGCTCATGGAAGAATACAAGATACCGATCAAGGTCAGAGCCTGCGATACGATGGGATACGGTGTCAATTATTCCGGTGCTGTTATTCCGCGAAGTGTACAGGGTATCATCTATGCGATCCATACACATGCAGGTGTTCCGCATTCCCTGATCGAATGGCATGGTCATAATGATTTTTATAAGGCGGTTGTCAATTCCACGACCGCATGGCTGTATGGCTGTTCCGGTGTCAATACTTCTTTGTTCGGTATTGGGGAAAGAACCGGTAATACACCGCTTGAAGCGATGGTATTTGAGTATGCACAGCTTCGTGGCAACTTAAATGGCATGGATACGACCGTGATCACAGAGCTGGCAGAATATTATGAAAAAGAGATCGGTTATCATATTCCGCCGAGAACCCCGTTTGTCGGCAAGAATTTTAATGTGACAAGAGCAGGAATTCATGCGGACGGACTGTTGAAAAACGAAGAGATTTATAATATATTTGATACAGAGAAGTTTTTAAACAGACCGGTTCTTTGTGCAGTATCCAATACATCCGGTCTTGCCGGTATTGCACATTGGATCAATTCTTACTATAAGCTTTCTCCGGAAAAGCAGTTTAAGAAGAGCGATCTTCTGATACACGAACTGAAAAAATGGGTGGATGACGAATATGAGAATGGCCGTGTGACGGTTCTGACAGATGAAGAACTGATCAGAGAAATCAAAAAAGTATGCGTTATACTGCATATGGATTATGACGCAATTTTCAGCAAGTAGGAGGCAGTTATGTCTGATTACAATTTGCAGCAGGAGGTATCCGATAAATATTCCCTGCGCGGAAGAGTATTCCACAAGATCAGAGAAGATATTTTAAACGGAAAGTACAAACAGAACGAAGAACTCAGAGAGGCGACGATCGGTGCAGAGCTTGGTGTATCGAGAACACCTGTCAGAGAAGCATTCAGGCAGCTTGAACTCGAAGGACTTCTAAAGATGATCCCCAATAAAGGGACTTATGTAACGGGAATCACCAGAAAAGATGTTCATGATATTTATATGATACGATCCTTGTTAGAAGGATTATGTGCCAGATGGGCAACGGAAAAGATCACACCGGAGCAGCTCAACGAAATGGAAGAAAATGTATATCTGTCCGAGTTCCATGAAAGTAAGGGGCATTCAGATCAGATGGCGGAGCTGGACAACAGGTTTCATGAAATTTTATATGAATCCTGCGACAGTAAAATGCTGGAGCATCTGCTCAGTGATTTTCACCAGTATGTATACAGGATCCGCCGCATGACACTGGCAAGTGAAAAGAGAGGACGTGCTTCCAACAAGGAGCATCATGAGATCATGGAGGCCATCAAGGCACATGATGCGGATAAGGCAGAACGACTTGCCAATTTACATATGATCAATGCTTATGATAATATGGTAAAGAACGGTCTTATTGATATTTTTGATGAAAATGATGAAGAAAAAGGAGAACAGGAACATGAGTAAAATTCAGATGACAACACCGCTTGTGGAAATGGATGGAGATGAAATGACAAGAATTCTCTGGAAGATGATCAAGGATGAGTTACTGCTTCCGTATATTAATCTGAAAACAGAGTATTACGATCTTGGTCTGGAACACCGTAATGCAACAGATGATAAAGTAACAATGGAATCCGCACTTGCCACAAAGAAATATGGCGTTGCTGTCAAATGTGCAACGATCACACCGAATGCTGCCCGTATGACAGAATATAATCTGAAGGAAATGTGGAAGAGCCCGAACGGAACGATCCGTGCAGCACTTGACGGAACTGTTTTCCGTACACCGATCGTAGTAAAAGGCATCGAGCCATGTGTCAGAAACTGGAAAAAGCCGATCACACTGGCAAGACATGCTTACGGTGATGTTTATAAAAATGCCGAGATCAAAGTACCGGGCGCAGGAAAAGCAGAGCTTGTCTTTACTGCAGAGGATGGCAGCAAGCAGGTAGAACTGATCCACAATTTTGAAGGTCCGGGCGTGATCCAGGGTATGCACAATACAGACAAATCGATCACAAGCTTTGCAAAAGCATGCTTTAATTATGCGCTTTCCACAAAGCAGGATCTCTGGTTTGCCACAAAAGATACGATCTCCAAAAAGTACGATCATACTTTTAAGGACATCTTCCAGGAGATTTTTGAAAAGGAATACAAAGAAAAATTTGAGCAGGCTGGGATTACCTACTTCTATACACTGATCGATGATGCGGTAGCCCGTGTCATGAAGGCAGAGGGCGGCTTTATCTGGGCATGCAAGAACTATGATGGTGATGTCATGTCAGATATGGTTTCTTCCGCATTCGGTTCTCTTGCCATGATGACGTCTGTTCTGGTATCTCCAAGCGGCGTATATGAGTATGAAGCAGCGCACGGAACTGTACAGAGGCATTATTATAAGCACTTAAAGGGCGAAGAAACTTCCACAAACTCCGTTGCAACGATCTTTGCATGGACAGGTGCACTCAGAAAGCGTGGAGAGCTGGATGGAAACCGGGAGCTTACAGAGTTTGCCGATAAGCTGGAAATGGCAACGATCCGGACGATCGAAAGCGGCCGTATGACAAAGGATCTGGCGCTGATCACCAGTCTTAACGATGTACAGGTCTGCAATAGTCTGGAATTTATTCAGGAAATCAGAAAGACATTTGAAACAGTATAAGGATACAGGTAATGGATTTTATAACAGGAGCATTTTTACTCTTTTTCACGATCTGTGTGGCAGTATATTATAGTATACCAAAAAAGGGGCAGTGGATATGGCTGCTCCTTTGTAGCATATTCTTTTATCTCTGTGCATCCGTGAAATTGAGTATTTTTATTTTATTTAGTATTGTAAGCAGTTTTGTGGCTGCCAGACGGCTGGAACAGTTGTGTGCACGTGAACAGGCGGTGAGAGAGAAAACCGATCCGGATCAAAAAAAAGAGACAGATGTGAATGTGCATAAGAAAGCAGTAGCTGCATTACTGATCGGCAGTAATGCCGGTTTATTGTTTCTTCTGAAATTTGCATCGTCCGGAAGTTTCTTTGTAACAAGACTGCATCTGGGCAGGCTTGCCTTTCTGCTACCGATGGGAATTTCCTTTTATACGCTGCAGATCATTGCCTATGTGGTAGATGTTTATCGCGGAAAATATCCGGCGGAGAAGAATTTTCTGCAGTATATGCTGTTTGTGATGTATTTTCCGCAGATCCTGCAGGGACCGATCGCAAGATTTGATCAGCTCAAAAAGCAGCTTTGCAGCGGGCATACATTTTCTTATGCAACATTTGTCGGAGGATTTGAACTGATGATCTGGGGCTATTTTCAGAAGCTGGTGATCGCAGACCGCGCAGCAGTCATCGTGGACAGACTGTTTGGAGAATACCGATCGTATACAGGTGTGTATATGCTGCTTGCAGGGGTGCTGTACAGCATTCAGCTCTATACAGATTTTAATGGTTGTGTCTGCATTGCCAGAGGAGCTTCCGAGATGCTGGGGATCACGCTGGCGGAAAATTTTGATCATCCGTATTTTGCGACATCCATTCAGGATTTCTGGCACCGCTGGCATATGTCCCTGAGTAGCTGGCTGCGGGATTATGTATATATTCCGCTTGGCGGAAACAGGAAAGGGAAGCTTAGAAAGTATGTCAATATTCTGTTGACCTTTCTGGTCAGCGGACTTTGGCATGGTATGGGACTGACCTATCTTGTCTGGGGATTTTTGCATGGACTGTATCAGATAATTGGCAGTCTTTTGATGCCTGTACGTGACCGGCTTGTCAGCCTGACAAAAACAGACCGGAGCTGTTTTTCTCACAGATTGCTGAAACAGCTCTGTACCTTTTTCCTTGTCATGCTGGCATGGATCTTTTTCCGTGCGGATTCCGTGACGCAGGCCCTACAGATGATCCGGCAGATGGCTGTGTTCAATCCTTGGGTGCTCTGGAATCAGTCTGTGTATCTGCTCGGACTGGATGCGAAAAATGTCTGGATTCTGTTCTTTGCAATTGCCATTTTGCTGCTTGTCAGTATTTTGCAGACAAAGACGGATATCAGAGTCTGGCTGGCAAAGCAGGGTATCGTATTCCGCTATGCAGTGGTGTATCTTGCGCTGTTTGCAGTTCTGATCTTTGGCATTTACGGGCCGGGATATGATGCGGTCCAGTTTATTTACGGAGGATTTTAGACATGAAAAAGAAAACGATAGTATTCCGGTTTTTCCTGTTTTTTGTGTTTTTTATTCTGCTGTTTCTGGTCGTATCGGAAGTGCTGAAGGATAAGCGTATCGTACAGGAATATGATGCCTCCGCCAAGGTAAAAGGCTTTTATGAAGAAAAAGAGGACACACTGGATTTTGTATTTGTGGGAAGCAGCCAGCTTTATGCGGATATTGCACCGGCGGTATTATTTTCGGAATATGGAATAACATCATATGATTTCTGCGCCAATGAACAGCCGCTCTGGATTTCCTATTATTATATCAAAGAGGCGTTGAAGCATCAGAAGCCGAAGGCAATCGTACTGGATGTTTTTACGGTATATGGTGCAGAGTATGAAGAAGAAGGCGTCAATCATATCAACATCGACGATCTGCCATGGAGCATGAATAAGGTGCAGGCAATCCGGAATGGTGTGCCAAAAGACTTACAGTATTCCTTCTTCCTGACACTGACGAAATATCATGATACATGGAATACGCTGGATGAGTCGAAAATAGAGAGCAGCTTTTACCATAAAAGAAATGTATACAGAGGCTATTCACCATTTACCGTAAGACATGCGTATGGAGAAACAGCACCGGATGAGGTTGTCATGCAGACAGAACGGGAGCCTGTTCCGGACAGGGCAAGACTCTGGCTCGATCAGATCGTAGAGCTGACAAAAGAAGAAGGTGTTGATCTGATCCTTATTAAAACACCGAATGGAAATGCGGACAGACAGAAGTTGTACAACAGCGTTTCAGATTATGCCAAAGAGAAAGATATTCCGTTTGTCAACATGAACACGGTATTTGATGGGGAAGCACATATCAATGTGCTGCAGGCAGAAAAAGTGTCGAAGTATATTGGCGGCTATCTGGCAGCGCATTATAAGATCACGGATAAACGAAAGGATGCGGCATATGCAGACTGGGCAGAGGACAGTGCTTACTTTTACCGGAAGAAAGCCAAATGTGAACTGATCAGCACAGACGATCTGGAAGCCTATACTGATTTTTTGTCACAGCAGGATTACGTGACGATGGTGGCGGTCAAGAGTGGGGATGCTGCTTCGGAGAATACTTTGATTTCACAGGAACAGAAGGACTGCCTGGCTGCCCTCGGTCTATATCCGGACTATACTATGAATGGAAGCTGGTGTTATCTGGCACTTGTCAGGAATGGTAATGAGCCGGTTCTGCAGTTCCAGACGCAGACAGAACAGACGGAAAGCTATGAACTGCCATATGAAGAAGGCTGTCTGATTACAAATACTGCGGCAAAAGCATCTGAAAAAGAGTTTGCCGGGCTGCCTCACAGCTTTACCCTGCAAAGCAGTCTGCAGGAAGATGGTTTGCATGCAGCATTTTTAATGGGAGAGGATAATTACTGTCTTGATCAGGACGGTATCAATTTTTTTGTATATGATCCACTGCTTTCTGAAATCGTGGAATTTACTGCCTTCGCGCCGGGAGAGACAGAAGTTCTCCATTGACAACCCATAAAATATCATCTACAATAACAAGTGTTATAATATAAGATGTTATTTATGTGTTCCGGTAGTGTATGCAGGAGCATGGATTTGATTGGGCAGATTGGGTTTACAAGAGGATGAGAGGTATCTGGTATGGCAAGAAAGATCAGTGTGACGAAGGAAATGGTAAAAAGTGCAGCATTCGCGATCATGCGGGAAGAAGGCATGGATGGGCTGACTGCCAGAAGACTGGCAGATAAGACAGGTTGTTCCACACAGCCTATTTTCCGTATTTATGAAAATATGAATGAGCTGCATGAAGAGGCGTTTGCGATGGCGATCGCTTATTATACAGATTTTTACCGGGCATTTATGAAGGACAGACCGATAGAGAAACCGTTTGTGAATTTTGGGCTGGCATATATCAGTTTCGCTTTGAAAGAGCCTTCATTATTCAGAGTATTATTCTTGTCGAAGGAGCGTTACGGACAAAGTCTGTATGAGCTTTTGAACGGGCAGGACGGCAAGTTTAAAACGGAGATCGCAAGAGCACAGGAAGCGGGTGCAAAAGATCCGGGAGAGCTTTTTATGAAGATGTGGATCTTTATTCATGGAGCTGCCTGCATGACGATCACAGGAGATTATGATCTGCCGGAAGCAGAAACGAAAAGACTGCTTCTGGAAAGCTATGAGAAGAATGCATAATGCATATATCTGTCATAGTACAATGAATTGGGAAGGGACAGAGAATGGAAGACAGAAACGATATCGTGACAAGGATGAACCAGAATTTTGCACAGATGAGCAAAAGTCATAAAAAGATTGCTTCCTATATCATGGATCATTATGATACAGCTGTATTTATGACTGCAGCGACACTCGGGAAAGAGATTGGGATCAGCGAATCCACCGTAGTGCGTTTTGCGGCAGGACTGGGCTATGACGGTTATCCAGAATTCCAGAAAGCGCTGGAAGAATGGGTAAAGAGCAAATGGAACAGTCTGCAGCAAATGGGAGCTAAATATGGGAACAGTTCACAATCCGAGATACTGACATCGGTGATCCGTGCAGATATGGAAAAGATGGAGGATACCATTCATAATCTGGATCCTGCTGCTTTTGAAACGGCTGTCAGCAGTATACTTGAGGCAAAACACGTGTATGTGATCGGCCTGAGGAGCTGCGAGCCGCTTGCGAGCTTTCTGAGCTTTTATCTTTCCATGATCCGCGGTGATGTCATGCAGCTGAAAACAACCTCGACAACAGAGCTGTTTGAACAGATGATCCGTGTCAGTGATGAGGATGTTGTAATCGGGATCAGCTTCCCGCGTTACTCTATGCGGACTCTGAAAGCAATGGAATTTGCAAATGACAGGAATGCAAAAGTCATTACGATCACAGACAGCGTGCATTCTCCGATGAATCTGTATTCGTCCTGTAATCTGCTGGCAAGAAGTGACATGGTATCTATTGTGGATTCTCTTGTCGCACCGCTGAGCGTGATCAATGCATTGGTTGTTGCGCTCTGTGTCAAAGCACCGGAGCAGGCAAGCAAAAACCTGAAAGATTTAGAGGAAGTGTGGGCAAATTATCAGGTTTATCTGAATGATGAAATTGACTATATTGATAATAAACCGGTGCAGGGAAATGCACTTGTAAAGGATTCTCATGAATAAGACGATTGTGATAGGCGGCGGCGCTGCGGGCATGATGGCTGCGGTTTTTGCCGCAAGAAACGGTCAGGCCGTCACCTTATATGAACAGAATGAAAAACTAGGAAAAAAGCTTTTTATCACAGGAAAGGGCAGATGTAATGTCACCAATGATGCAACGTCGGAACAGCTTTTGGCTAATGTGATCTCCAATCCTAAATTCCTGTACAGTGCATTTTATGATTTTAATGCACAGGATTGTATGTCTTTTTTTGAACAGCTTGGAGTCAGACTGAAGGTGGAGCGCGGAAACAGGGTGTTTCCACAAAGTGACCACTCTTCGGATATCATCCGGGCACTGGAATATGAACTGAGGCGTCTTTCGGTAAATATTTGTCTGAACAGTCCCGTAAAGGCGTTATGGACAGAAGATCTGCCCGGGCAGGAGCTTCTCGATCCGAAAAAAGAACCGACAAAAAAATGTCTGGGTATTATCCTGCAGGACGGAAAAAAAGAAAAGGCTGACAGGGTAGTACTTGCAACAGGCGGCGTATCCTATCCGCTGACCGGTGCAAACGGAAGCGGGCTTACAATGGCGCAGGCTGTGGGACACAAGGTGACAGAATTATATCCGGCACTTGTCCCTTTAAAGATACAGGAGACATGGTGCCATGAACTGATGGGGCTGGCACTGAAAAATGTAGAGGTTACGATCTGCAATGGAAAGAAAAAGCTGTATCAGGACTTTGGGGAGATGCTGTTTACCCATTATGGGGTAAGTGGCCCGCTGATCTTAAGTGCCAGCAGCCGGATTGTAAAGAAACTGCAAAAACAGCCGATGCAGCTGTATATTGATCTGAAACCGGCGCTTTCGCCACAGCAGCTGGACAAAAGACTTCTGCGTGATCTGTCCGAAAATCTGCACAAACAGATCGGTAATGCGCTGGCAGGATTATTGCCGGCAAGGCTTCTGCCACAAATTCTGGCGCTGGCAGAGATTTCACCTTATGAAAAGGGAGATGCCCTGACAAAAGAACAGCGTCTGAAGCTGGTGCAGACATTGAAAGCGGTACCTCTGACGATCACGGGCACATCGGATTTTAAAGAAGCGATCATTACGCAGGGGGGGATTTCGGTCAAGGAGATCAATCCGTCTACAATGGAATCCAAACGTGTCAAAGGTCTGTACCTGGCAGGAGAATGTATGGATGTAGATGCGCTGACAGGCGGTTTTAATCTGCAGATCGCATGGTCAACTGCCTATATTGCAGGAAATCAGAATACAGAACAGATATAAGAAAAGGAGAAAAACGATGAGTTATCAGGTAGCAATCGACGGACCTGCGGGAGCGGGCAAAAGCACGATCGCAAGACAGGTTGCAAAAAACAAAGGATTTATTTACGTGGATACAGGCGCGATGTATCGTGCCATGGCGCTTCATATGATCAGAAGCAATGTGGATATAAAGGATGCGGAGGCAATTGCAAAGGCAAGTGAAACTGCCGATATCTCCATTCAATATGTAAACGGAGAACAGATCGTTCTGTTAAACGGTGAAAACGTAAACGGACTGATCCGTACCCCGCAGGTCAGTGCCATGGCATCCGTCAGCAGTGCAAATCCGCAGGTGCGTGCAAGACTTCTGCATCTGCAGCAAAAGCTTGCGGACGAAAATGATGTGATCATGGATGGCAGAGATATCGGTACCTGTGTGCTGCCGAATGCGGATGTCAAAGTATATCTGACAGCATCGTCCAGAGTCCGTGCCCAAAGAAGATATAAAGAACTGGCTGCAAAGGGTGAAAGCTGTGACCTCGATCAGATCGAGACAGAGATCAAAGAGCGTGATCACAGAGATATGACAAGAGAACATGCACCTCTCAGACAGGCAGCGGATGCACAGCTTCTGGATTCTTCGGATATGTCGATAGGACAGGTTGTGGATGCGATCTGTAAGCTGATCCATAAGGATTGATCTTTAGCAGGATACAAATGGATCCGGATAAGATCAGAATAGAAAAGAAAGGACTTGTCGGTAAGATTTTATATGGAAGTAATACTTGCAAAATCAGCCGGTTTCTGCTTTGGTGTAAAACGTGCGGTGGATACGGTTTATGAGCAGACCGGAACGCGCGGAAAGATCTACACCTATGGACCGATCATCCATAATGAAGAGGTCGTGCGGGATCTGGAGCAGAAGGGTGTGAAAGTGCTCGGAAACGAGACAGAACTGAATGCACTGACGGAAGGAACGGTTGTGATCCGTTCCCACGGTGTAGAACGCAGGATCAATGATGCAATTGCAGAAAAGGGACTGCGCTGTGTGGATGCCACCTGTCCGTTTGTGAAAAAAATACACCGGATAGTTGAAAAAGAAAGTGCAGCCGGACGACGGATCATTATCATTGGGAACAGAAATCATCCTGAGGTGGAAGGAATCTGCGGCTGGAGTCTGACGGAGCCTGTTGTGATCGAATCCATGGAGGAAGCAGAAAAATTCAAAGCTGATCCGGAAGAAAAACTTTGTATTGTGTCGCAGACGACATTTAACTACAATAAATTTCAAGATTTAGTTGAAATTTTTCAGAAAAAAGGTTATGATGTAATTGTTGTGAACACGATTTGTAATGCAACGGAAGTCCGGCAGAAGGAAGCCCGGGAAATTGCACAGCGTGTTGATATAATGATAGTGATAGGCGGTACTCACAGCTCCAATACCCGTAAGCTTTACGAAATCTGTCAGAAGGAATGTGAGCGCACTTATTTTATACAAACACTGGACGACTTGCATTTAGAAATACCTAAATCAGCGAAACTGGTGGGAATTACCGCTGGGGCGTCTACCCCGAATAATATAATTGAGGAGGTTCAAAATTATGTCAGAATTAACTTTTGAACAAATGTTAGACGAATCATTTAAAACAATTCATAACGGAGAGGTAGTCGAGGGTACAGTAATCGATGTAAAAGCTGATGAAGCGATCTTAAATATCGGATACAAGTCAGACGGTATTCTTACAAGAAGCGAATACACAAACGAACCAAATGTTGACCTGACAACAGTACTGAAGCCTGGCGACAAGATGGAAGTTAAAGTTGTTAAAGTAAATGATGGTGAAGGACAGGTGATCCTTTCCTACAAGAGACTGGCTCTTGAAAAGGGTAATAAGAGAATTGAAGAAGCATACAATAATAAGGAAGTATTAAAGGCAAAAGTAACACAGGTGCTGGACGGTGGTTTAAGCGTTGTTGTTGATGAAGTAAGAATCTTCATCCCTGCAAGCCTTGTTTCCAATGTATATGAAAAAGATCTGACAAAATATGCAGGTCAGGAAATTGAGTTCGTGATCAGCGAATACAATCCGAAGAGACGCCGTTACATCGGTGACCGCAAGCAGCTTATGGTAGCTAAGAAGCTGGAAGCACAGAAGGAACTCTTTGAAAAGATCCATGTAGGTGATGTAGTAGAAGGAACAGTTAAAAATGTAACTGATTTCGGTGTATTTATCGATCTTGGCGGTGCAGACGGACTTCTTCATATTTCAGAAATGTCATGGGGACATGTTGAGAATCCTAAGAAAGTATTTAAGGTTGGAGATCATGTAAAGGCTCTGATCAAAGATATTGATGGAACAAAGATTGCACTCAGCCTGAAATTTGATGATACAAATCCATGGAAAGATGCTGAAAGCAAATATGCAGTAGGCAATGTTGTGACGGGTAAAGTTGCAAGAATGACAGACTTCGGTGCTTTCGTAGAACTTGAGCCGGGTGTAGATGCCCTGTTACATGTTTCTCAGATTTCTAAGGATCATATTGAAAAGCCTTCAGATGTATTACAGGTTGGACAGGAAGTAACAGCTAAGGTTGTTGATTTTAATGCAGAAGATAAGAAGATCAGCTTAAGCATTAAAGCTTTAACAGCTCCTCAGCCGGAAGAAAAAGCAGAAGAGCCTGAGGAAGATGCAGATGTTGTATCTGTTGACATTGATGCAGTTATCGCAGCAGAAAAAGAAGAATAAGCGCTGTAAAACAGAATGACAAAAATTGCAGGCTGCATGTTTTCATGCAGTCTGTTTTCCTGTGTGTGGAGTGAAGACGATGGTATATGACTATGAGTATTTTAAAAAAGAAGTATATAAACTGACAAAAATAGATTTAAATGCATATAAAGAAAAGCAGATGAAGCGTAGAATTGATACCTTGATCGCAAAAAACGGTGTTTCCGGTTATGAAAATTATGTAAAATGTCTGCAGACAGATGCCAAACGTTTTGAAGAATTTGTCAACTATCTGACGATCAACGTTTCTGAATTTTACCGCAATCCGGATCAATGGGAGCTTTTGGACAAGGAAGTGATCCCTGGTCTGATAAACCGGTTTGGAAAGGATTTGAAAATCTGGAGTGCAGCCTGCTCCACAGGTGATGAGCCGTATTCGCTCGTCATGGCTCTTTCCAGACATTTACCGCTTTCCCATATCCATATTATAGCAACGGATATTGATAAGCAGGTGATTGAAAAGGCAAAGATTGGATTGTATACAGAAAAGAGCATTGCAGCTGTTCCGGGAGATCTGAAAAGACGTTTTTTCACAAAGGTTGGAGCTTCTTATCAGATTGCACAGGAAATCAAGGATTGTGTGGAATTTAAGCAGCATAATCTGCTGAAGGATGAGTATCCGACGCACTGTCATATGATCGTATGCAGAAATGTGCTGATCTATTTTACGGAAGAAGCGAAAGAAGAAGTGTTTGCGAAGTTCAGCAAGTCACTGATACCGGAAGGCTGTCTGTTTATCGGAAGTACAGAGCAGATCATTCAGTATAAAGATATGGGATATTACCGGATGAATTCGTTTTTTTATGGAAAAAATAAATAAGCATGAAAGAATAGGAAAGAAAAACAAGTGGTACATAATGGCCACTTGTTTTTCTTTATGCTTATTTCAGGGTTATTTTGCAAATCCATGTACAAGCATATCCAGGATATGATAGGCGTATTTGCCAAATTCTGCGGGAGAGCGTTTGATCGCTTCCGTCAGTTCAAAGTAACAGAGCTTGTCTCCGTATTCTGCTTTAAAAACAGGACTGAATATGATATCCCACTGTGGCAGGAAAGCCCCTTCTTTTCTGGTATAGCAGGTACTTGCCTTGGCGGGCTCGCGGAACTGCGGATCCACAAAGGCTGCCACTGATTTGTGCATGGCTGTGTCTTCAGCGGGCAGATAGTAGTACTCTTTATAATTGCTGTAGAAATATTTCATGCTGCCATATACAACAGGTACTTTCAGGTAACCTTCATTTTCTTCCGCCCGGAATCTGCAGCCGTTTCCCGTAAAAGTAATTTGTTTTGGGAACAGAAACGGAAAACGGATCTTCATCAGCACTTCTGTCTGCGTGTCTCCATTCATATCTTCATATTTATTGGACTGTACCTTCACAACCTTGAAGGGATGTGTAAATATATCCGAATATGTCAGTACAGGCAAAATGGAAAACATGCCCTTCATATCGTCTGCATTATGTAACAGCAGAAGATCAAGATCGGATGGAAGCGGCGATTTGACATAGTCTTCGTAAATCTGGATGAGCTCACCACCATTGTACTGGTCGTCGCGCTTGATGCCCATAAACTGTTCCACGGTCTTTTGCTTGACATTTTCCAGCCCGAGCAGCTTTTTATAGGGCATGATCCGCTTGTAAATATCCACGCCTGTCATATGAGAAAATGGTTCCCGCAGATGATATTGCGCGCATTTCTGCTTCATATACGGAATGTCGAAATTATTTCCGTTATAATGCACCAGAATGGAATGACTCTGGCATAAACTAAGAAATGCTTTCAGTACATCGACTTCTTCCTCTTTTTTCTCGGCAAAAAACTGCATCAGATGGATCTGGTCTTTTTCAAAATAAATAGCACCGATCAGATAAAGACAGGAACTGCGTGCGGTAAAGCCGGTTGTTTCTATATCAACAAATAAAATATCCTCTAAATGACCGATCAGGGAAAGAGGATAAGAACAGAGCCTTGGGGAAAGCAGAGAACTGACTGTTTTCATAATGGTTTCCTTTCTTAAAAGCAGTTGTTTCCGTACCAAAAAGGCAAGCCGGAAACGTCTGTTTTCTTGTATTGGTATGCTGATGTGAAAGGTCTGTTGTGTTCATACACATCTTATAAAGTATAGCATAAAAAACAGAAAACATGTAGCAATTTGTCCTAAAAAATAGTATAGTTATTGATAGTAAATTATCTTCCGGCAGAAAGCCGGAAACAGAAAGAAGGGCAGTTTATGGGAGGTAAATTAACCTTTAACGGTGGCATCCATCCTTATGACGGAAAGGATCTGAGCAAGGATAAGCCAATCCGTGATATCTTACCAAAGGGAGATCTGGTATATCCGCTTTCGCAGCATATCGGAGCACCCGCAAAGCCGGTTGTAAAAAAAGGAGATCACGTGCTGACCGGTCAGTTGATCGCAGAGGCGGGCGGTTTTGTTTCCGCACCGGTCTATGCAACAGTGTCCGGAACGGTCAAGGCAATCGAGCCGCACCGGACAGTTGTCGGAGACAATGTGATGTCTGTCGTGATCGAAAATGACGGACAGTATGAGGAAGTGGATTATGGAGCCTGTAAGCCGCTTGCCGATCATACAAAAGAAGAAATCATACAGAAAATACAGAAGGCCGGTGTTGTCGGTATGGGCGGTGCAGGCTTCCCGGCGCATGTCAAACTTTCCCCGAAGGAACCTGACAAGATCGATTATGTGATCGTAAACGGAGCGGAATGCGAGCCGTATCTGACATCGGACTACAGGCGTATGATAGAAGAACCGCAGAAGGTGATCGACGGTCTGCGCTGCGAGCTTGCGCTGTTTGACAATGCAAAGGGCATTATCGCGATCGAGAATAACAAGCCGGATTGCATCGAGAAGATGAAAGAGCTGACAAGGGATGATGACAGGATCCTTGTCAAAGCATTAAAGACAAAATATCCGCAGGGCTCAGAAAGACAGCTGATCTATGCATCTACAGGGCGTGCGATCAACTGCGATATGCTGCCATCGGATGTAGGCTGTATTGTGAATAATGTAGATACAGTCTGTGCGATCGGCGCAGCAGTACTGGAAAATAAACCATTGATGTACAGGATCGTAACCGTAACGGGAGATGCGATCACTGATCCTTGTAATTTCCGTGTCCGCATCGGTACCAATTATCACGAACTGATCGAAGAAGCGGGCGGCTTTAAACAGGAACCGGCAAAGATCATTTCCGGCGGTCCGATGATGGGCTTTGGTATTTTTGATCTGGATGTACCGACAACGAAAACCGCATCTGCACTTCTTTGCCTGACAAGGGATGATGTTTCAGCGGCAAAGACAGGACCTTGTATCAACTGCGGTATGTGTGTGGAGGTCTGCCCGGGCAGAGTGGTGCCAAGCAGACTGGCAAAAGCCGCAGAACATGGAGATAAAGAGAGCTTTGTGAAAATGAATGGTATGGAATGCTGTGAATGTGGCTGCTGCAGCTTTATCTGCCCTGCAAAACGGCCTCTTACCCAGGAGATCAAATCCATGCGTAAGATGATCCTGGCTGACAGGAAAAAGAAATAGGAGGATGCAAATATGAACGAATTAAGAAAAGTTTCATCCAATCCACACATTCGTATGCATATATCAACACAGATGATCATGCTCTGCGTTATCATTGCGCTTTTACCGACCACGATCTTCGGTATCTGGAATTTCGGACTGCATGCACTTGTGCTGATCTTAGTAACGATCGCATCGACTGTGCTTGGTGAATGGATTTTTGATCTGATCTGTAAAAAGGATAATACAATTACGGATCTGTCCGCAGTTGTGACAGGTCTTTTACTGGCGCTGAATCTGCCGCCGCGTGCACCGTGGTGGATCGGTGTGATCGGTGGTCTGTTTGCTATCATTGTTGTGAAGATGTTATTCGGTGGACTCGGACAGAATTTTATGAATCCGGCACTGGCTGCCAGATGCTTTTTGCTGATCTCATTTACGTCTATTATGACGAATTTTGACACGGATACATATTCCGGTGCAACACCGCTTGCCAGTTTAAAAGCAGGTGAAAGCGTGAACATTTACAATATGGTGATTGGAAAAACAGCCGGTACGATTGGCGAAACAAGCATGATCGCCATTGTGGCAGGTGCGTGCTTCCTGCTTTTGCTTGGTATCATTGATCTGCGGATCCCCGGTACATATATTGTAACATTTGTAATCTTCTTATGTCTGTTTTCAGGCAGAGGAATCGATTTTGATTATATTGCAGGCAATCTGGCTGGCGGTGGTCTGATGCTCGGTGCCTTCTTTATGGCGACCGACTATGTAACGCGTCCCATTACAAAGAAGGGACAGTACCTATACGGCGTATTGCTTGGCATTCTGACCGGTTTGTTCCGTGTATTCGGTGCCAGTGCAGAGGGTGTATCCTACGCGATCATTCTGGGCAATCTGCTTGTCCCTCTGATCGAAAAAATATCATTTCCAAAACCGTTCGGAAGAGGAGGTGAAAAGGCATGAAGCAGATGATGAAAGATGCAATGATCTTATTTCTGATCACGCTGATCAGCGGTGCTGCACTCGGACTTGTGTATGAAGTGACAAAAGAGCCGATCGCACAGCAGGAGCAGAAAGCAAAAAACGAGGCTTATCAGAATGTATTTGAAGCGGCAGAAGATTTCACGGAACTGACGGAGGAAGCATATTCTCCGGATGCGCTGACTGCCTTTGTCAAAGAGAATGGATTTGATGCTTCCATTGATGGTGTAGCGCAGGCACTTTCCGGTGATGGCAGTGTACTTGGCTATGTTATTACGGTAACAGACCATGAAGGCTATGGCGGAGATATCCAGTTTACTATGGGGATTGCAGATGACGGTACTTTAAACGGTATTTCTCTTTTGAGCATTTCCGAAACAGCAGGTCTCGGTATGCGTGCGGGAGAGGTGCTTGTTCCGCAGTTTGCAGGTAAGCAGGTAGAGAAATTCAGCTATACCAAGACAGGTGCGGCATCGGATGATCAGATCGATGCGATCTCCGGGGCAACGATCACGACCAATGCGGTTGTTAACGGTGTGAACGCAGGGCTGCTCTGTTTTCAGGAAAAATTAAATATGACAGAAGGAGGTGCGGCAAATGAATAAGATCGCAGAACGATTATATAACGGAATCGTAAAAGAAAATCCCACCTTTGTTCTGACACTCGGTATGTGCCCGACACTGGCGGTCACAACATCCGCAAAAAACGGACTGGGCATGGGACTTACCACAATGGTGGTGTTAGCCTTGAGCAACGCATTTATTTCCCTGCTCCGTAAGGTAATACCGGACAAAGTCCGTATTCCGGCATTTATTGTGATCATTGCATCGTTTGTAACAGTAATGGAGCTTTTATTGGAGGGCTTTTTACCGTCCCTGTATGATGCACTTGGTATTTATATCCCATTGATCGTAGTAAACTGTATCATTTTAGGACGTGCAGAGGCATATGCTTCCAAAAATCCGGTTCTGCCGTCTTTGTTTGACGGTATTGGCATGGGACTTGGCTTTACCATTGCCCTGACGATGATCGGTGCAGTACGTGAGCTCCTTGGGGCTGGCCAGATCTTTGGGATGACAGTCATGCCTTCCGGTTATGTACCGGTAAGCATCTTTATTATGGCACCCGGTGCATTCTTTGTCCTTGCCATGCTGACCGCGATTCAGAATCAGATCAAGATAAACGGTGAAAAGAAGGGTAAGGATATGAGCAAGATCGGCAGCGGATGCGGACATGACTGTGCATCCTGCGCAGAAAGCTGCAAGGAGCCGGCTTTCTATGATACAAAAGCAGTAGAAAAGGAGGAAAAGACAAATGACTAATTTACTTATCATTGCCATCGGATCGGCACTTGTCAATAACGTTGTCCTGAGTCAGTTTTTAGGTCTTTGTCCGTTCCTTGGTGTTTCCAAAAAGGTAAAGACCGCAGCAGGTATGGGAACAGCGGTCATCTTTGTTATCACACTTGCTTCCTTTGTGGCAGCGCTGATCTATCAGTTTGTGCTGACACCGCTTAACATCACATATTTAAAGACGATTGTGTTTATTTTAGTGATTGCGGCGCTGGTGCAGTTCGTGGAAATGTTTTTAAAGAAATATATGGTAAGTCTGTATGAATCACTTGGCGTATATCTGCCACTGATCACAACAAACTGTGCAGTACTTGGTGTGGCACTTACCAATGTGCAGAAATCTTATTCCATTCTTGCCAGCGTAGTAAACGGTTTTGCAACAGCGGCCGGTTTTACGATCTCTATTGTGATACTTGCAGGTATTCGTGAAAAAATGGAATACAACGATATTCCGAAGCCGTTTCAGGGAATGCCGATCGTTCTGATCACTGCAGGGCTTATGGCAATTGCCTTCTGCGGTTTTTCAGGCTTATTATAGGAGGTGTTTTCTATGAGCTTTGTAGGAATTTTGATCGCAACCGGCATTATTGGTGTGGTAGGTCTTCTGATTGGCCTGTTTCTTGGCATTGCCGGTATTAAATTTAAAGTAGATGTAGATGAAAGGGAAGAAGCGGTACTGACTGCCCTTCCCGGTAATAACTGTGGTGGCTGCGGCTATCCGGGCTGTTCCGGACTTGCTGCTGCGATCGCAAAGGGAGAAGCCCCGGTCAATGCCTGTCCGGTCGGCGGTGAACCGGTCGGTAAAAAGATCGGTGAGATCATGGGCGTTTCGGTCGGAGAATCCAGACGTATGGTTGCTTTTGTCCATTGTCAGGGCGATTGTGATAAGACAAAGGTGGACTACGAATACACAGGCGCACAGGACTGTAATATGCTTTCCTTTGTACCGAACGGAGGTCCGAAGACCTGTAACTATGGCTGTCTCGGTTACGGAAGCTGTGTCAAGGCTTGTCCGTTTGATGCGATCCATGTGGTAAACGGTGTTGCGGTAGTCGATAAAGAGGCTTGTAAGGCATGTGGCAAATGTGTGGCTGCCTGTCCGAAGCATCTGATCGACCTGATCCCATATGATGCCACATATGTGGTTGCCTGCCATTCCAAGGACAAAGGTCCGGTTGTCATGAAGGGCTGCAGCGTTGGCTGTATCGGCTGCAGCTTATGTGCGAAGAACTGTCCGAATGAGGCAGTGACGATCGACAGCTTTTTATCAACGATCGATCAGGATAAATGTAAGGGCTGCGGTATTTGTATGGAGAAGTGCCCGAAGAAATCGATTGTAAAACATGAATAAAAATATAATGATGCCAGGGTCAAAAGGTCTAAAACCACATGAGCTTGCTCATAAGTGGTTGAAAGACCTTGGGACCCGCCCCGATATGAGCATAAAAGTGGGATGTTAATCCCACGATATGCGAATATTGGGCAGGATTGTGGGAGTGCGCAGCACGGAACAATCCGCAGGCATCAAAGCCTAGGCTATTGCCCCGGACATTATATAATGATATGATGGCAGGATTGTGGGAGTGCGCAGTACGGAACAATCCGCAGGCATCAAAGCCCGGGCTTTTGCCCCGGACATTATGAAATGAATGTCAAAAGTAAATTTTGTCACTCATTTGGGTATACTGATATTGAAATGACAGATGGCAGGAGGAAGGAGTTATTATGAAAACAGAAAATGCATGGGAAAAATACACGAAAACACAACTGGAAGAAGTCGATGCTTTAAGCAAAGCATATCGTGCATTTTTAAATCACGGAAAAACAGAACGGGAATGTGTAAAACAGATCGTGGAACGCGCAAAAGAAGCGGGATATAAAGAACTTTCCGAACTGATCAAAGAAGGAAAGACCTGTAAGCCGGGTGATAAAGTATATGCAGTCAATATGGAAAAGGCCATCATTCTGTTCCAGGTCGGCAGTGAGCCGCTGGAAAACGGAATGAACATTTTAGGGGCACATATCGATTCTCCGAGACTGGATGTAAAGCAGAATCCACTATACGAGGATGGTGATTTTGCATTCCTGGATACCCATTATTACGGCGGTATCAAAAAATATCAGTGGGTGACGATCCCGCTTGCCATACATGGCGTTGTTGTCAAGAAAAACGGAGAAAAGGTCGTTATCAATATCGGTGAAAAAGAAGACGATCCGGTCTTTTTCATATCCGATCTTCTGGTGCATCTGGCTGCGGAACAGCTGGAAAAGAAGGCTTCCAAGGTAATCGAGGGAGAAGCGCTGGATATCATCATCGGAAACCGTCCACTGCAGGATGTAAAGGACGATGAGAAAAAGGAAAAAGTACAGGCATTTACGCTGAAACTTTTAAAAGAGCAGTATGGAATTGAAGAAAAGGATTTCCTTTCCGCTGAGCTTGAAATTGTTCCGGCGGGAGAAGCAAGAGAAGCAGGACTTGACAGAAGTATGGTGCTTGGCTACGGACAGGACGACAGAGTCTGTGCATTCAGTTCTCTGGAGGCAATACTGGAGGTGCAGGATCTCAAACGGACAGGCTGCTGCATTTTAGTGGATAAAGAAGAAATCGGAAGTGTCGGTGCAACAGGTATGCAGTCCAGATTTTTTGAAAATGCCGTTGCAGAGCTTTTGGCACTTACTACTGGAGCTTACAACGATCTGATACTCAGAAGATGTCTGGCAAATTCCAGAATGCTTTCCTCTGATGTCAGTTCTGCATTCGATCCGACCTATGCAGCAAGTTTTGATAAGAAAAATGTGGCTTATCTGGGACATGGAATGGTATTTAACAAATTTACCGGTGCCAGAGGAAAATCCGGTTCCAATGATGCGAATGCGGAATACCTTGGCTTTATCCGCAAGGTAATGGATGATGCAGGGGTCACATTCCAGACAGCAGAGCTTGGTAAAGTAGATTTAGGCGGCGGCGGAACGATCGCTTATATCTTATCTCTGTATGGCATGAATGTCATCGACTGTGGTGTTCCGGTACTGAATATGCATGCACCGCATGAAGCAACTTCCAAAGCAGATCTTTATGAAGCCAAATGCGGATACAAAGCTTTTTTGGAGTCTTAGTTTCGGGTATCAATGATCTCGCCGTCATTTGTGATGAAGATTGCCTGCGCTTCTCCGTTTAAGGAGGAGATCAGCTCTCTTGCATCATCAAGGCCGAGGATCATGCAGGTCGTGCTCAGGGCATCTGCCTGCACGGAGGAATCCGTTAATATTGTGACGCTGGACAGGTTATTCCGAATAGGATAACCTGTTTTTGCATCCAGAATATGATGATAGATTTCTCCATTCAGTTCAAAATAGCGTTCATAAATACCGGTTGTGACAACGGAGGCAAAGGTATCGCCTTTGCTGTCTGCGGCGGAAACGGTTGTAATGCTTTTTCCCTGCTTAGCAAAAGGCTCCTGAATGCCGACTGTGAAGGCTGATCCGTCCGGTTTCTGACCGATCGTCAGGACGTTTCCGCCTAAATTGATAATGCCGCTTTCAATATGCTGGGACAAAAGATAGGCTTTCAACTGGTCGGCGATATAGCCTTTTGCGATAAAACCAAGATCGATCCCCGCATCAGGATCGGAGAGTCTTACTTTATTGCCATCGATCTCCACCATATGATAATCGACATGGGTAAGTGCCTGTTCGATCGTGGAAGAGGCGGGCACATAGGAATTCCCGGAGTCGGGATCGAAGGACCAGAGTGCTTTGACAGGTGCGATCGTGATATCCAGATGCCCATCTGAAACGGCGCAGTACTGCAGAGCGGTGTAAAGCAGGGAAACGGTTTCGGAAGATACGCTTGTATAGTCTCCATGCGCATGGTTGATCCGGTAAATGTCACTGCCTTCATTGGATTCGTTCAGCAGATCATCATAAGTTTCACAAAGCTGCAGTGCACCATCCAGGACTTCCTTTGCATGATCCGCATCCTTGTCATAGACGGACAGACTGATCACCGTATCAAAATAAAAGCCGGACTGTGTATATTCCTGTTGCCTGCCGCAGCCTGATAAAAGCAGCAGAAACAGAACGGACAGTGATAAAATGGGAAAGTAAGTTCTTTTTTTATGAAATAAATACTGCATGGGAAATCCTCTCTGTGATAAAATGTTTATAAGAAGCATCCTGATCAGATGTCATTTTCCACATTATAGCATGAGAAATTTGTTTTGTATAATAAAGAGTAGTGTGATAAACTGTACTGGATAAAAAACAGCCTGATAAAATGCAGATGAAGGAAGAAAAATGAAGCTGACAGACGATTTCGAAGATTACGGATATGAAAACAAATACGGAAAAACAATTTTATATACGGTACTGGCACTTTTAGGGGTGACAGTGATCGTTTGTGCGGTTGTTCTGGCAAACCGTCCGAAAACGCCGCGGATGGCTTCTGCCGTTTCTCAAAACGATGTGCTGACAAGTGATTCGGCCTCTAAAAATGAACAGCTGCTGGAGAAGCTTGGTGTGGGAGAATCGACGCTGACCTCGGATCAGCTTGATTTCTGGGATATGTATAAGACGGATACACCGGTTTCTTCCAATACCGTGACGGATAAAAGCAGCCTATATGAGAAAAATGCGCAGGAGCTGCAAAAGAAAGAAGAACAGAAGGAGAAAGAGGAAGATCTATCTCAGGGTGGCACGAAAACAAAAGTGGTCAGACCGGATGGCACCCAGCAGTGGATCATGATCAATGCCTATCTGGCAAAAAATACCTATGCAGATACAGGTTTTGTATATGAAGAGCCTGTTATGAAGTATTATGCAAATGGCAGTAAAACTTCTTTTATGGGTGTGGATGTGGATGAAAATGACGGAATGATCAATTTTACAGCACTGAAAAATGCAGGTGTTGACTTTGTGATGGTCAGGATCGGATATCGTGGTTATCAGAGTGGTAATATAACACTGGACAATAACTGCTATGATTATATAGCGGATGCCAAGGCGGCGGGACTGCATGTAGGGGTATATTTTGAATCACAGGCGATCTCTGTGGAAGAAGCACAGCAGGAAGCACAGACTGTGATCGACAATGTTGCCATGATCGGGATCGATTACCCGGTGGCATGCAGGCTTGGATCGGTGACAAATGATACGTCCAGAGTGGACAATGTAAAAAAGACGGACATCACGGCGATCACCAATGCATTTTGTGCCAGGATCGCGGAAGCAGGTCTGATGCCGGTTGTAAACGGCAATAAATACTGGCTGCTCCGTAAGATCGATCTGACGCAGCTTGGAAAGTATGATATATGGCTGTCACAGGATGGGGACAAACCGGATTATCCATATACCTTTACGATGTGGCAGTATGATACCGATGCCAAAATAGATGGAATCGTAAAAGATGCCAGACTCGATATCAGCTTTGTGGATTATACCCAGAAGTAAAATACTGTATAAAACGAGCCGGAAGTGTGATCGAGGAATAAATATCAGCATATTCTTTGGCAGATAATTCCTCAATGTAGTTGACCGGAAAGTTTTTGACAATTCCATATTGGTGACAGAAATCAGCAGCTTTGTTATAGACAATGGCTGCTGTTTTTTCGTCTTTATAAGTACCGACCTGTAGATCGCCGTTGATATGAATTTTTACCTGATAGGTATAGCTTCCGAGCGTTCCACTTCGGAAAACGCCAAAATAACGATTGATGATCTCAATATTGGAGTATCGCAGATCATTTGCATCTCCGTTCAGGAAGCGGTAATCTCTGTCCTTTACAGCATAGCTGCGGATTCCGTAGCGGGACAGGACAGATGTCTGCATTCCGTATTCTGCCACGAACAGATGACCACCGCGTTTCATGATACGATGTGAACTGTAAAAAAACAGATCTTCCTTATCAAACAGAAGTGTGATCTCCGGAGTCAGATAATAATAGAAAAAACTCTTTTTTAAATAAATAGGGGAAGAAAAATAAATCCCGTTATCGCGGAAATTCAACAGACAAACCGCTTTTTCAAAGGGCAGGCTGTCGAATTTTGCGATATTTTTTTTGCTTTTTTCCAAAGAAGCAGATTCTGTCCGGTAAAGCTGCGACAGTGTCTCGATCGTGATCGGAGAGTCCGGCTCTAAAACAGACAGAGCCAGTCTGTAGGCAAGATGGGCGGATTGCGCATTTTCATGGCTTCCGAGGCTGATATGACGCCCTTTATATGTGACGGAACTGCGATAATAAACGCTACCGTCTTTTTTAGTTGTTTCATAAACACCGGCTAATTTTTTCATATGTTAACTATAGCAAAGAACGGTTAAAAATACAATTTTTGAAATATTTTTGGAAAAGCCTGTATAGACTAATGAATGAGATGTGAACAAAACATGACAACTGTTACAAAAATGTTGACAGGAAGAGAGGAGATTTTAAATGTATGAAAAATATACAAAGAGCAGACTGCTGTTTATGCTGCTCTTTGGGATCGGACTTATGCTGCTGTTTTGCCGGATGCTGAAGCCTGATCAGATCTTTCAGACAAAAGAGAACTATGAACAGGCTTTTCATATTGAGAAAACGATTGTAACATCCACTTCAGAAGTACCGAAGTTGAAACCGCATATATTGGAAAAAGAGGAAGCAGCTTTCCTGGGTGCGGATGAATATGAAATTTTATGCAGGATCGTACAGGCAGAAGCCGGGGGTGAAGATGCGGCCGGTAAAGAAATGGTGGCGGAGGTTATTTTAAACCGGGTCAGCAGTCCTAAATTTCCGGATACGGTCGCCGGTGTTGTCTTTCAGGAATCCGGCGGGCAGTATCAATTTTCACCGGTAGGAGATGGCAGATATAACAGTGTCAGCATTTCCGGGCAGACAAAAGAAGCAGTACTGGCAGCTCTTCAAGACGGCGATGTAACAAACGGCGCATTGTATTTTGTGGCGGCGGGAAAAACAACCCCGGAAAAAAGAGGCTGGTTTGAAAGTAAGCTGACTTTTATGACAGAACATGGTGGACATCGGTTTTATAAATAGGTACAGTTCTTGCGGTATCCTCATTAGTATGCTATAATAGCGCAGAAAGTGGTTTGACACTTTCAATCTTATGATATTGAGGTAGAGGCATGGAAGTATTATACAAAAGCACAAGAAGTCATACAACACCCGTAACCGCATCACAGGCGATCCTGAAAGGACTTGCGGAAGATGGCGGATTATTTGTACCGGATCATATTCCAACGCTGGAAGTATCTATGAAAGAGCTGTCCAAAATGACCTATCAGGAAGTTGCATATGAAGTAATGAAGCTGTACCTGACAGACTTCACGGAAGACGAACTGAAAGGCTGCATCAATAAAGCATATGATAAGAAATTTGATACAGATGTCATTGCACCGCTTGCTTATGCGGATGGTGCTTATTATCTGGAGCTGTTTCACGGTGCAACGATCGCATTCAAGGATATGGCATTGTCAATCCTGCCGCATCTTATGACATGCAGTGCTAAGAAGAATCAGGTAAAGAACGAGATCGTTATCCTGACAGCGACAAGCGGCGATACAGGTAAGGCTGCACTTGCAGGCTTTGCCGATGTAGAAGGCACTAAGATCATCGTATTCTATCCGAAGAACGGTGTCAGTCCTGTACAGGAAAAGCAGATGGTTACACAGAAGGGTAAAAACACACATGTTGTTGGCATCCATGGTAATTTTGATGATGCGCAGACAGGTGTGAAGAAGCTGTTCGGTGATACAGAGCTGGCTAAAGAAATGGATGCAAAAGGCTATCAGTTCTCATCTGCTAACTCAATCAATATCGGTCGTCTTGTGCCACAGATCGTGTATTATGTATATGCTTATGCAACATTATACGGACAGGGTAAGCTGACGGACGGACAGAAGATGAATGTTGTGGTACCGACAGGCAACTTTGGTAATATTCTGGCAGCATACTATGCAAAGAATATGGGTGTTCCGATCGATAAACTGATCTGTGCTTCTAATGATAATAAAGTTTTATTCGATTTCTTCCAGACAGGCACTTACGACAGGAACAGAGAGTTTATCCTGACAAGTTCTCCGTCCATGGATATTCTGATCTCATCTAACCTGGAGAGACTGATCTATAAGATCTCCGGAGAAGATGCCGAAAAGAATGCAGCACTTATGGAAAGTCTTTCCAAGACCGGAAAATATGAGATTGATGCAGCTATGAAAGAAAAGCTTGCAGATTTCAGAGGCGGCTATGCAACAGAAGCAGAGTGTTTTGCGAAGATCAGATCTTTATATGAGGATTGTGGTTATGTGATCGATACTCATACAGGTGTAGCAGCTGCGGCTTATGATAAATATGTAAAGGAAACAGGCGACGATAAAGTAACGGTGATCGCCAGCACAGCAAGCCCTTATAAATTTGCACGTTCTGTTATGGATGCGATCGACAGTAAATACGACAAGCTTTCCGATTTTGCACTCATTGATGAACTGTGTAAGGTTTCCGGTGTGGATATCCCACAGGCGATCGAGGAGATCCGCTCGGCAGAAGTTCTTCATAAGACAGTATGTGAGAAGGACGAAATGAAGGATGTTGTAAGGAAATTCCTTGGTATGTAAATTGTATTAAATTTCAAAATAAAAAAGACTTCTTTGTTCCGTAAATGTTTCATTTTGGATTCACAAAGAAGTCTTTTTTTACGATACATTATGGTCTGTCTGCCAGCGGTATGTAAGGCATATCGTCATGGATCGGCTTGTAAGCCGGACGGATGATCTTACCGTTGTTGGCAAGCTCTTCCATGCGGTGGGCTGACCAGCCGACAATTCTTGCCATGGCAAAGATCGGTGTGTACAGCTCCTCCGGGAGTCCGAGCATTTTATAAACAAAGCCGGAATAGAAATCGACATTGATGCTGACACCCTTGTACATCTGACGTTCTTCTTCAATGACCTGAGGTGCCAGACGTTCAACAAGAGAGTAGAGTGCAAATTCTTTTTCCAGTCCTTTTTCCTGTGACAGTTTTTCCACATAAGATTTGAAGATCACAGCTCTTGGATCGGATTTGGAATAAACCGCATGCCCAAGACCGTAGATCAGGCCTGCATGATCAAAGGCATCCTTATGTAACAGTCTTGCAAGATATTCTCTGACTTCGTCTTCATTTTCCCAATCAGATACTTCATGCATCATATCATCAAACATACGGACGACCTTGATATTGGCACCACCGTGTCTCGGACCTTTCAAGGAACCGATCGCAGCAGCGATAACGGAGTAAGTATCTGTCAGGGAACTTGTGACAACATGAGTGGTGAAGGTAGAGTTATTACCACCGCCGTGCTCCATATGCAGAACAAGTGCTACATCCAGTATCTTTGCTTCCAGTGGGGTATAGGAGCTGTCCGGTCTTAAAATATGCAGAATGTTTTCTGCGGTGGAAAGCTCAGCAATCGGCGGATGGATATAAAGGCTTTTGCCGTCATGGTAGTGTGCATATGCCTGATAGCCGTAGATCGCAAGCATTGGAAACAGGGAAATAAGCTGCAGGCTCTGGCGCAGTACATTTTCCAGGGAAGTATCGTCTGCCCTGTCATCGTAAGAATAGAGCGTCAGGACACTTCTTGCCAGCGTATTCATCATATCGCGGCTTGGGGCTTTCATAATGATATCACGGACGAAGCTGGTTGGCAGAGAACGATAAAAGCCAAGCAGATCTTTAAATTTGGAAAGCTCCTCCGCATCCGGAAGGGCATCAAATAAAAGCAGATAGGCCACTTCTTCAAAACCGAAACGACCGTCTGCGGTAAAGCCTTTGACCAGATCCTTTACATTATAGCCTCGGTAAAACAGTTCGCCGTGTGTAGGGACCTGTTCTCCGTTGACAATTTTATTGGCACGTACATCGGAAATCGTTGTCAGTCCTGCAAGAACTCCCTTTCCGTTTAAATCACGCAGTCCACGTTTGACTTCATATTTGGTGAACAGTTCCTGCTCAATGATGCCTGCCTGCCTGCTGAGATCAGCCAGTCTGACAATATCCGGTGTGATATCTGAAAATACGTTATGTTCCATAGAATACCGCCTTTCTTGTTTCTTTTTATAACATTTAACTGTACATGATAAAATGTATAAGATGCTTCAATACTTAATTTAGAAGGAAAGAAGTATAGAATAAACCTACTGAAATTAGATTTGTAATTTATTATTACATGAATTGACGGAAATTTCTATGCTTTTTAGAAAATATTCACAATTTTTTCAATGATTATTCATGAAAACTATGGTAGACTGTAATCATTCACAGAAAGGAAGGAATCAAATGGAAACAAAAGAAATTTTAAGTCATATTGATCATACACAACTGAAACCATACGCAACACTGGAAGATATTTATAAGCTCTGCGACGAGGCAGTGACTTACGGGACAGCATCTGTCTGCATTCCACCGTGTTATGTCAGGAGAGTACACGATAGATACGGCAGCAAGTTAAACATCTGTACCGTAGTCGGTTTTCCACTTGGTTACAGTGTGACCGCGGCAAAGCTGGCTGAGACCAGACAGGCGATAGAGGATGGCGCACAGGAAATTGATATGGTTATCAATATCTCCGATGTGAAAAACGGTGATTATGATAAGGTAGAACAGGAGATCATAGCACTGAAGGCGGAATGTGGCAACAGGATCTTAAAGGTGATCGTAGAAACCTGCTATCTGACGGAAGAAGAAAAGATCGCCATGTGTCAGGCTGTGACCAATGCAGGGGCAGATTATATCAAGACTTCCACAGGCTTCGGAACCGGCGGCGCAACGCTCGGTGATGTGAAGCTGTTTAGGGAGCATATCGGAGAAGCAGTCCGGATCAAGGCTGCAGGTGGTGTCAGTACAAGAGAGGATTTCGAGGCTTTTCTGGATGCGGGATGCGACAGGATCGGTTCCAGTTCAGGTGTGGCTCTGCTTACGAAAAAAGCTTGACTTTTATGACATGGTCTGCCATAATGCAGATAACATTGGTGTAAGTAACAGGTTCTTACGGTAGCTTGGTTAATATGTATTCCAAGGAGTTTCGTAAAAACTGACCGTGATGAAACCTTGTACCGCGTATACAACGTACACTTAAAACATGTTTTAGAGAGTCCGCAGCCACATAGCCGATATGTGTGCTGCGGATTTCTTGTTATGGCGACGAGGGAAATACACGCATTTATGCAGTGCATTTAATGACCGCTGATCAGAGCGGGATTCGTAATAGGAAACATCGGAAAGGTAGAAGCAATGGCAAATATATTTGACTATATTGACTGGCGTGGGGATCTTGACCTGACGCAGGATCCTTTTAATGAAGTGGACAGTCTGATACTCAGCACGGTATCTTATATTGATTTTGAACTGATCGAAACAGATCTGAAAACAGAAAAAGCAACGATCCGCGAAGCCGGGGAGCAGTTTAACAGGCTGCATGCGGACGAAAAGATCAAAGCAGGGCGTCTGGTACCGGACAGCATCTTCCGGCTTCTGGATGTGATGTCAAGAACGCCGCGTTTCAGGGATATGATCTTATCTGATTATGTGAATCAGATCGATGAAGAGGAAGAAAAACAGTTTTCAGCCATTACGATCAATCTGGGAGACGGTTCCTATTATATTGCCTATCGCGGAACCGATGATACGATCGTCGGCTGGAAAGAGGATTTTAATATGAGCTTCAAGGCACCTGTTCCTTCCCAGCTGCAGGCACTGGATTATCTGGAAATGATCGCAAAAAAGAAACGTGGTAAATTCAGAATTGGTGGGCATTCCAAGGGTGGTAATGTTGCAGTGTATGCGGCTGCCTTTACCGGTTCTGAGATCCAGAAACGGATCATGCAGGTGCATAATTTTGACGGTCCGGGTTTTACAAAAGATATAATTGACCAGATGAGTCAAGGAGAGATCAGCGAGCGGATCCGGACGATCGTGCCACAGTCCTCCGTGATCGGTATGTTATTAGAGCATGAGGAAAGTTATGAAGTGGTAGCAAGTACACAGCTGGGTATTTTTCAGCATGATATGTTTTCCTGGCAGCTGCAGAGAAATGCCTTTGTGAAGGTAGATGATATTTCAGCTTCTGCTTATAAGGTCGATCATACGCTTCGTGAATTCATTCTGTCGATGAATGCGGAAGAAAAGGAAGAATTTGTGGAAAGCTTTTTCTGTGTACTGACGGAAACCGGTGCAAAGACATTAAGTGATCTGAATCTGAAGGAAATTCTGGCGATCATGAAACGACTGAATAAGGAAGAAAAAGAAAATAAAAAAATTTTGACACAGGCATTTCGTATGCTTTTGAAAATTCCAACGAAAAAACAGTTGTAAAACGGCTTTGATTTGAGTATACTATTCATAACCTGAGGTGCTTACCAATTCCTATTATTTTGAACCTACAGTTACTTTAAAAGGGACTCCTATATTGCTGCATGGATGTCACGCCTTACCTACGGGTCAGAGGACGGCAGAAGTGTCAGCTGCGGTAACCCACCTAGCCATATGCTAGGAGTCAAAATATAGGAAAAGCATTTTGGGGACAAAAGAAAACAGTCCTTCGGGGCTGTTTTCTTTGCTTTGGATCATCAGAAAGCCATGAGGATAGAAACATGCATGCAAATAAACATACATATGCCAAAAGGCAGCTTGTACTTCTGGTAGTCAGTCTTGCCGTTCTGATCGTAGTACTGGTCTCTGTGATCAGGCACAAAGGCGGCTTGGAGCCGCAGCCGGTTCCGGAAGAGCCCAAACCCGTTATAGAAGAGATTTCCAAATGTTATATTACAGAAAATGACGGAGAAACGCTGACAATACTTTCGGGGGATGCATCTAGGAGTGTTCCGCTTGGCGGATATACGCTGTCAGGTAGCGGACAGATTGCGGATATCACACTGACGGACGGAACGGTCAGCGGCGTTACAGTATACGAACAAAAGCTGAATGATAAGCTGATCAGTGTAAAAACACAGGCGGATGGCACCTATGCGATCGAACTGGAAAAGCTGGGAGTCAAACAGACGACCGGAGATATGCAATGCTACAGCCTGCTTGGAACGCCCACTGTATGCCAAATTTCGGATCTGACGATCGGTTATGCCTTTTCTGATTTTGTACTAAATGAAACAGGAAAGATTGTGGCAGCACTTCTGGTAAAGCAGGAGGAGATGGAACAAATCCGTGTACTTTTAAAAACAGATGATTTTGCAGGAGCGATGCATGAAACGGTTTCGCTTCATTGTGATACGGCGATGGATCTTCTCACGGAGGATGGCACAGGAGAACTGAAAGAAGTGCAGACCTTGGAGCCGGGAGAAACACTTCAGATTGCGGCGGACAGTACACTCTTTGAAACGGCAAACAGGATCTATGCAAGACCGCAGGCACTTTCTGCCAAAACAACAGTGGATTCGATCTTGCGTAATGGAAAAACACCTGTTTATCCGGGCAACTTTGAGATAGAAAAGACGGGCGAAGGCTTTCTGCTCGTCAATGAACTTGCATTGGAAGACTATCTGCGGTTTGTGGTACCGAGTGAAATGCCTGCTTCTTATCCTGCAGAGGCGTTAAAGGCGCAGGCGGTCTGTGCCAGAACCTATGCATATATGCATATGCTTCATGCGGGGCTGCAAAATTATGGTGCGCATGTAGATGATAGTGCGGCATTTCAGGTATACAATAACATTGCGGAAGCATCGGAAACGAGTGAAGCTGTGTATGAGACAAAAGGACAGATGCTGCTTTCAGGTGGAACGCCCGTTACCGCATATTTCTATTCGACGTCCTGCGGATACGGAACGGATCTGACTGCATGGAATCTGACCTATGGGGATGAAATGGCAGCAACGGGCGGTTATCTGCGGGCAAGAAACATTGCAAAGGGGCAGATGCTGTCGGATACGCAGAATCCGAATGCACACAGTTCTGATGCGCAGGAAAGTGCAGAGGGCAGCAAGCTGGCAGAAGAGGACAGCTTTGCCACATTTATCAAAACAGCGGATGCGGACAGCTTTGAACAAGAGGATACGTATTACAGATGGCGGTATGATACGGCTTTAGATACAGAACTTTTGCTTGCCAATCTGCAGGTGCGTTATGAAAAGAGTCCGGGCAATATCCGGCGAAAAAAAGGCAATGGTTATGTGGATGAAAAGCCGGAAAAGCTTGGCATGGTAACAGGACTTACGGCTGTAAAACGTACAACAGGCGGCGTGATGACAGAGCTTTTGATCGAGGGAACAGAAGACACCTACCGTGTATGCGGCGAGCAGAATATCCGTTATGTGCTGGCAGGCGAAAATACAAAGATCGCGCTGGGTGCGGATTACGGAAAAGATGGAAGCATCAATGGTATGCTGCCAAGCTCTTTCTTTGTGATCGAGCCGGTTTATGAGACTGATGACGGGATATCCACGGAAAAAGCAAAGGAGGCTCCGGTTGTGATCTCTTATACACTGTATGGCGGCGGTTTCGGACATGGGATCGGTATGAGTCAGAATGCGGCAAGAAGAATGGCACAGGCGGGCTATGACTATAAACAAATCCTGCAATTTTTCTATGAGTGCAGCATAGAAGGGGTAAATGAATGAGAAGAAAGATATATCGGATCTGGCAGGAGTTTTCCCTCCAGATGAATGAACATCATATCAGTGCTTATGCATCATCGGCGGCATTTTTTACGTTTTTATCGCTGATCCCAATGCTTCTTTTACTGATCAGTGCGATTCCATACACGCCGATCACGAAAGCAACGCTGATGATGTTTGTGACGAAAATACTGCCTCAGAACATGGAACCGCTGTCTGTCAGTATAATAGATGAAGTATATGAGAAAACCGGTACAGCACTTTCACTGTCTATTCTGGCGACGATCTGGTCGGCGGCAAAAGGAATGCTGGCGCTGATCCGCGGACTGAACACGGTCAATGGGGTAAAGGAACGCCGTAATTATATTTTCCTGCGGCTGCGCGCATGTGTATATACCGTGATCATGATGATCATGATTTTGATTCTGCTGATCCTTGTTGTATTCGGTGAGCGTATTGTAGACCTGCTGACAGCATCTTTTCCGAACATTACATATATGTTCCGTTTGCTGGTAGGCTGGCGCTGGATCGTGGTGGTAGCCAGCATGGCACTTCTGATTTGCGCAATCTATACATTTCTGCCAAATGAAAAAAATCGTTTTCTGCGAGAAGTGCCGGGCGCTGTTATGGTCAGTATCTGCTGGTATATATCATCGTGGGTGTTTTCTGTTTATGTAAACCGTTTTTCGGGATTCAGTACCTATGGAAGTCTGACAACTGTCATTATTATCATGCTCTGGCTGTATATGTGCTTTTACATCATGTTGCTGGGTGCTTTCATCAACCGTTTTCTGCAGCCGGCATTTTCTTTCCTGTATGGAGCGTTTAAGAGTAAACACCAAAAGCACCGGAAAAAGAAAAAAAGCTGTTGACATTTTTGAGCAGATTCTCTATGATAAACCTATATGAAAAGCGTTGAAGGTGTTAGTAGAGATGCATGGCTCTCGCAGAGAGAGGAGGTCACCGGCTGAAAGCCTCCTTGTGTATGTATGCAGATCGAATTTCCCGCCGGAGCAGCTATGCTGAACAGAAATACTTCTAACTAGGCATAGACGTGAGCGCACGTTACGCGTATTGAGTGCTCTGCAGACAGAAGCAGAGAATTTGGGTGGTACCGCGGATTTGATTCGCCCCTGATATAATATCAGGGGTTTTTTTAATGTAATGGCGCAGAGGAAAAACAAGCGGCTGCGAAGCAGACATTTGTTTTTTCTGCGCCATTAGCGAGCGAATATCCTGCGAAGCAGGATGTAGAGTGCGTAGCACGGATTCGTGAGCCTGATGCGGAACAAGTCTCATGGCATTATGGTCAGAATATCCTGCGAAACATAACATGTGAGCAGGATGTAGAGTGCGTAGCACGAATTCGTGAGCCAGCCTATTCACCCAACAGAATGAAATGATCCACAGATAAGAAGGAGAAACGAAATGAAAGAAAAATTGGCGCAGATCAAAGCGGAGGCAATCAAACAGATTGAAAACAGCCGTACGCTGGAACAGCTGAATGAAGTACGTGTCAGCCAGCTTGGTAAGAAGGGTGCTTTAACAGAGATCCTGAAGGGTATGAAGGATGTGGCACCGGAAGACAGACCAAAGGTCGGACAGCTTGTCAATGAAACAAGAGCCGAGATTGAAAAGGTGCTGGAAGACTCCAGGAAAAAAATGGAAGAACTCGTCAGAGAAGCAAAGATGCAGAAGGAAACGATCGACGTTACACTGCCTGCCAAGAAGGCAAAGGTTGGTCATGTACATCCAAACTTCAACGTGCTGGACGAAGTAGAACGTATTTTCATCGGTATGGGATATGAAGTAGTCGAAGGTCCGGAAGTAGAAAGAGATTATTACAACTTTGAAGCATTGAATATTCCGGCAGATCATCCGGCAAAGGACGAACAGGATACCTTCTATATCAACGGCGATCTGCTGCTGCGTACACAGACAAGCTCCACACAGGTACATGAGATGGAAACCGGCAAAATGCCGATCCGCATGATCGCTCCGGGACGTGTATTCCGCGCAGATGAAGTAGATGCGACACATTCTCCTTCCTTCCATCAGGTGGAAGGTCTTGTTATTGACAAACACATTACATTTGCAGATCTGAAAGGAACACTTGCAGAATTCGCAAAAGAATTATTCGGCGAAGATACCAAGGTAAAATTCAGACCGCATCATTTCCCATTTACAGAGCCAAGTGCCGAGATGGACGTTACCTGCTTTAAATGCGGCGGAAGCGGCTGTCGTTTCTGTAAGGGAGAAGGATGGATCGAGATCCTTGGCTGTGGTATGGTTCACCCGCACGTTCTGGAAATGAGCCATATCGATCCGGAAGAATACACAGGCTTTGCATTCGGTGTCGGTCTGGAGCGTATCACACTTCTGAAATATGAGATCGACGATATGCGTCTGCTTTATGAAAATGATATCCGTTTCCTGAAGCAGTTCTAATCTGAATAAAAAGGAAAATCAATGTGCATGCAGCCCGGCTGTATGCCATGTCTGGAAAAGAAAGGAATAGAAAAATGAATGCAGCATTAGAATGGATAAAAGCATATGTACCGGATCTGGAATGTACAGATCAGGAATTTATGGATAAAATGACACTCTCAGGAACCAAATGTGAAGGCTATGAGAGAATGGACAAAAATCTGGAAAAGATCGTGATCGGACAGATCACAAAGATCGAGAAACACCCGGATGCAGATAAGCTGATCATCTGTCAGGTGAATATCGGTACAGAAGAAATCCAGATCGTAACAGGTGCTCCGAATGTTAAGGTTGGAGATAAAGTACCGGTTGTTTTAGATGGCGGTAAGGTTGCAGGCGGTCATGACGGCGGCCCGCTTCCGGAAGACGGTATTACGATCAAGGCAGGCAAGCTCAGAGGCGTTCCGTCAAACGGTATGATGTGCTCTATCGAAGAGCTTGGCTCTGACAGAGATATGTATCCGGAAGCACCGGAATATGGTATTTACATTTTCCCGGAAGATGCTGAGGTCGGAGCAGATGCGGTTGCAGCACTCGGACTGCATAATACAAAATTTGAATTTGAAGTGACTTCAAACCGTGTAGACTGCTACAGCGTCATCGGTATTGCAAGGGAAGCAGCAGCTACCTTTGACAAACCGTTTGTATTACCGGATGTTACCGTAAAAGAAAATGATGAAAAGGTAGAAGATTATATTTCTGTAGAAGTACAGGATCAGGATCTCTGCCCGAGATACTGTGCAAGGGTCTGCACGAATATCAAGATCGGACCAAGCCCGGAATGGATGCAGAGAAGACTGGCAAGCAGCGGAATCCGGCCGATCAATAACCTTGTTGATATCACAAACTATGTGATGGAAGAATACGGTCAACCGATGCATGCATATGATTTATCTACTGTCAGCGGCAAAAAGATCGTTGTAAAGAGAGCAAAAGACGGTGATCAGTTTGTGACACTGGACGGTCAGACCAGAAATCTGGATCATGATGTCCTGATGATCTGTGATGCAGAGAAGGAAATCGGTATTGCAGGTATTATGGGTGGTGACAATTCCAAGATCACAGATGAGGTCACAACAGTCTTATTTGAAGCAGCAACCTTCAACGGACCAAACATCCGTAAATCCGCAAAGCGGATCGGTCTCAGAAGTGATGCATCCGGTAAATTTGAAAAGGGTCTGGATCCGAGAAATGCAGAAGATGCGATCAACAGAGCCTGCCAGCTCATTCAGGAGCTTGGCTGCGGTGATGTCGTATCCGGAATGGTAGATGTCAAGGCACCGTTAAAAGAGCTGGTCCGCCTGCCATTTATGCCTGAGAAATACAATAATCTGCTCGGTACGGATGTAAGCCGTGAAGAAATGCTTGAGATCTTCAAGAAGATCGAAGTGGCATATGATGAAAAGACAAACGAACTGATCTGTCCGTCCTTCCGTCAGGATCTGCTCGGACAGGCTGATATTGCAGAAGAAGTTGCCCGTTTCTATGGCTATGACAAGATTCCGATGACCTTGCCAAGCGGTGAAGCAACAACAGGTAAGCTGCCATATAAGCTCCGTATCGAAGAAAAAGCAAGAGAGATCGCAGTATTCTCCGGTTTCTCACAGGGTATGTGCTATTCTTTTGAAAGCCCGAAGGTATTTGATAAATTACTGTTACCGGAAGACGACGAACTGAGAAAAGCGATCAAGATCGCAAATCCGCTCGGTGAAGACTTTTCAATCATGAGAACAACATCCCTGAATGGTATGCTGACAAGTCTTGCAACAAATTACAACAGAAGAAATAAAGACGTAAAGCTGTTTGAAATGGCAAACGTTTATATCGCAAAGGAACTGCCTCTGACAGAGCTTCCTGATGAAAGAATGCAGATGACACTCGGTATGTACGGAGACGGTGATTTCTTTACGATGAAGGGTGTTGTAGAGGAATTCTTTGATGCAGTCGGCATGACAAGAAAGAAAGAATATGATCCGAAGGCAGGCAAGCCGTTCCTGCATCCGGGCAGACAGGCAAACATCGTATATGACGGAGTTGTCCTTGGCTACCTGGGAGAGGTACATCCTCTTGTACTGGAAAACTACAACATCGGAACAAGAGCTTATGTAGCAGTGCTGGATATGCCTGCGATCGTACCGTTCACAACCTTCGACAGAAAGTATGAAGGCATTGCCAAATTCCCTGCAGTTGGCAGAGACCTTTCCATGGTAGTACCGCATGATGTTCTGGTCGGACAGATTGAAGCTGTACTTGCACAGCGCGGCGGTAAGATTCTTGAGCATTATGAACTGTTTGATATTTATGAAGGTGAACAGGTCAAGAAGGGCTACAAGTCAGTTGCTTACTCGTTGTCCTTCCGTGCAAAAGACAGAACACTGGAAGAAGCAGATATCAATGCAGCACTGAAGAAGATCCTGAACGGTCTTGAACAGCTTGGCATTGAACTGCGTCAGTAATTTACATTTTAAAACAAAAAAGGAATTGAGTCATGACAGAGTTAAAAAAATCAGATTTTTATTTTGATCTGCCGAAAGAGCTTATTGCACAGGATCCGCTTGCGGATCGTGCAAGCTCACGGCTGCTTTGCCTTGACAAACATACAGGAGCGACCTCACATCATGTTTTTCGTGAGGTCGTAAACTATTTAAAGCCGGGCGACTGCCTTGTACTGAACAATACAAAGGTTATTCCGGCGAGACTGTATGGTGTCAAGGAAGATACAGGTGCTGCGATCGAAGTGCTCCTTTTGAAAAGGAAAGAAGATAATCAATGGGAAACGCTCGTAAGACCGGGTAAGAAATGTAAACCGGGAACAAGGCTGGTATTTGGAGAAGGTCTTTTACATGCACAGGTGCTGGATGTGCTGGAAGAAGGAAACCGTCTGATCCGGTTTGAATATGATGGTATTTTTGAAGAAATCCTCGATCAGCTCGGTGAAATGCCGCTGCCGCCATACATCACACATAAGCTGCAGGACAAAAACAGATATCAGACCGTATATGCCAAGTACGAGGGAAGTGCTGCTGCGCCGACAGCAGGATTGCATTTTACGAAAGAACTGCTTGCCCGGATCGAAGAAATGGGTGTGAAACTTGCTTATGTCACATTGCATGTCGGACTTGGAACATTCCGGCCGGTCAAAGAAGACAACGTACTGGAGCATCATATGCATTCTGAATTTTATCAGATCTCAAAAGAAGCGGCAGATACGATTAATGAAACAAAAGCAAATGGTGGACGTGTGATCTGTGTCGGTACGACAAGCTGCAGAACGATTGAAAGTGCGGCAGATGAAGATGGCAGACTACATGCCTGCAGCGGAAATACCGAGATCTTCATTTATCCGGGGTATCAGTTTAAAGTACTGGACGGACTGATCACGAATTTTCATCTACCGGAATCGACTCTCATTATGCTGGTATCCGCACTCGCCGGACGGGAACACGTTCTGGCTGCCTATGAGGAAGCTGTAAAAGAAAAATACCGTTTTTTCTCATTTGGAGACGCTATGTTCATTTCATAGGAATGTGCACGTGCACATTTGACAAAATGCCTTGCATTGTCGATAGGAATTTGGTAATATAAATATAAGTAGAGCAGGAAATGAATATTTTTTCGGGAAGGAGATTTCTTTGGAAGAAAGAAGAAAAAACAAAAGGATCGAATTAGAGTCATGCCTCATCATCAAACGTCTGGATAATGCTGCTTCATCGGAAGAAGTCAGCATTGATATTATTGACGTTTCCAGAACCGGTGTCGGATTTACGTGCGATAAGCCATTGCAGATCGGGGCTGTATATGAAGCGTTTCTGACGATCTGGACAAAAGAAGTGCTCCATGCTTTTATTGAGATTGTCCGTATTGTAAAAGAGGATGCAACCTATTCTTACGGCGGTATTTTCATTGGTATGCCTGAAATGGATGCTGCAAGAATTGAGGTATATGACACAGTAACATCTTCTGTTACACAGGAGTAGAATAAGACAAAGGAGAGTTGACGTATGCAGTGTTTAATATGTGGAAAAGATTCTGCCGGTGAGGTTTGTAACCAGTGTATCCGGGCAGAACAGGGGATTTATGCAAAAGACTGGACTTATAAGGAAGGTCTGATCGTGAAGAAAACGGAAGATTTCCGTGTAAATGTTACAAATGCCAGAGTAAACGGTATCGCTGTTATCAGTACATCGCCTAACGGAATGAATGCAAAGATTGATAACTTTAATCATTATATCGGTTGTGTGGTAGGTGTAGAGCAGGGTTCTTATAATAATAAGCCGGCTCCGATGATCCACATCAAAACACCTGCCGGTATGGAGCGTTATCTGATCTTCCCACAGATGCCTGATGAAGGCGGTCTGAAAGCCGGTGTTGATAAGGCAAAGGCTGAGAAGATGGCAGGCGGCGCAAGTGCTGCAGCTCCGGCAGCGGCTGCAGCAGATCCAAATGCAGCAGAGAAGCTCAGCAAGCTGGATCTATTAAAGGCAAACGGCATTCTGACAGAAGAAGAGTACCGGAGAGAACGTGCAAAATTAGGAATCTAATTACATATGAGCGAACATAAAAAAGTAAGCCAGGGGCGCGATTATACAGTTGAGTTATGGAGATTTGTATTTTGTATCGTTGTCCTTGGCTTCCATTTCTTTTCCAAAACTTCATATCCTTTTTTCAGAGCCGGTTATCTGGGTGTGGAATTTTTCTTCCTTTTAAGCGGCTTTGGCATCTGGCAGTTTTATCTGAAGAAGATGGCAGGGCAGAAGCTGTCTGACAGGCTGTATCAGTTTGGTCTGTACATTGGCAGCCGGTTAAAGCGTCTGTACCCATTCTATTTTTTAAGCCTGCTTTGTATGCTTTTCTTAAGGACATGGCAATATCGCTGGTCAATTTCTGATATCATTTCCTATCTGAAAACAGGATGGGCGGAATTTTTGATGCTGCAATGCGGACCTCTTGGAAACGAAGTGCTGATCAGTGCCAACTGGTATGTGGCAGCTATGTTTATGGGAAGTATTCTACTGTTATGCCTGCTGATGCTGACCGGCAGATGGGGCGGTCTGTTTATATGTCCGGTTTTATCGCTTTCTATCTACCATTATTATTTCAGACTGATCCGAAAGATCGATGTGATCTATTCCTACCATGCAGTGCTGCGTGCACTGGCAGGGCTTAGTGCGGGTATTTTTATCGGCTGCCTTATCTGGCAGTTGCGGGAAAAAGTTAGCCAAAGGAAACTTGCTTTCGGGATCAGTGAGGAAAAAAAGAAACTGCTTCAGAAACTGGTTTACGGTTTGGCAAACGGTATTCTGGCAGCTATCGTGGTCTATACGAATTTTGGCAGACGCAGTGCAGGTGATTTTGTCGTGATTGCATTATTTGCACTCTGCCTGTTTGGGCTTCTTTTAGTCAAAAAAGAAATACCACAGAAGCTGTCCGTGGTATTTCAAAAACTCGGGGCAGTGACATACCCCATTTATTTATTTCAGATGCCTGTTATCGAATGGCTTGTTATCATCGGTATCTTACATGCATGATGCCAGATCCTGATAGAAATCAGGATAAGAGATATTGACGCATTCCGCGTCCTTCATTTCGGTTTCGCCGTCAGCTATGAGTGCAGCGATTGCAAAGCTCATGGCGATCCGGTGATCCAGATGAGAATCTAATTTGCCGCCGTGCAGCGGTCTGCCGCCGCGGATGATCATGCCATCGTCCGTAGGAGTTACATCAGCTCCCATTTTCTTTAAATTCTCAGTCACGATCGCGATCCGGTCGGATTCTTTTACCTTCAGTTCAGCCGCATCCTTGATCACGGTTTCGCCCTGTGCATAAGCTGCCATGACAGCCAGCACCGGGATTTCATCGATCAGTGTCGGGATGACATCCCCACCGATTTCCGTACCATGCAGGGTAGCAGAGCGTACGAGCAGATCTGCCGTCGGTTCGCCCTCGTCTACGCGGTTTAATAAAGTGATGTCTGCTCCCATCTGCTGGGCAATCCGTAAAATACCGTCTCTGGTCGGATTGATGCCCACATTGCGGATCAAAAGCTCGGAGCCGGGCACGATAGAGGCTGCAGCTATAAAATAAGCTGCGGAAGAAATATCTCCCGGTACTTTGAAGTCGATGGCATGGAGTGCGGGCTCCGGATAGATCGTTGCAGTCGTATCTCTGCTTTCTACTTTTGCGCCAAACATACCAAGCATCAGCTCGGAATGATTCCGGGAAAGTGCCGGTTCTGTCACACTTGTTGTGCCATCCGCATATAAGCCCGCCAGCAGGATCGAAGATTTGACCTGTGCTGATGCTACCTTGGACTGATAGTGGATCCCATGCAGGTGGCTTCCTGTAATGAGGAGAGGCGCACAGTCATTTCCGTTCTGGCTTTTGATATTTGCTCCCATCAGAGAGAGCGGTTCCATAATGCGGCGCATGGGACGTTTACAGATTGAAGCATCACCGGTCAGTGTTACAGAAAAATCCTGCGCAGCCAAAATGCCGGAGATCAGTCTGGTTGTCGTACCGCTGTTTCCGGCGTCGAGGATCTGCGTGGGAGCAGTCAGACCATGCAGTCCTTTGCCATGTACCAGAATTTCATTTCCGTTGTTTTCAATCGGAATCCCCATTTTTTCAAAACAGGATATCGTGGAGAGGCAATCCGCTCCCTGCAGGAAATGCGTCAGTCTTGTTGTTCCTTCGGAAAGAGCACCGAACATAACGCCGCGGTGGCTGATGGATTTATCGCCCGGAACCGTTATTTCTCCCTGTAATCTGTTTGCTTTCTGAAAAATCATTGTATATTGTCCTTTCCGCCATCAGCTTACGCAAAAATCTGATAGCCGTTATCTTTTAATACACGGACAGCATCGTTTGCTGTCTGTTCATCGTAAAATTCAATTTTAAGTGCCCCCTGCTGAAACTCTCTGGAGTGCATGATACCGATGTTTTTGATGCTGAGATCGTGATCGGCAAGAATCGCGGCGGTCTGTGCGATAGAACCGGGTACATCAGGGATATCCACAAAAATGACATTGGTTTTTTTGATCGGACCGCGCCCTTCATTGGAGAAGCTGTCTCTGTAATTTTTGGCGTCATCAAACAGATCATATAGCTTTTGGGCATCTTTGTTCTGAAGCTCCGCTTTTACCTTTTGCAGACTTTCTATATAAGAAGTAAGCAGCGTAAGGATGTTTTCGGTATTGGTCATACAGATCGACTGCCACATCACAGGCGAAGAAGAGGAGATGCGGGTAATATCCTTGAAACCGCCCGCAGCGATCATTTTCATCACACCTTCCGCACTGTCGGAATCGTGTACCAGATTGACAAGACCGGCAGAAATGATATGCGGCAGATGACTGACCGCAGCTGTCACATAATCATGCGTATGATAATCCATGATCAACGGGATCGCACCAATAGAGCTGATCAGCGTCTGCAGACCCTGAATTGCCGTAACAGGACTTTCCTGTGTCGGTGTCAGAATATAATAGGCATTTTCCAAAAGACGTTCGCTGGCATTTTGATAGCCTGTTTTTTCGCTGCCTGCCATGGGATGTCCGCCGATAAAGACGGAAGAGAGCCCTGCTTTTTCAATCGCAGCGTGCGTTGTCTGCTTGACAGATCCGACATCGGTCAGGATCGTGTCCGCATGCAGGCTTTGCCGGATCTGCCCGAGAAACTGATCGTTTTCGCTGACAGGTGCACATAAAAACAAATAATCGCAGTCAAAAAAAGAATCGGTCAGAGCTTCATAGGCCTCTGAAATAACGCCGTCTTTCCGGGCAAGGGAAAGCCCGTTCCGGTCTTTGTCATATGCTTTTAAGATCATCTCGGGATATGCCTGGCGCAGTGCTTTGACGATAGAACCGCCGATCAGACCAAGCCCGATAAAACTACAGGTAACTTCTGCTTTTTTTGACATAGCTTATGTCCTTTCCGTTGTAAATTTCAATAGTATTTTAGCCCTTTAAAGTGCGAATGTCAATGGGATAGAAAATATAGAAATTTCTTGTAATTTTAACGAAAATATGTTGTAAAACAGTTTTATATTTAGTAAAATATACCTACAAGTGTTTGAATTGTTAGAAAATTCAAAATCGATCATAAAACGGAGGTAGCAGCTATGAATGTATACACAACTGAGAAAATTCGTAACATTGTTTTGCTTGGGCATGGGGGCAGCGGCAAAACATCACTTGCCGAAGCAATGGCATATCTTGGCGGTATCACATCCCGTATGGGGAAGGTAACGGACGGTAATACGGTCAGTGATTACGGAAAAGAAGAACAGAAACGGCATTTTTCCATATCTGCCTCCTGTATTGCGATCGAATGGGATGGCTGTAAGATCAATCTGCTGGATACACCCGGCTATTTTGATTTTGTAGGCGAGGTGGAAGAAGCGGTTTCCGCTGCAGACGCAGCGATCATTGTTGTTTCCGGAAAGGCAGGTATGGAAGTCGGTGCTCTGAAAGCGTGGGAGCTCTGCGAAAAGTATCATCTGCCGCGTATGGTATATGTATCCGATATGGATGTGGATCAGGCTTCCTATAAAGAGGTTGTGGAAGATCTGACACAGCTTTATGGTAAAAAGATCGCACCGTTCCATTTCCCGATCCGTGAAAATGAAAAGTTTGTCGGTTATGTGAATGTAGTCAGTGAAACGGGCTATCGCTGGATAGGAAAAGAAGTGGAAGAATGTGAGATTCCGGATTACAGCAGACCGTATCTTGAAAAGTACAGGGAAAGCCTGATGGAAGCGGTAGCTGAGACATCAGAAGAAATGATGGATCGTTATTTTGCCGGAGAAGTATTTTCCGATGCCGAGATCAGAGCTGCACTGCGCAATAATGTTGTAGATGGCAGTATTGTACCGGTTTCGATGGGCTCCAATATTTTATGCCAGGGCGTTTATACACTGCTCGATGATATCATCAAATATATGCCAAGTCCCGAAAACAGGGAAATTGCAGGCATTAACCTGAAGACGAATGAAATTTATGAGGCAGATTATGATTTTGCAAAAGCGAAATCCGCTTACATATTCAAGACGATCGTTGATCCGTTCATCGGTAAATATTCGCTGATCAAGGTATGCTCCGGCGTTTTGAAAACAGATGATCTGTTATATGATAAAGACAAAGATTCCGAAGCAAAAATCGGAAAACTGTATGTGCTGCAGGGAAATAAACCGATCGAGGTAAAGGAGCTGCACGCAGGGGATATCGGTGCACTGGCAAAGCTTGCGGGCGCCCGTACAGGCGACAGCCTTTCCACAAAACTGACACCAATCCAGTATGCAAAGGCAGAACTGTCCGTTCCGTATACGTATATGCGTTATAAGGTGGATAATAAAGCAGAGATCGACAAAGCAGCACAGGCACTTTCCAAGATGACACATGAGGATCCGACACTCAAGATCGTCAATGACAAGGAAAACGGGCAAATGCTGTTATATGGTATCGGTGATATGCAGCTTGAAATCGCACAGAGCAGACTGCTCAATGAATATAAGGTAGCGATCACTCTTTCAGAGCCTAAAGTAGCTTACCGGGAAACAATCCGTAAGAAATCGGATGTGGAAGCCAAATATAAAAAGCAGTCCGGCGGACATGGACAGTACGGTCATGTCAAGATGCGGTTTGAGTCGTCCGGTGATCTGGAAAGCCCCTATGTATTTGAGCAGGAGGTAGTCGGCGGAGCAGTACCGAAGAATTACTTCCCGGCAGTAGAAAAGGGGCTGCAGGAGGCAACGGTGAAAGGACCTCTGGCAGCGTATCCGGTTGTTGGCGTAAAGGGTATCTTATATGATGGTTCTTATCATCCGGTGGATTCTTCTGAAATGGCATTTAAAAAAGCAGCCATGCAGGCATTCAAGGACGGTTTCTTAAAAGCGGAACCGGTTCTGCTTGAGCCGATCGAAACGCTTTCCGTTACCGTTCCGGACAGCTATACGGGAGATATCATGGGTGATCTGAACAAACGGAGAGGACGCGTGCTTGGTATGCAGCCCATGCAGGGAGGCTGGCAGACGATCACGGCGGATATCCCGATGAGCAGTCTGTACGGCTATTGTACCGTACTCCGTTCCCTGACAGGCGGACAGGGCAGCTTCTCTTATCAGTTTGCGCGTTATGAGCAGGCGCCTTCCGATGTGCAGGCAAAAGAGGTGGAAAACCGTAAGAATAAGGTAGATTCCTTGACAGAATAAGCTGTGCTTTGTATAGTGGATAGTAAAATTACGCAGAAAGAGGCAAAAGTATGAAAAACTGGAAAAGATGGCTGCTCGCCATTTTACTGACACTTGTGATCGCATTTGTTTACTATTATATCAATCTGCCGGCGCTGAATATCCATTCAGCAGGCTTTTGGTGTTTTGTGATCCTGATGGTATTTGTATTCGCAATTGTATTATCGTTCCGCTCCGTCTGGAAAAGCGGGCATGTTTCCTTCGGGAAAAAGGGGCTGGATATCCAAAAAGGAACAATGGGTCCTTACAGGTATCTGTTTTATCTGGGCGGCGTACTTTTGCTGATCTTTCTGATCGGTTCTGTTCTTTCTTCACCGATTATCAATGCGAAGAAGTATCAGAAGCTTATGCAGGTGGAGGAACGCGATTTTACAGCAGATATCAAAGAAGTGGATTTTAATACGATCCCGCTTCTTGACAGAGATTCCGCAGCAATTCTGGGCAGCCGCAAAATGGGTAGTATGGTAGATATGGTATCACAGTTTGAGGTTGCGGATGATTACACCCAGATCAATGTAAGCGGTAAGCCGGTCCGCGTGACACCGCTGATGTATGCCAGCCCGATCAAATGGCTGACAAATCAGAAAAACGGTATTCCGGCGTATATTCAGATCGATATGACAACCCAGGATACGGAATGTGTCAAGCTGACAGAGGGAATTAAATATTCAGAATCGGAAATGTTTAACCGTTATATCTGGAGACACATCCGTTTCCGTTATCCAACCTATATTTTTGCAGATCAGATATTCTTTGAAATTGATGATGAAGGTACACCATACTGGATCTGCCCGGTCAAAAAGTTCAACATCGGTCTGTTCGGTGGTGTGACAGTCGGCAGAGTTGTGCTTTGTAATGCGATTACGGGAGAATGCACAGATTATCAGGCAGATGAAGTTCCAACCTGGGTAGATAAGGTCTATCAGGCAGAACTTCTGATGCAGCTTTACGATTATCATGGCATGCTGCAGCATGGTTATCTGAACAGTGTATTGGGACAGCGTGACTGTCTGCAGACAACAAATGGTTATAATTATATCGCCATGAATGATGATGTCTGGGTATATTCAGGCGTGACCAGTGTCAGCGGTGATCAGTCTAATGTTGGTTTTGTGCTGATGAACCAGCGTACGATGGAAACCCGTTTCTACAGAATAGAAGGTGCGATTGAAGACTCTGCCATGTCTTCTGCGGAAGGGCAGGTGCAGAATCTCGGTTATGTGGCGTCGTTTCCGCTCCTTTTGAATATTTCTGATGAACCAACCTACTTTATGGCATTAAAGGATTCTGCCGGTCTGGTCAAGAAATATGCCATGGTCAACATCCAGAAATACCAATGGGTAGCAATCGGAGACACAGTCAAAGAATGTAAGAAGGCATATAATGCGCTGCTCAGTACCAATGGCATCCGTACAAGTGAGAATGCGGATGATCTGGAGATCACAGGGAAAATCGCGACCTATGTACCGGTAGTGATCGATGGAAATTCCCATGTATATTTTACGTTGGAGGGAGATAAGACAGTATATGATGCAGATCTGACGAATAGTGAGATAGTAGGGATTATTGCTTATAAAGAAGGGGATTCCATTTCGATGTTTTATCAGGATGGGGATACTACGTCAAATGTGACAAAAATCAAATAATTCTGCTTTTGCGGTTGACTAAAAAGTGAATAAAATTTACAATGAATATAATTGAATTATTGCATTTATAGGGCAATATGCATAAAACAACGAGGTGAAATCATGTTCCATATAGTAGTGTGTGATGATGATCGTTCCATCACAGAATACTTAAAAGAGACGCTTGAGAAAAAATACAGACGAAAAATAGAATGCCAATGTGTATATTCGGCAGAAGAATTGTTAAAATGGCTGGAAGATCTCGATCAGGGACATACCAATATTATTATTTTGGATATCGCACTCGGAGATGATGACGGTATTGCGATCGCAAAAGAGATCCGTTCCAAATATCCACAGATTAAAGTGATCCTGTTATCCGGGTATGCGCAGCTTGCCAGCAATGTATTTGAGGCAGATCCCGTCTATTTTCTTTCCAAGCCGATCGATGAACAGAAGCTGTTCTCCTCTGTGGAAAAAGCAATGGATATTGTACAGCATCAGGAGATCAAGGCGATCACCATTGCGGGAAGTGGTGGAAAGATCCATCGCATCAAAGTAGAAGATATCCTGTATTTAGAGACAAGTAACAGAAACTGCTGCATTCATACAGATAAAGGGGATTGTATTGAAGCAGCCGCAAAGCTGAGCGATCTTGTTAATCAGCTGCCGGATTATATCATCAACTCCCATCAGAGTTTTGCCTGTAATATCAAAAAGATCAAATCATTTTCCAGGGAAGACGGCATTACGATGATCAGTGGAGATGTGATTCCGGTGAGCCGCAGACATTACAAAGGCGTCAAGGAAGCGATCGCACTGCATATTTAACAGAAAACGTAAGGGGGATTTATGTTTTTCATACATAAATGGGAAAAGAGCTTAGAGAGTGATATAGACTGCACGGAAGCATCCGTGCAGCCCTATATTGCTCTTTTTTATGCATTCCGGAAGATCAGGCATGATTTTGCCAATTATGTGCAGACACTGCAGCTTTTTGCAGAGGTGGAAAATTATGATGAAAAGAAGAAAATGAAGCAAGCTATCCTTGGACAGATCAAGCTGTTTTATGAAGATATACCACAGGATACGTTGCAGGCTCCGGCTTTACCTGTAATAACAACACGAAATACACAGCTTAGATTATTATATGAAACATGGTCTGAAATCCGTCGGGAAATGGAAAAACTGCCAGATACAATCCGGGGGATGCAGGAGCCGCTGCAGAAGCTGCAGGATCAGATGGAGCGTAGTCTGGATCCGGATGAATCAGAAACAGAAGCCTTGCTTTCGGGGCTGGATCAGTTCCGCAGCCTTCCGACAGAGGAGACATCTGCCCTGTCGGTCCTGATGGATCTCTGTATGCAGGAAGCAGAACAAAACAGCTGTCTGCTCCGCTATAAGATCTGCCAGCCGACCTGTTTCCAGATGGCTTATCCGGACATGCTTTTGTTATACCGGCAGTTATTTCTACTGGCACTTTCCGGCGCAGGACAGTCCGGGGGAAAAACGGATATGTCATCTGCGGTTATCCGGCTTCGCAGTGCGGAAAAATTTGATATGTGGCATCTGCATCTGGAATTCCCGTGTACGCCGGATGGGCAGGATAGTCTGTTGCAGATGCAGAAGACACAAATGTATCGCTGCATCCGAAAACTGTCAAAAACTTATAAGTTGCAGCTGAAATTTGCACGGATATCGGATGGGATCAGTCTTGACCTTGTGAAATAAGGGAGTTACTTGTCAAAAACAGTAAATATGAGTATAATGTTCAGAGAGATTTCAAAGAAAGAGGAAATACAATGGCAGAAAAAACAGATACGGAAGTTTTGATCGGCGGCAGAGTATTTACGCTCAGCGGATATGAAAGTGAAGAATATCTGCAGAAGATCGCCCTTTATATCAATAATAAAGTCAGTGAATACAATAAAGTGGAAGGCTTTAAGAGACAGCCGGTTGATACACAGGCGATTTTGTTAGAGCTGAATATTGCGGATGATTATTTCAAAGCGAAAAAACAGATTTCTCTGTTGGAGGAAGATTTAGCAGCAAAGGAAAAAGAATTATATGATTTAAAACATGAGCTTGTTTCTGCGCAGATCAAGTTAGAAAGCACGGAAAAAGCAATGAAGTCCATGCAGGATGACCGTAGCAGAGAAAGTAAAAAATAATGGCTGCCTTCGGGCAGCTGTTTTTATGGAGAAACATTATGTCAGTTGAACTATTGGCACCTGCAGGAGATCCGGAATGCTTTATGGCAGCGGTTATGGCGGGAGCAGATGCGATTTATGTAGGCGGAAGCAGCTTTGGAGCACGTGCCTATGCAAAAAATTTCAGCGAAGAAGAGCTGTTGCATGCGATCAGAATGGCGCATCTGTATGAAAAAAAAGTATATATGACAGTCAATACACTTGTAAAGGAAGCGGAGCTTAAAAAGCTTCCGGCTTTTTTGCAGCCCTATTATGAGGAAGGACTGGATGGCGTGATCATGCAGGATCTTGGTGCAGTCAGGATGATCCGGCGTTTCTTTCCGGATCTGGAGATCCACGCCAGCACACAGATGACGATCACAGGATTTGGCGCAGCAAATTACCTGAAAAAGTATGGCGTGACAAGAATTGTACCGGCCCGGGAGCTCTCACTTGCAGAATTAAAGCGGCTGAAGACCGAGACCGGTCTGGAACTGGAAACCTTTATCCATGGCAGCATGTGTTATTGTTATTCCGGTCAATGCCTTTATTCAAGCATGCTCGGACCGAGAAGCGGGAACAGAGGGCGGTGCGCCGGTCCGTGCAGACTGCCTTATCAGCTGCTGGCGGACGGACATATGATCAGTGCAAAGGAAGAACCATATCAGCTCAGCCTGAAGGATCTTTGTACACTGCCAATTCTTCCAAAGCTGATCGAAGCAGGAATCGACTCCTTTAAAATAGAGGGCAGGATGAAAACTGCTGCCTATGTTTCTTTTGTGACGGCGATGTACCGGAAATATATTGATCTGTATGAAAAAGATCCGGCAGAATACAAGGTGGATCCGGAGGATATCCGCATGCTGCAGGAGCGTTTCAGCCGTGGGAGCAGCCAGATGGGCTATTATATGCAGCATAACGGCAGAGAATTGCTGTCGTTGAAAAAGGCCGGTTATCAGACTTTTTCGCCGGAGGCTAAAGAGCAGGTACAGCCGGGCACTGTCAGACAGCCTGAGGAGAAGAAACTTCCTGTAAGCGGACGGTTTTTTGCTCATCCCGGTGAACCTATGCTGCTGACCCTGACAAAGGATACGGTTTCTGTAACGGTATCGGGCGCAGCAGTGGAAAAAGCAGCGAACAGAGCCGCCACACAGGAGGATGTAAAAAAGCAGCTGCAAAAGCTGGGAAATACACCTTTTGTACTGAAAGAGCTTACATGTGATATGACGGATACCCTGTTTTTACCGAACAAAGAATTAAATGAGCTGCGCAGAAAGGCTGTCTGCAGGCTGGAAGAAGTGCTTCTGTCCGGCAGAAAAAGAACCATGCGGGAAGCTGATGGCAGAGCAGTCAAAGAGGTCGACAACCGGATATCTGCAAAACCGGCAGCCGACAAACAGGCTCTTGCAGAAAAACAAAGACCGTTGCAGGTGCAGATCGCACATCCTTATCAGCTCAAAGCGCTGGCACCGGACGAACTGCTTGACAGGATCTATGTGACATATGACTGCCTGCTGGAGCTGAATAATCCGGATGAAACAGAAAGACTGTTAAAGCGCTTTCGTCAAAAAAAGATTTCGATATACCTGACATTTCCGGCGGTAACGAGGCAACAGACTCTTGACCACATTAGTCAACGATGGAGCAATATTGAAAAAGCGGCATTTGACGGGTATTGTGCCGGTAATCTGGAAATGGTAACATTTTTGCGGCAAAGAGTACCGCAGAAGGCTTGTGTCACAGACAGCGGCTGTTATATTTTTCAGATGGAAACAGCTGCTTTTTATGATAATATAGGTGTGACGGAGCATGTCCTGCCGTATGAACTGCACAGATCAGAAGCAAAGGCACTGGCGTGTGGCAGTCATAGCTGTATTTTGCCTGTGTACGGATATATTCCGGTCATGGAGACGGCAAACTGTCTGCTGAAGACAAACCGGCGTTGTCTGAAACAGACAAAAACAAAAGCACCGGCAGAGCTTTTTCTTATAGACCGACAGAAAAAGAAGCTGCGCGTCTGTCTGCATTGTGACAGATGCGAAAATACGATCTATAATGCGCTGCCGCTTTCTCTGCATAAAGAAATGCCGGAGATACTGTGCATGCCAATGGAGGCGGTTTTACTGCGATTTACGGAAGAAACTGCCGGGCAGATGCAGAAGATTTATGAAATGTATGCGGATCTATGCAGGGGAGAAAAAGGATTACAGCCGGTCATTACCGAATTTACGAAAGGACACTTTTTAAAAGGTGTGGAATAGGTAACCTATGGGACACGTTATTTCTGATTTGTCTAAATATGTCATCACATTTTTTATGATAATTTATACACTGGAATGCTTTGTGGCTGTCGCGACGAAAAAAGAGCATGAGCGCGGTGGTGTTTATATCCGCCAGATCATCTGCATGTTCATGGTGCATTTCCTGGGATTTGCTGCGATCTGTCTGGAAACGGAGGATGTTTCTTATATTATCTTTTATGGCTTCCAGCAGATTCTGCTGTTTGCAACGATTGCACTGTTCCGTGTGGCGTATCCGGAAGCGGATAAACTCGTGATCAATAATATGTGTATGCTTCTGACGATCAGCTTTATCATGCTGACACGTATTTCTTATCAGAAGTCGATTCGTCAGTTTATTATTGTTGCGGTATCGCTGATCATCGGATTGTTTATTCCGTTTTTGGTATCAAAGCTGAAGTTTTTGAAACATCTGACTTGGATCTATGGCATGGTCGGCGTCTTTGCACTTCTGGTTGTTGCAGTACTGGGCAGTGTGACCCATGGCTCCAAAATATCATATTCGATCAATGGTTTTACGTTCCAGCCTTCGGAATTTGTCAAGATTCTGTTTGTCTTTTTTATTGCCGGACTACTGACAGAGTCAAAAAGTCTGGGACAGGTTGTGATCTCGGCGGTTGCAGCTGCAGCCCATGTGATCATTCTGGTATTTTCCAAGGATCTCGGTAGTGCTGTTATCTTTTTTGCAGGCTATCTGATCATGGTATTTATTGCAACAAAGAATTATTTTTACCTGTTTGCGGGGATCTTAGGCGGCGCAGGGGCATCGATCGTTGCTTACCATATGTTTTCGCACGTCAGAACAAGAGTGATTGCCTTTCTGCATCCATGGAGCAATATCAATGATTCCGGATATCAGATCACGCAGTCCTTATTTGCGATCGGTACAGGAGGCTGGTTCGGACTTGGTATTGATCAGGGAGATCCAACCTCGATCCCATATGTGGAGCAGGATTTTGTTTTTTCAGCAGTGGCGGAAGAGATGGGCGTCATATTCGGAATCTGTCTGATTCTTGTCTGTGTCAGCTGCTTTATCGTATTTATGAAGATTGCCATGCAGCTGAAAGAAGATTTTTACAGATATATTGCGGTAGGGATCAGTACAATCTATATATTTCAGGTATTTCTGACGATTGGCGGCGGAACAAGATTTATCCCCCTGACCGGTGTCACACTGCCGCTTGTCAGTTATGGCGGAAGCAGTGTGCTGACGACGATCATCATGTTCAGTATCATACAGGGACTTTATTGCATACAATCACAGGAAGGAAAACGGAATGCTCGGAAAGAAAGACGAAGAACTGCAGATCGGGAAGCAGGAGAAGAATAATAAAAAGAAAGAAAGAGTGAGGAATCGCGAAATTGTGATCGTGACCTGCTTTTTCAGTCTGCTGATGCTGGCTGTTATAGGAAATATCATCCATTTTATGGTAAAGGACAGCGAGGAAGCGATCAACAATGCTTATAATCCCAGACAGGAGCTGCTTGCGACCAGAAATGTCAGGGGTACTATTTATTCCGCTGACGGAGAGATTCTTGCCCAGACAGTGAGGTCAGCGGATGGTACGGAAGTCCGTAATTATCCATATCAGAATATATTTGCCCATGTGGTTGGATATGCGACAAAGGGAAGAACCGGCATTGAAGCAACGGAAAACATGAATATGTTAAATTCCCATGCATCCATTACCAATAAGATCCAGAATGAGCTTAACGAAGAGAAAAACTACGGTGATAATGTCATCACGACATTGGATACGACATTACAGCAGACAGCCTATACGGCACTTGGCGTTTATCAGGGGGCAGTCATTGTGACAGAGCCTTCTACCGGAAAAATACTGGCAATGGTATCCAAACCGGATTTTGACCCGAATCAGATTTCTGAGATCTGGGATGATCTGGTAAACGATTCGGAAAGCAGTGTTCTGTTAAACCGCGCAACGCAGGGATTATATCCGCCGGGCAGTACATTCAAAATCATTACGGCATTGGAATATTACAGAGAACACGATGGGGATGTATCCGGCTATTCCTTCTCCTGTAATGGAAGTTTTTCCTATGAAGGACATAAGATCCGCTGTTATCATGGACAGAGCCACGGTTTGGTTGATTTTACAAAGAGTTTTGCCAAATCCTGCAATTCCTCTTTTGCCAATATCGGCGTCCAGCTTTCCATCCCTGATCTGCAGAAGACCTGCAGACAGCTTTTATTGAATACTGATCTGAAAACAGAGCTTGTTTATAAAAAGAGCAGCTTTACCTTGTCGGAATATGATACAAGCTATGCAGTCATGCAGACAGCCATCGGGCAGGGACAGACGACCGTGACACCACTGGAGCTGAATCTGATCACTGCGGCGATTGCCAACAAAGGAAAAGCTATGACTCCTTATGTGGTGGATAGGATCGAAAGTGCGACCGGTGCGACTGTGAAAAAGACTTCTCCGCAGGCAGAAGCTGTGATGATGACGGAGGACGAGGCTTCTTTTATGACGGGACTGATGAAAGAAGTAGTTGAGAGCGGTACGGCTTCCAAGTTAAAAGGTCTTTCCTATACAGCAGCCGGTAAAACGGGTTCTGCGGAATTCAGCGGGAACAAATCGGATTCCCATGCCTGGTTTACAGGGTTTGCTCCTGCAGAAGATCCGCAGATCTGTGTGACGATCATTGTTGAAAGTGCCGGATCGGGCGGTGATTATGCAGTCCCGATTGCAAGGCGGATATTCGACACCTATTTTGGAACAAATGACTAAAAAAACTGAAAAAAGGGGAATTTTATTCTATCTTTTTTACGAAGAATATAGTATACTGATTAAGATGGCACGTACAAAGATTGGTTCTTGCAATCTTTTTGTACAAAATGCACAAAAAGATATAGTAAATGGGAGGAAATACATATGTTTGATCAGATTTTTGGAAATTATCTGGTAAAAACCGGAAGAATTACCAAAGAGCAATTATCTGATGTAATAGAAAGTGAGAGCAAAGTTCGTGTGAAGCTTGGTCTGATCGCGGTTGCAGAGAAGCTGATGACGACAGAACAGGCTGATGAGGTTAATAATTTACAGGCGATCAGGGATCGCAGATTTGGTGATATTGCCGTGGAAAAGGGATATCTGACAGAAGCACAGGTAGGCAGTCTGTTAAAGAAACAGGGCAATATTTATATGATTTTTGTACAGAACCTGATCGATAAAGGGCTGATGACATTAGAGCAGGTTGACGAGGCACTGAAGATCTATCAGGATCAGCAGGGCTTTACACACAGCGACATGGATGATCTCGTAAGCGGGGACGTAGATCGTACCGTCAGATTATTCCTGCCGTCTAATACAGAGCTTTGCGACAAGCATTGCGGTATTGCGATCCGTACATTTCTGCGTATTATCAATTCCGGTGCTTATGTATCCAAAGCATATCTGACAGACACATTGAAGATTGACAATTTTGCGATGCAGCAGCTTACGGGTGATCATAATATTTATGCGGGATTTGCCGGTATCGGAAACAGTCTTCTGACGATTGCAAATCCTTTTGCGGATGAAGAATTTGAGACCGTTGATCTGGATGCACTGGATGCAGTCGGTGAGTTTACAAACTGTATCAATGGATTATTTGCATCCGAGCTTGGCAATGAAGGTGTGGATATGGACATGCTTCCACCGGCTTTCTATGAAAAAGCGAGCAGGATCACCGGCAATCAGTTCTGTGTATTCCCGATCCATGTGGAAGAACAGGAGATCTTCTTTATTTTAGCAATTGATTCAACTATTTCTGTAAATTAGGAGGCTTATTAAAATGGCAAAGATTTTAATCGTAGACGACTCACGTACATCACGTAAGATGCTCCGTAATATCCTGGAGTCCAACGGACATGAAATTATAGACGAGGCTGTAAACGGACAGGAAGGCGTGCAGAAGTTTCAGGCGTTAAAGCCGGATGTTGTTACTTTAGACATTACAATGCCGGTCGTAGACGGTGTGGAAGCATTAAAGATGATCAAAGCACTGGATCCGGAGTCAAAGGTTGTTATGGTAACTGCAGCAGGACAGAAAAACAAAATGATCGAATGCATCAAAGCAGGTGCTAATGAATTTTTGACAAAGCCTTTTGAACAGCAGGAAATCGTGGATGTGATCAACAAAATGTCAAATTAAGAGTTCGGATTCCAATTCCTTCTTGCATGATGGTATAAACTGTTTTATACTGAATGCATATATGAGGCACACCAGACAGGAGGGTTTGCAATGATTGAAGCAACAAGCTGTGGCGGTGTGGTTATTTTCAGAGGTAAGATATTGCTCCTATATAAAAATATCAAGAATAAATATGAAGGATGGGTCTTACCAAAAGGAACTGTGGAACCGGGCGAAGAATATAAGGATACTGCACTTCGAGAAGTTCTTGAAGAGTCCGGGGCGAAAGCGTCCATCATAAAATATGTAGGAAAAAGTGATTATACTTTTACCGTGCCAGAGGATACGGTGTCCAAGAGTGTACACTGGTATCTGATGATGGCAGACAGCTATTACAGCAAACCACAACGTGAAGAATTCTTTGTAGATTCCGGATATTATAAGTATCACGAGGCATATCATCTGCTGAAATTTGCAAATGAAAAACAGATTCTGGAACGTGCATATGCAGAGTATCTGGATCTGAAGCACAGTAATCTATGGGGAAGCAAAAAGTATTTTTAAGAAAAGGGAAGGCAGTAACTGCCTTCTTTTTTTAAATCGGAGTCGCCATGTATATTTATAAAGATCTGGTAACAGACGAGGCATGTGAAAAAAGCAAAAACAAAATACTGCGCAAGCTCAGAATGCATGCAGGTATGGTAGATGTCTATCTGATCTGTCTGGCAAACGGATTCGATAACTTTGATATTTATGACAGTGCCTGCCTGAAGCAAAAGGCATTTCCGAGAGATACGATCTATCTGGTCGGTCTGGCAAAAGGAAAAGAAAGTGCACTGCAGTTGTCGATCGATTTATACTTGTCATTGTCTCAAAAATGGGATACTTTATTAATAAAACAGGTATTTGAAAAACAAAAAGCAGAATTGTTTCGGAGATATTGATGTCTATATTACTTACAATTTTAAAAATAATCGGAATCATATTGCTTGTTCTGCTGGCAGTGGCAATTATTTTTCTGGTGCTTCTTCTTTTTGTACCGTTTTGCTATAGGGTGCAGGGAAGCTTCTCAGAAGGAAAACCGGCAGGAAACGCAGAACTGCGTTACTTATTTCCGTTGCTGCGAGTTTCCTTTTCTTATGAATCTGATAAAAAGACCGGTGTGATCCGGTTGCTGGGAATAAAGTTGTTTGATTTTTTTTCTCCACCCAAGCAGAAGAAAGCAAAGAAAAATAAAAATGGCAGCAAAAAAAGGCAAAAAGAAAAGAAGAAGACAGGAAGCAGACAGAAAACAAACGAAATAACAGAATCTGACGCGCAGGATCAGCATAGGCAGAAAACGCAGGAAAATGACCGGTCAGCAGAACAACCGGAGCAGATAAACCCGGAAACGGCTGCTGCAGATTCTACGGAAAATAAAGCGCAAGAGATCACAGACGCGAAAACCGATACAACAGATATTGATGCGTTGCACACTGATACAGAGGATACAGCGGAAAAGCAGTCACTGCTGCAGAAAATACAGCTCTGGATCTGTAAGATAAAAGAATGGGCGAAAAAGCTGCAGCGGACGATCAGCGGTCTGTATCATAAAACAATCTCTCTGCGGCAGAAATGGGAAAGCATGAAAGAAGTCATTTCCTATTATGCAGAGACACTGAAAAGGAATGAGACAAAATCCGCACTCAGGCTGGCAAAAAATACACTGAAAAAGCTGTGGAAGAGTGTCGGTCCCAGGAAAGGGCGGCTGCGTGTCCGTTTTGGAACAGGAGATCCGGGAAGCTGCGGTGAAATTTGTGCCTTTCTTGGTATGGTATATCCATTTATCGGGAATTATGTTATGATAGAACCTGAAATGGAACAGGCAGTTTTTGACTGTGATGTCTGGCTTTGCGGGCATATTACCGTATTTGCGTTATTAAAAGCAGGCTGGGTTGTACTTTTTAACCCGGAGATCAAGTACTTAAAAGAAGTAATGAAGCCATCAGGCAAGGAGGATAAATAGCTATGAATAATAATTTTTCAGAAGTCGTAAGTTCCCTGTTAAGCGGTGTTGATAATTTCCTGTCTACAAAGACTGTTGTAGGACAGGCAACACAGATTGGTGATACCATTATTCTGCCACTGGTCGATGTGACATTCGGTGTTGGTGCAGGTGCTGCAGCCGGTGAACAGAAAAACTCCGGGTTTGGTGGTATTACAGGCAAAATGTCACCGAGTGCTGTTCTCGTGATCAAAAACGGACAGACAAAGCTTGTCAATGTCAGAAATCAGGATGCAGTGACAAAGATCATTGATATGATCCCGGATCTGGTGGATAAATTTACCGCACCAAAAGAAGATACGGATGATATGGTAAGTGATGAGAAAGCACAGGAGATTGCATTCGGTCAGGATACACTGTAAAAAAGACAAAAGAAAATATGCCATAGCAGCGGAATGTATCGTTTAACGGGAAATGGCATACTATAATAAAAAGCCGGTGGTTAGCTGCCATGAAAAGGATACTCGGCATCTGCTGTTTTGCGGCAGCACTTGGCATACTGCTCGATCTGCTGATCGGAAACACACTGGTAGCGATTGTTCTGATCGCACTGTTATTGTTATTGGGATACAATCTGTTTTCCTGTGGATGCTGACAGGAAGCAGATCTATCAGACCGGAGGGAAAGAAGACATGCCGGATCTTATGCAGGAATCGGATGAAAATAAAATAAGGATTGCAAAAGAACTGTTGCTGGAAGAAGTGCATCGTCTGCAGGAAGAACGTTCCGCTTTTGAAAAAGAACGGGACAAGACGATGGAAAAGTTGAAGGAGCAGGAAAGCTTTTTTGACAAGAAGTTCAAGATACTGGAAATGGGGTTCGCCCAGCTGGATGCAGACCGCAAGAGTTTTGAGGCAAAGAAGCGTGCTTTTGAATACAGCAGGCAGTTTTATCAGGAAAAGCAGGAAAAGGAACCGTTTTCGGAACTGGCAGAAGAAGAGGACATGCTGTTTTTCCGCGGCGTGACACATCCTCTGGCACTTAAGAAGCGTTATAAGGATCTGATCAAAATCTATCATCCGGACAATTCGTGCGGAGATAAATGGATCCTGCAACAGATCAACACAGAATATGACAGGCTCAAGAACGTGATCACCTACCAGAGAAAAGCATAGCGGTTTACAGCTACAGCTGCAGGCAATTAAAAAAGGAACCGTACGGTTCCTTTTTTGCAGACTCATTATTAAGCTCTTTCTACTTTACCGGATCTTAAACAAGATGTACAAACATGCATTGTTTTTGTAGAACCGTTAACATTACATTTCACATTTTTAACGTTTGAGTTCCAAATGTGGTTAGATCTTCTATGAGAATGGCTTACATTATTACCAAAATGAGCACCTTTGCCACAAACATCACACTTAGCCATGATAGCACCTCCTAAACTGAATAGATTCTAAACTCACAACAAGCTTATTCTATCAGAAAGTTTTTTTAAATGCAATAACAAATTATGCATTTTTTGATCTTTTTTCCTGTTTTTCCATGGAAATTTGATTTTCTGGTTTCCTTTTTCCGTAAAACAGAGTATAATCACTATGATGTCTTTTTCTGTGCAGTGGAGATTATGCATGGCATGAAAGGGACAGACGCATATAAAAGGAGGATACATGCATGAAAACAATGATGAATACACATCTGGGCAATATCTCTATAGATAGTGATGTAATTGCAAATTACGCAGGAAGCGTTGCAATCGAATGTATCGGCGTCGTTGGAATGGCAAGTGTCAATGTCAAAGACGGTCTGGTTAAATTATTAAAATTAAACGACTTATCCAGAGGTGTTACAGTACATGTGGATAATGCAGGGCTGACAATTGATTTTCATCTGATCGTGGCATATGGTGTTAATATTCTGGCGGTATCAGATAATCTGATCAGCAATGTCAAATACAAAGTAGAAGAATTTACGGGCTTTCCGGTTGAAAAAATCAATATATTTGTGGAAGGTGTCAGAGTAATTGACTAGAGGAGGAATAAGAACGTGTCACAAAATCAATTAGATGCTAAGATGTTTAAAGAAATGTTCTTGGCAGGTGCGAAAAATCTGGAATCAAAAAAGGAATATATCAATGAGCTGAATGTATTCCCTGTTCCGGATGGCGATACCGGTACCAACATGACGCTGACCATTATGTCTGCTGCAAAGGAAGTAGCTTCACTGGATGAAAATGCAACACTGAAAGAGCTTTCCAAAGCAATTTCTTCCGGATCCCTCAGAGGTGCAAGAGGAAATTCCGGTGTAATCCTGTCACAGCTTCTGCGCGGACTTTGCAAGGTGATCGGTGCCACAGAAGGTGAGATCACGGTTGATGTGCTGATCGCTGCTTTTGAAAAAGCAGTAGAGAGTGCTTATAAGGCAGTTATGAAGCCAAAGGAAGGAACAATCCTTACCGTTGCAAAGGGTGCTTATGAAAAAGCAGCTGAATATGCAGGCACAGAAGATATGGATGTTTTTATCGATGCGATCATCGTATATGCACAGGAAGTGCTGGATAAAACACCGGATATGCTTCCGGTTCTGAAACAGGCAGGCGTCGTGGATTCCGGCGGACAGGGTCTTTTAGAAGTGCTGAAGGGTGCACAGAAGGCGTTCCGCGGTGAAGAACTGGATCTGAGCATCGATATGACGAAAACACCTGTAAAACGCAATAATATTGATACATCCGCTGTAGAAACATCCGATATCAAATTCGGTTATTGCACAGAATTTATCATTTTGCTTGGAAATAAAACATTTACAATAAAGCAGGAACAGGATTTTAAATCTTATCTGGAATCCATCGGTGACTCCATCGTGCTTGTTGCGGATGATGATGTCGTTAAGGTACATGTACATACCAACGACCCTGGTCTTGCGATCCAACGGGCGCTGACGTATGGTGCACTTTCCAATATGAAAATCGACAATATGCGTTTAGAGCATGAAGAAAAGCTGTTTAAAGAAGCCGAGAAGAAAGAAGTCGAAAAGCCGGCTCAGCCGCAAAAGGAATACGGTTTTATCAGTGTTTCCATCGGGGAAGGCTTAAATGAGATTTTTAAAGATCTTGGTGTGGATAAGGTCATTGCAGGCGGACAGACGATGAATCCGAGCACAGAAGATATCCTCGGTGCGATCGATGAAGTGAATGCAAAGACGATTTATGTATTCCCGAACAATAAGAACATTGTCATGGCAGCCAATCAGGCACGTGATCTGACAGAAGATAAAGAAATCATTGTCGTACCAAGCAAGAATATCCCACAGGGTATTGCAGCGATCATCAATTTCATGCCTGATATGTCAGGAGAGGAAAATCTGAAAAATATGTGTTCGGAAATGGAAAATGTCAGCACAGGTCAGGTAACATATGCTGTACGTGATACAGAGATCGACGGCAAGACGATCAAAGAAAATGACATTATGGGTATCGGCGACAAAACGATCCTGGCTGTCGGTTCCAAAATCGAAGATACCACACTTGAAATGGTGGCTGAAATGATGAAGGAAACGGATGCGGAGCTTTTGAGTGTATATTATGGTGAGGATATCAAAGAAGCAGAAGCAGAAGGACTGCAGAAAGCGCTGGAAGAAGCATATCCTGACTGCGACGTAGAACTGCAGTACGGCGGACAGCCAATCTATTACTACGTAATCTCAGCCGAATAAGGAAGCAAAATGGATTTAACAAAGTCTATTATGGAATTAAAGGGCATCGGTGAAAAAAACGCTGCCCTTTTTCATAAACTGAATATTGAAACGATAGAGGATCTTCTCTATCATTTTCCAAAGTCTTATGAAAGTCTGCCTCCGGTTATATCTGTGCAGGAGGCAAAAGAACAGCAGATCTCAGATCCTGCCATTTTAGCAACAGTGAAAACAACGCCTGTTCCCGTACATGTCAGGAATCTGTCTATTCTGAAGCTGCAGGCAGGGGATGCGCATGGGGCACTTCTTCATATCTCATTTTTTAATATGCCATATTTAAAAAATACACTGAAAGTGGGAACGCAATATGTTTTTCACGGAGCGGTGCAGGAAAAGGGCGGCTCTCTTTTTATGAGTCATCCGAAGCTCTATCAGCCGGCAGAATATCAGAAACTGCAGGGGAAACTTTTGTCTGTCTATGCTAAGACGAAAGGGCTGACCAACCAGGCTATATCCAAGTATGTCCGGCAAGTTCTGGAAAAAATTTCGGATATGCCCGAAACACTTCCACCGGATCTTTTGGAAAAATATCAGTTCTGTTCTGTGAAGGAAGCATTAAATACGATCCATTTTCCATCGGATACTGAAAGCCTGGCAAATGCCAGAAAACGTTTCTCTTATGAGGAATTTTTGCTGTTTTTGCTTTCCATGAAGCTGCAGCAGGCGGGAATAGAGCATAAAAATGCCTGCCCGATGATCGATACGGCAGATCCTGGCCGGCTTTTGGAACAGCTCCCCTACGAACTGACCGCATCCCAGAAAGAAGCATATACCATACTAAAAGGAGAAATGCTGCAGGGTACATGCATCAACAGACTGTTGCAGGGAGATGTCGGAAGCGGCAAAACGATCGTTGCGGTACTTACAATGCTTCTTTGTGTTTCCAATGGTTATCAGGCAGCTATGATGGCACCAACAGAAGTACTTGCCGTGCAGCATTATGAAATGCTGTGTAATATGACAAAGCAGTATGGTCTTGCTTTTCGTCCCACACTTTTAGTGGGCTCCCAGACAGCAAAGCAGAAGCGGGAAATTTATGAAAAGATCGCAGATGGCAGTCTGAATGTTGTGATCGGAACACATGCAGTCATTCAGGATAAAGTAATGTTCAAAAATCTTGCACTTGTGATCACGGATGAACAGCATAGATTCGGTGTCCGACAGCGTGAAACACTGTCCGTCAAAGGAAACGGAGCGGCGCATACGATCGTTATGAGTGCCACACCGATCCCGCGTTCCCTGGCGATCATTTTATACGGTGACATGGAAGTGACGCAGCTCAGGGAACTTCCGGCAAAACGACTGCCGATCAAAAACTGCGTGGTCAATCAGAGCTACAGGCAGACAGCTTACCGGTTTATGCAAAAGGAAGTAGATGCGGGACACCAGGTTTATATCATCTGTCCGATGGCAGAGCCCGGTGTGATGGATGAGCTTGAAAATGTAGTAGACTATTCCAAAACGATACAGGCGTTTTTTTCACCGCAGACGAGAATTGCCTATCTGCACGGCAAAATGCGTCCAAAGCTGAAGAATGAGATCATGACAAGGTTTGCAGCGGGGGAGATCGATGTTCTGGTTTCCACAACGGTTATTGAGGTAGGTATCAATGTACCGAACGCAACTGTCATGATGGTTGAAAATGCAGAGCGTTTCGGGCTTGCAACACTGCATCAGATCCGTGGCAGGGTGGGTAGATCCAATCTACAGTCCTACTGTATCTTTATGGAATCGGCAGAGAAGAAAAAACAGAATGAAAGACTGGCGATCTTAAACAGATCCAATGACGGTTTTGAAATTGCAAATGCTGATCTGAAGCTGCGCGGTCCAGGGGATTTTATGGGCATTCAGCAGAGCGGTGCATTTGCTTTCCGTTTTGCGGATGTCTATCAGGACAGCGCCCTTTTAATGGATGCGGCGGCGGATGCTGCCAAAATTTTGAAAAGTAACTCTTTACTTCTTTCGGATTCTCATTTACCATTAAAAAGGAAATTGGAAAGTTATCAGACACATGGATATCTGCATGTACTATAATGTTTTTCCGGTTCAAATAGGGAGGAATTGAAATTGAAAAAGATTGCAATTATGACGGACAGCAATAGTGGGATTACCCAGAAGGAAGCTGCCGGGCTTGGTATTTCTGTATTACCGATGCCATTCATGATCAATGACACAACATATTTTGAAGATATCAACCTGACACAGGACAGATTTTATGAGTTTTTGGAAAACGATGCGGTTGTATCGACCTCACAGCCATCACCGGACTCTCTGATCCATATGTTCCATAAGCTTCTGGCAGAGTATGATGAAGTAGTGCATATCCCGATGTCGAGTGGACTTTCCGGAAGCTGTCAGACGGCTTGCATGCTGGCACAGGAGCCGGAATTTGAAGGAAAAGTATTTGTGGTAAACAATCAGCGTATTTCCGTTACGCAGACCCAGTCTGTACTTGATGCCGTGGAGCTTGCAAAAAAAGGCTATGACGGTGCACAGATCAAGAAGATACTGGAAGAGGACAAGTTCAATTCCAGCATCTATATTATGCTGGATACCCTTTTCTACCTGAAAAAAGGCGGCAGGATCACACCTGCGGCGGCTGCACTCGGTACGCTTTTAAAGCTGAAGCCGGTATTGCAGATCCAGGGCGAAAAGCTGGACGCATTTGCAAAAGCAAGAACAAAGTCTGCCGGCAAGTCGATGATGCTGCAGGCGATCAAAAATGATATAGAAAACCGCTTCGGCGGCTTTGATGAGAGCGCAAAGGAGCGTGTAACGCTGCATATTGCCTATACAAAGGATGCAGAAGAAGCAGAGCTTTGGAAGCAGGAAGTAATGGAAGCATTTCCGGGCTTCCGGCTTAAGATGGCACCACTTTCTTTGAGTGTGGCGTGCCATATCGGTCCGGGCGCGCTTGCGCTTGCCTGCACCCGGAATCTTATTGTAGAGTAGAATATTCCGGTATATGCAGGAGACTATAAAAGTAAAGAGGAAATAAAATATGCCAAAAGAGACATATAATGCAGAAAATATAACGGTGCTGGAAGGACTGGAGGCAGTCCGTGTCAGACCGGGTATGTATATCGGCAGTGTGTCGACAAAAGGACTGAACCATCTGATCTACGAGATCGTGGATAATGCAGTTGATGAGCATCTTGCCGGTTATTGCAGTGAGATACATGTTTATCTGGAAAAAGACGGTTCCGTGACTGTAGAGGATAACGGACGTGGTATTCCGGTCGATCTGCACGAAAAAGGGATCAGTGCGGAACGTCTTGTTTTTACGACGCTTCATGCAGGTGGTAAATTTGATGATTCCGCTTATAAGACAAGCGGTGGTCTGCATGGTGTCGGTTCTTCGGTCGTCAATGCACTTTCCGTCTGGATGAAAGTACGGATCAGGCGCGGCGGACATATCTATGAGGATGCTTATGAACGCGGTATTCCGACGGTAGAGCTGCAGAACGGGCTTCTGCCGGTTGTCGGAAAATCCAAAGATACAGGAACCAGTATCCGGTTTATGCCGGATGATGAAATTTTTGACCATACCGTATTTAAAGCGGAGGAAGTGAAAAATCGTCTGCATGAGACTGCTTATCTGAATCCTGCCCTGACGATCTGCTTTGAAGACCGGAGAGGCAGTGAAGCAGAGAGCATTACCTATCACGAGCCGGAAGGTATCGTAGGGTTTGTCAAAAGCATCAACCGGAATAAAGATACCGTGCATGAAGTTATCTATGTTAAAGGTGAAAGTGACGGTATTACGGTAGAAGCGGCTTTCCAGTACGTCAATGAATTCCATGAAAATGTCATGGGTTTTTGTAATAATATTTTCAACGCAGAGGGCGGAACACATCTGACCGGTTTTAAAACGATCTTTACGACGGTCATCAACAGCTATGCCCGCCAGCTCAACATTTTAAAGGAAAAAGACGCAAATTTCACAGGACCTGATGTCCGTAACGGTATGACAGCGGTTGTTTCCATCAAGCATCCGGATCCGCGTTTTGAGGGACAGACCAAAACAAAACTTGATAACCAGGATGCAGCCAAGGTTGTTTCCAAAGTCGTCGGGGATGAGATCACAAGATATTTTGATCGAAATCTGGAAACGCTCAAAAGTATCATCGGCTGTGCGGAAAAAGCAGCCAAGATCCGTAAAACAGAAGAAAAAGCCAAAACCAACATGCTGACAAAGCAGAAGTTTTCGTTTGATTCTAACGGGAAGCTGGCAAACTGCGAATCAAGAGACGCATCCAAATGCGAGATCTTTATCGTAGAGGGTGATTCCGCCGGCGGTTCCGCCAAAATGGCACGAAACCGTCTGTATCAGGCAATCATGCCAATCCGCGGTAAGATCTTAAACGTAGAAAAAGCAAGCATCGACAAGGTACTTGCCAATGCAGAGATCAAAACGATGATCAATGCTTTTGGATGCGGATTTTCAGAAGGCTATGGCAATGATTTTGATATTACAAAGCTTCGTTATGATAAGATCATCATTATGGCGGATGCGGATGTAGACGGTGCGCATATCTGCACACTTCTCCTGACGCTGTTTTACCGCTTTATGCCGGAACTGATCATGGAAGGACATGTATATATTGCCATGCCGCCTCTTTACAAAGTGATCCCGGCAAGAGGGAAAGAAGAATATCTGTACGATGACAAAGCACTTGCCAAGTACAGAAAAACACATAAAAGCAGCTTTACCCTGCAGCGTTACAAAGGTCTGGGTGAAATGGACGCCCAGCAGCTCTGGGAAACAACACTTGATCCGGAAACGCGCTATTTAAAACGTGTGGAGATCGATGACAGCTTTCTGGCAGACAGAGTCACGGAAAAGCTGATGGGAACGGATGTTGTACCGCGTAAGACATTTATTTACGAGCATGCGGAAGAAGCATTATTAGACTTTTAACCAAAGGAAGGACTTACATGAGCGAAAAAATCATACAGACAGAATATTCGGAGGTTATGGAAAAAAACTATATCGATTATGCGATGTCTGTTATTATTGCAAGAGCGCTGCCGGATGTCAGAGACGGATTGAAGCCGGTACAGAGAAGAACCCTGTACGATATGCAGGAGCTTGGGATCCGGTATGACAAGCCATATCGTAAATCTGCCCGTATTGTCGGAGATACTATGGGTAAATACCATCCACACGGAGACAGTTCCATTTACGATGCACTTGTTGTCATGGCACAGGATTTCAAAAAAGGTCTTCCTCTGGTAGACGGGCACGGTAACTTCGGTTCCATCGAAGGAGACGGTGCTGCGGCCATGCGTTATACGGAAGCAAGGCTCCAAAAGATCACACAGATCGCATTTCTGGAGGATCTGGATAAAGATGTTGTGGATTTTATGCCAAACTTCGATGAAACGGAAAAAGAGCCGGTCGTACTGCCGGTCAAGATCCCGAATATTCTGGTGAATGGTGCGGAAGGTATTGCTGTCGGTATGGCAACCAGTATTCCGCCGCATAATTTAGGGGAAGTGATCGATGCAGCAAAAGCCTATATGCGCAATACAGGAATTTCCACGCGAGAGCTTCTGCATTACCTGAAAGGTCCCGATTTTCCGACAGGCGGCATAGTATGTAATAAAGATGATCTGGTTTCTGTCTATGAGACCGGAAGCGGAAAGCTCAGGCTACGCGGTAAAGTAGATATCGAAAAAGGAAAGGCCGGCAAGACCAATGTTGTGATCTCCGAGATCCCATATACGATGATCGGAATGGGTATTTCCAAATTTCTGCTTGATGTGGCAGCACTGTCTGAAACAAAAAAGACTAATGACATTGTGGATATCACAAACCAGTCCTCTAAAGACGGTATCCGTATCGTGATCGAACTGCGCAAAGATGCAGATGTAGATCACTTCATCAGTATGTTATATAAAAAGACCAAGCTGGAAGACACCTTTGGTGTCAATATGCTGGCGGTTGCAGACGGCAGGCCGGAAACAATGGGGCTGAAAGCGATCTTGAAGCATGTCATTGACTTCCAGTTTGAGGTCAATACAAGAAAGTACAACAATCTCCTGCAAAAGGAGAAGGAAAAGAGAGAAGTACAGGAAGGTCTGATCAAGGCGTGCAGTGTCATTGACCTGATCATTGAGATTCTGCGCGGCTCCAAGGACCGGGCAATGGCAAAAAAATGTCTGGTCGAAGGCGATACAACGGGGATTCAGTTTAAATCCAGAGAATCCAGCATTATGGCAGAGCAGCTCAAATTTACCGAAAGGCAGGCAAATGCCATTCTGGAAATGCGTCTGTATAAGCTGATCGGTCTGGAGATCGAAGCGCTCATCAAAGAGCATGATGAGACAATGGCAAATATTTACCGCTATGAAGATATTTTATCCAGCCATGATTCCATGACCATGGTGATCGAATCAGAGCTTGATGATCTGAAGAAAGAATTCGGCAGAAAACGCAGGACTGTGATCGAAAATACAGAGCAGACTGTTTATGTGGAAAAGAAGATGGATGAAATGGATGTCTGCTTCTTAATGGATCGCTTCGGTTATGCCAAAACGATCGATCTGCCGACCTTTGAGCGGAACAAAGAAGCCGCACTTGCGGAAAACAAATATGTCTTTACCTGTAAAAATACCGGTAAGATCTGTATCTTCACGGATATGGGGCAGCTTTACACCGTCAAGGCAGCAGATCTGCCATTCGGGAAATTCCGAGATAAAGGAATCCCGATCGATAATGTCAGCGGTTATGATACGGCAAAAGAGCGGATCATCTGTGCTGCCAGCCAGTCAGAGCTGAATCTGTACCGGATCGCTTTTGTCACAGAACAGGCAATGCTGAAGATCGTGGATGGCGGCGAGTTTGATGTCAGCAAGCGCAGTGTGGCTGCCACCAAGCTGCAGGAGAATGACCGTGTGCTTCTGGTCGAGGTGATCAAAGACCAGCGTAACATGATCCTGCAGAGCAGGGATGGGTATTTCCTGCGTTTTGCACTGGAAGAGATCCCGGACAAAAAGAAAAATGCGATCGGTGTCAGAGGCATGAAACTGGGAGCAGGAGATCTGCTTGAAGAAGCCTATCTGACACAGGCAATTTCCGACCGGAGCATCGTCTACAAGGAAAAGACGATCGAACTGAATAAATTAAAGCTGGGCAAACGTGACGCAAAGGGTGTCAAAGTCCGGGTATAAGGAGGAATCATATGCGAGTTATAGCAGGAAGTGCAAGGCGGCTTCTATTAAAGACGCCGCTCGGTGACAATACAAGACCTACAACAGACCGTATCAAGGAAACTTTGTTCAATATGATACAAAATGAAGTGCCGGGCAGTGTGTTTCTGGATCTGTTTGCCGGAAGCGGTGCGATCGGTATCGAAGCGCTCAGCCGCGGGGCAGATTATGCGGTTTTTGTGGAAAATGATAAAAACGCCCTGACCTGTATCGAAGAGAATCTGAAGCATACAGGTCTGAATGATAAAGCAGGCATTTATAAACAGGATGTATTTGTCAGCCTGCAGTCACTGGAATATAAATATGAATTTGATATTGTTTTCATGGATCCGCCATATGATAAAGAGCTTGAAAGGCGCGTTCTGGAATATCTGACGATGTCGAAGCTGATCCATGAGGATACCCTGATCATTTTTGAAGCATCTTTGGATACGGATATCTCTTATCTGGAGGATCTGGGCTATGAACTGATCAAAGAGAAAAAATACAAGACAAACAAGCATGTCTTTGTGCAGAGGAGCAAAAGATGAGTAGCAAAGCAATTTATCCGGGCAGCTTTGACCCGATGACATACGGACATATGGATATCATCCGCAGATCTGCTGAAATATTTGACGAATTAACGGTAAGTGTACTAAATAATGTAAATAAAACTGCATTGTTTTCTGTAGAAGAACGTGTTAATATATTGAAAGAAGCGACAAAAGACATGAAAAATGTGAAAGTAGAGAGCTTTCAGGGACTTTTGATCGATTATGCACGTTCCAAAAATATTCATGTTGTGATCAGGGGACTTCGGGCGATCACAGATTTCGAATATGAGCTTCAGATTGCACAGACAAACCGAAAATTATCCGGTGAAACACTTGATACGATGTTTCTGACCACTTCACTGGAATATGCGTATCTCAGTTCTTCGAGTGTGAAGGAGATTGCCAGCTTCGGTGGTAATATTGAAGCCTGCGTGCCTGATTTTGTTGCAAAACAGATTTATGACAAGTATAAGGTAACCAGATAAGATTTAGTAAGGAGAATCGTTATGAGTACAAAAATCGAACAGTTGATTGATGAGATCGAAGACTATATTGAAAATTGTAAATACGTTCCATTATCCAATAATATGATCAAGGTCAATAAGGACGAGATCGAAGAACTGCTTCGTGATCTCCGTATGAAGACACCGGATGAGATCAAACGGTATCAGAAGATCATCAGCAATAAAGAAGCGATCCTGAATGATGCCAGACAGAAGGCAGAAGCCCTGATCAATGAAGCTGCGATCCATACAAATGAGCTGGTCAGCGAGCATGAGATCATGCAGCAGGCACATGCACAGGCACAGGAGATCGTCGAACTTGCCACACAGCGTGCACAGGAGATCTTAGATAAGGCAACAACGGAAGCCAATGAAATGAGAGCGGCTGCAATCAGCTATACCGACGATAATCTGGGAAATGTAGAGGATATTTTATCTCATTCCATCGATATCGCGGCTTTCAACTATGAAAAACTGATGACACAGCTGCAGGATTGTATTACGATCATCCAGAATAACAGGGCACAGCTGTATCCGGTTGATGAGATGGCGCAGGTTGAAGCAGACCATACATCATCAGCCTCTGCAAATCCGGCAGATAACGGTCCACAGCCAATGTAAAGGTTATCGAAACAGAACATACGAAACAATCATAGATATGCTGCATAACAAAAGCTTATGCAGCATATATTTTTTACCCGAAAACGGTGTATTCTGAAAAAGTGCCGTTGTCTGGAAGAAACAGCTCAGCCCCCCAAAGGCGAGACAGGTATGTGCCAGAACGATCGTCAGAACTGTAGATTTCACAAATGTTTTAATACATAACAGACCGCCTGATATTTCCAGAATACTTTGCCCGGCAAGATACAGGTATGGATTTTTTGTAAATAAAAGTTCCGGCAGAATACGGAGTGCATTAAATACGATCATATATCCGCCAAGCACTGTGATCTGTGTCAGGGCAGAAGAGATCGCATCCGGCAGACACTGCAGTACCGGTTTTATCACCGGTGGCTCAGGCCGTCGCGTCATAAGTTCTCTGTCCAGTATCCGGCGATACCGCGTATGACGCAGGAAAAGCCCGTATAAAAGTGGCAGACCGTACATAACAAATAATGATTTCCCTAAAGAGGGAGTCGGATAGATCTGTCCAAGCACAAAACCGCAAAAATATGCAGGACCGATATTGTTCGTGAAGCTGAGCAGATATTCAGAGTTAGCCTCGGACAACCTTCCGCGTCGGTACAGATCCACAACACATTTCGCACCAAGCGGAAATCCGCACAAAAAGCCGAAGAACAGAACAAAGCAGGCATCCTCCGTATTACGGAACGGTTTTAAGAAAACAGAAAATGGTTTCATAAACCAGTAGGAAAGCCCGGTAGAGATCAGCAGGTTCAGAAGTACCATAAACGGAAACAGAGACGGGATCATGTTCAGATACCAGGTATTTAGTCCGATATAGGCAAATTCCGCTGTTTTTTTACTGTTACACAGAATACAGACAAGCAACAGAAACAGAAAGCATACGATCAGAAGGTTTTTCTGTGAAATTTTCATAAACCACTCCATAAATCAAACAAAATAGTGTATACTAAAATAGTATTTTTGTGTATAAAAATTATGCAGCAGGATGAAAAAGATGAGACTTGATAAATGGCTGGCAGACGCCGGTGTCGGTACAAGAAGTGAAGTGAAAAATTACATCCGGAAAAAACAGGTGCTGGTCAATGATCTGCCCGTAACCGATCCGGGCTTTCAGGTGACGGAGAAGGACAGCGTCTGTTACCAGGGCAGGCAGATCGGGCAGAAAGGCAATGTCTATTATATGTTCCACAAGCCGGCGGGCTGTGTCAGTGCAACGGAAGATGCCGGCAGGACCGTGCTTGATTATTTCCCGGAAGCGGAAAGAAAGCATCTGATCCTCTGCGGCAGACTGGATAAGGATACGGAAGGCTTTCTGATCGTGACAAATGACGGCGCGTTTTCCCACCGGCTGATGAGTCCGCGCCATCATGTGGACAAGACTTATTATTTTGAAGCGGAAGGGCTTCTGGCAGAAGATGCCAAAAAGCAGGTGCTTTTGGGCATCGATATCGGGGATGAGAAGCCGACATTGCCTGCTCAGCTTACGGTTTTAAAGGCAGATCGGGGAAAGCAGACAATCTGCGGGACGATCATTTTGCAGGAGGGGCGTTACCATCAGGTAAAGCGCATGCTTTTAAAATTAGGCGTAAAAGTGACCTATTTAAAGCGGACAGCGATCGGAAGCGTTTTGCTGGATCCGTCACTTGCAAAAGGAACATACAGAGCACTGACAAAAGAAGAAATGAAACAACTGACAGGTGAGGATAACAATGAATGATTTTTTGCCGGTTTCCAAAGAAGATATGGAAAAGGCGCATATCAGACAACTTGATTTTATATATGTAACAGGAGATGCTTATGTGGATCACCCCTCCTTTGGTGTGGCGATCATTTCAAGAGTTTTGGAAGCACATGGCTATTCCGTCGGTATTATTGCACAGCCCGACTGGAAGGACGATGCCAGCATCCGCATTTTAGGAGAGCCAAGGCTCGGCTTTTTGGTCAGTGCGGGAAATATGGATTCCATGGTAAACCATTACTATGTTTCCAAAAAGCACAGACAGACAGATTCCTACACACCGGGTGGAAAGCCGTATCACAGACCGGATCATGCCACGATCGTATACGGGAATCTGATCCGCCGTTCCTACAAAAAAACACCGATCATCATCGGCGGGATCGAAGCGAGTCTGCGCAGGCTTGCCCATTACGATTACTGGTCAAATTCCTTTAAACGTTCCGTACTGCTGGACAGCGGTGCAGATCTGATCTCCTATGGCATGGGGGAAAAATCCATCGTGGAGATCGCGGATGCACTGGCATCCGGTATGGATGTATCCGACATTACTTATGTCAGGGGAACGGTATTTAAAGCCCGCAATAAAAACAGCTTTTATGATGAGATCTATCTGCCTGCTTACGAAGAAATGAAAGCAGACAAAAAGCTGTATGCACAGAGCTTTAAGATCCAGTATGACAACACCGATCCGTTTACCGGAAAGATGCTGGTGGAAGCCTATCCGCACGAAGTATATGTGGTACAGAATCCGCCTGCAATGCCACTTACCCAGGAAGAAATGGATGATATTTATGCACTGCCTTATACAAGGCGCGCCCATCCAAGCTATGATGCCTTAGGCGGTGTTCCGGCGACAAAAGAGATCCAGTTTTCCCTGATCAGTAACCGTGGGTGTTTCGGTGGCTGCAGCTTCTGTGCCCTGACGTTTCATCAGGGCAGGATCATTCAGACAAGAAGCCATTCGTCCATTCTGAAAGAAGCAGAGCAGATGACGCAGGATAAAGAATTTAAAGGGTATATCCATGATGTCGGTGGTCCGACCGCTAATTTCAGGCAGCCATCGTGTGAAAAGCAGTTAAAATGCGGCGTCTGCAAAAATAAACAATGCCTGTTTCCGAAGCCTTGTGCCAATATGAACGCAGATCATTCCGATTATGTGGCACTGCTCCGCAAGCTGCGGAAGCTGCCGGGGGTGAAAAAGGTATTTATCCGGTCAGGGATCCGGTTTGATTACCTTTTGGCAGATAAAGACGAAACGTTCTTTGACGAGCTGATCAAATACCATATCAGCGGCCAGCTAAAGGTCGCGCCGGAGCATATCTGCGATGCGGTGTTAAAACGGATGGGTAAACCGGAAAATGCTGTATTTCAGCAGTTTTTAAAAAAATATAAGCAGAAAAACGAACAATTCCATATGGATCAGTACGTGGTACCGTATCTGATGAGCTCGCATCCGGGTTCCACCTTAAAGGAAGCAGTTGCGCTTGCCGAATATATCCGGGATCTCGGCTATATGCCGCAGCAGGTACAGGATTTTTATCCGACGCCTTCCACGATGTCGACGGTCATGTACTACACAGGGATCGACCCGCGAGATATGTCACCTGTCTATGTGGTGCATAATCCACATGAAAAGGCAATGCAGCGCGCGCTCATCCAGTATAAAAATCCGGAAAACTATGAGCTGGTAAAGGAGGCTCTGCATCTGGCACACAGAGAAGATCTGATCGGATTTGATGCACATGCACTGATCCCACCGCGTAAGATGGCAGCTTCTGCGCATGTGCCTCATAAGCAGAAAACCGGGAGCAGGAAACCGAATACCGGAGCAGAAAAAGCAAAAGATACGCATCAGAATAAAAATAGAAATGGAAAGAATCAGAAAACCGGGAAAGAAGGAAAGAAAAGAAGATGAATATAGCAATTATTACCGGAGCATCTTCCGGTATGGGAAAAGAATTTGCCAGACAGCTTACCGAAAAGGTACTGGGGCTGGATGAAGTATGGTTGATCGCCAGAAGAAGCGAACGCCTTGCTTCCCTTGCCAAAGAACTGCCGGTAGAGGTCAGGACCTTCAGCATGGATCTGACGGACGATGCAGATTATAAGCCGCTTACAGAGCTTCTGGGAAAAGAGCAGCCAAAGGTACGTGTCATGATCAACTGTGCAGGCTACGGCAAGACAGGACCGTTTGAGACGATCCCGGAAGCGGATACACTTGGTATGATCGATCTGAATTGCCGCGCACTGACGAAAATGACATATCTGGTTCTGCCTTATATGCCAAAACGGAGCTATCTGATCCAGTTTGCTTCCATTGCGGGAATTCTGCCACAGCCTAATTTTGCTGTCTATGCAGCTTCCAAGGCTTATGTACTTTCTTTGACCCGGGCACTGAGAGAAGAACTCCGCAGCAGACAGATCTCTGTGACAGCCATCTGCCCGGGACCTGTTGACACTGCCTTTTTCTCCATTGCAGAAGAGACCGGATCCCCTTTCGGCCTGAAGAAATATTTTATGGCAAGAAAAGAGAAAGTAGTCGCAAAAGCACTGCACGATGCCATGCGGAAAAAGGACGTTTCCGTTTACGGTCTGTCTATGAAGCTTTTACGCATTCTTGTGAAATATGTACCGCAAAAATGGATTTTATATATTTATGCCAGATTACTGCGAGGAGTGAAATAAATGAACAGACAAAAGATAAAACAGGGCGACTTTGGTTACATCAGCCACAAGAAAAAAACAGAGATCCTCAAAACAATTGTATTTTTTGCAATACCATTATCTCTGTATATTGCCGGATATGCAACAACAAAATCCCGCCTGAATGTTTTAACGATCGTAGCTATTTTGGGCATGCTGCCTGCCAGTAAACAGCTTGTATCAATGATCATGTATCTGAAGGCGCATGGGATCTCAGAAGCTGACCACGAAGCGATAAAGGAGGCGGTTGTACCCCTCTGCAACAGCTATGACAATATCTTTACGACCTACGAAAAAACCTATGAGGTACCTTCTGTTGTGATCCGTAACGGAAATGTCTGCGGTTATGTGGCAAAGCCTTACAAAGATCTGAAAAAGCTGGAAGACCACATTACGGAATGTGCCAAAAAAGAAGGTTATCAGATCAACACAAAGATTTTCGACAAGCTGGAAAGCTATCAAAACAGACTGTCTACCATCAAGGAACTGGAAGATGCTACACCGGAAAAGGATCTGACTGTCAGGGAAATTATCCACGAGATCACTTTATAAGAGAAAAGATATGTAAAACAGGAAGAAAAACGGCTTATGAGAGAATTTGTTGTTTCCGAAAGAGATCAGGGGCAGAAATGTGTCAAATATATCTGTCGTATCCTGCCCAATGCAGGCACCTCTTTTGTCTATAAGATGCTACGCAAAAAAAATATTACCTTAAACGGAAAAAAAACCGACGGAACAGAATGCTTAAAACCGGGAGATACAATACGGATCTTTTTTGCGGAAGAAACATTTCTGAAATTTTCCGGTACAGATACACAGGCAGAAAAGAAGCAGGGACTCACGCAGGCGCATGCACTGCAAAAAGAACGTATTCTGTATGAAGATGTCAATATCCTGCTTTACAACAAACCGGCAGGACTTCTGTCACAAAAGGCAGAGCCTGATGATGTATCTGTCAACGAAATGTTTCTTGCCTATCTGCTGCAGGAAGGGAAGCTGACACAGGAACAGATGGCAACCTGCACGCCATCGATCTGCAACCGGCTTGACCGCAATACATCCGGTATTTTGATCTGCGGCAAAACGTATGAAGGCTTGAAGGAAATGAATGCCCTGATCAAAGAACGGCGTATCGGGAAGTTCTATCGCTGCATTGTGACCGGATCAGTCAATGAAAAGATCACGCTGACAGGCTATCTGGCAAAAGATGAAAAAACAAATAAAGTAACCTTGCGGCAGACAAGCTTTCCCGGTGCTTCTTATATCGAGACAAGCATAGTACCGATCAGGCAGTATCAAGGCGGGCTTTCCCTTTTGGAGATCCATCTGATCACAGGAAAAACGCATCAGATCCGTGCCCATCTTGCATCGATCGGGCATCCAATCCTGGGGGATTATAAATACGGCAACAGAAAGCTGAATGATCGATATGGCATAAAAAGCCAGTTATTACATGCTTACAGGCTGGAATTTCCGGCTTTGCCGGGGGACGATCCGCTTGCGCCTTTAAGCGGTAAAGTGTTCACAGCCCCTGCGCCTGACAGCTTTTCCAAGATAGAAAAACAATGAAAAAAGGACAGAGTCGCGGTCTGCGGACCGGCGATACGATCTGTTTGGAAAGAGAAGAACAGCAGATATGGCAACATGGAATTCAAGAGGACTCAGAGGTTCTACCTTAGAGGAACTCATCAACCGTACAAATGAAAAGTACAGAGAGAACGGGCTTGCCCTGATCCAGAAGATCCCGACACCGATCACGCCAATGAAGATCGATAAGGAATCCAGGCATATCACACTTGCCTATTTCGATCAGAAAAGTACGGTCGATTATATAGGAAGTGTACAGGGAATTCCCGTCTGTTTCGATGCCAAGGAATGTGCAGTGGACACGTTTTCTCTCCAAAACATCCATGCGCATCAGGTCGCTTTTATGCGCGATTTTGAAAAGCAGAAGGGTGTTGCTTTTTTCCTTTTATATTATACACATCGGGATACATTGTATTATCTGACCTTCCGCAGATTGTTGGAATTTTGGAACAGAGCACAGGAAGGCGGCAGAAAAAGCTTTCGTCTGGAAGAACTTGATATGACTTATCAGCTCCCGAAAAAAAGCGGTGTTTTCGTACCCTATCTGGAAATGCTGCAGAAGGATCTGCTGGAAAGAGACGAAGAAGTTTGACAAGACATACTTTTCCATGTATACTAGCGATAGTTTTACGTGGTAGCGAATTATCACGTTACTGTGCTAAAGTATATAAATAACAGGAGGCAGATACGACTCATGGATAAATATGCAGAAAAAAGATTGTTACATACGCCTGAGGGAGTGCGTGATATTTATGGCAGAGAGCTTTTGAAAAAACTGACTGTGCAGGATAAGCTGATGCATACCTTTGCATCCTTCGGCTATAAAAATATCCAGACACCGGTATTTGAATTTTTTGACGTTTTTGGCAGCGAAATCGGTACGACCAGAAGTAACGAGCTGTATAAGTTTTTTGACAAAGAAGGAAATACGCTTGTGCTCCGCCCGGATTTCACCCCATCCATGGCAAGATGTGCAGCAAAATATTTTATGGAAGAAGATATCCCGGTTCGTTTTTCTTACTGCGGAAATGTCTTTACCAATACTTCCAATCTGCAGGGTAAATTAAAAGAGATGACAGAAACCGGCGTAGAGCTGATCGGTGACGGACACAGAAGTGCGGATGCGGAGCTGATCCATATGGCGGTCAGCGCATTAAAAGCAGCCGGACTGAAGGAATTCCAAATCTGCATCGGTGAAATTGAATTTTTCAAGGGGCTTTGCGAAGAAGCAGGCTTATCGGATGAAATGGTAGAACAGGTCAGAGAGCTGATTTCCAATAAAAACTATTTCGGTGTGGAAGAATATATTTTAGAAGCAGGCATCAAAAAAGAAAAAGCCGAATCCTTCCTGAAAGTGGTTGAGTTGTTCGGCTCTTATGAATGTCTGCAGGAAGCAAAGCTGATCGTAAAAAATGAAATGAGCTTAAAAGCGGTCGGCAGACTGCAGGAACTGTATGAAACTCTCGAAGAGCTCGGCGATGAGAAATATATTTCCTTCGATCTTGGCATGGTCAGCAATTATAATTACTATACAGGCATCATCTTCAAGGCATATACATACGGCGTAGGCGATACGGTGCTGCGCGGCGGACGATATGATAAGCTGCTTTCTCATTTCGGAAAGGAAGCACCGGCGATCGGCTTTATGATTCTGGTGGATGATCTGATGATCGCCTTAGACAGTCAGAAGCTGTCTCCTGACGAAGAAAAATATATTGATTATCTCTTATATGATAAGGGAATGGCAAAAAAAGCCGGTAAACTGGCTGACAAAATGCGCAAGGACGGACTTTGTATCGAATGTGTACAGTTTGCAACAGGTAAAAAGATCGATGATTATGTTGCCTATGGCTACCACAATATGGTATCCAAGCTGTATCATCTGACCAATGAGGAAAAGGTTCTGACTTATGATCTTGCAGATGACAGCCCTGATGGGTTACCTGTAGACAACGCAGATCTGAAAGCATTTACATGGAGGAAGAAGGCATGAGTGAAGAAACACGTTATCTGACCTTTGCGCTCGGCAAAGGCAGACTTGCAAATAAAACACTGGAGCTTCTCGAGGAGATCGGTATTACCTGTGAGGAAATGAAAGATAAGGAATCAAGAAAGCTGATCTTTGTCAATGAAGAACAGAAGCTGAAGTTTTTCCTGGCAAAAGGCCCTGATGTACCGACTTATGTCGAATACGGGGCAGCAGATATCGGCGTTGTAGGAAAAGATACTTTGCTGGAGGAACAGCGCAGAGCTTATGAAGTACTGGATCTCGGCTTTGGAAAGTGCAGAATGTGTGTCTGCGGTCCGCAGAGTGCGAAAGAACTTCTGCAGCACCACGAAATGATCCGTGTTGCCTCTAAATATCCGAATATCGCAAAAGATTATTTTTACAATAAAAAGCATCAGACTGTTGATATTATCAAATTAAACGGGTCTGTGGAGCTCGGCCCGATCGTCGGTCTTTCCGATGTCATCGTTGATATTGTGGAAACAGGATCTACACTCCGGGAGAACGGTTTGGAAGTACTGGAAGAGATCTGCCCGCTGTCAGCCCGTATGATCGTCAATCAGGTAAGTATGAAAATGGAAGCAGAACGGATTCGTAAACTGATCTCACAATTAAAGGAGCGTCTTTCATGAGAATAGTAAAACTGACACAGGAAAGTAAAAAAACATTATTAAATGATCTGTTAAAAAGAAGCCCGAACAACTACGGACAGTATGAGAAGGTAGTCGCAGACATCATTGCGGATGTCAGGGAAAACGGCGACAGTGCTTTATATGAGCTGGCTCATAAATTTGATAAAAACAATATTACAGCAGCAGATTTCAAGGTAACAGAGGCAGAGATCGAAGAAGCCTTTTCCCTGATCGAGCCGGAATTTGTCGAGGTTATGAAGAAAGCCGCAGCTAACATCGTCAGCTATCACCAAAAACAGGTCCGGACAAGCTGGATCGATACAAAGCCGGATGGCAGTATCTTAGGACAGCGTATCACGCCGCTTGACAGTGTCGGTGTTTATGTACCGGGCGGAAAAGCTGTTTATCCAAGCTCTACACTGATGACAACGATCCCTGCAAAAGTGGCAGGCGTAGGAAAGATCGTTATGACGACTCCTGCAGGACCGGACGGAAAAGTCAATCCGGGCACACTTGTTGCGGCAAAGATCGCAGGTGTAGATGAAATCTACAAAACAGGCGGCGCACAGGCGATCGCAGCACTTGCGTTCGGAACGCAGTCCGTTCCGAAGGTAGACAAGATCGTAGGACCGGGGAATATTTTTGTGGCTCTGGCAAAGAAGGCCGTTTATGGCTATGTCAGCATCGATTCCATAGCAGGTCCGAGTGAGATACTTGTACTGGCGGATGAAACAGCCAATCCACGTTATGTGGCTGCGGATCTGTTATCCCAGGCAGAGCACGATGAGCTGGCTTCCGCGATCCTGATCACGACAAGTGAAGAACTGGCAAAAGAAGTTTCCAGACAGACGAAGGAATTTACAGAGCAGCTTGCCCGCAAAGAGATCATCCAGAAGAGTCTGGACAACTATGGGTATATTCTTGTAGCAGATACGATGGAGGATGCCATCGATGCAGCAAACGAGATCGCATCCGAGCATATGGAGATCCTGACAAAGAATCCATATGAAACAATGACAAAGATCCGCCATGCAGGAGCAATGTTCCTCGGAAACTATTCCTCTGAACCGCTTGGCGATTATTTTGCAGGACCGAATCATGTACTGCCGACAAACGGAACAGCCAAATTCTTCTCACCACTTTCCGTGGATGATTATATCAAGAAGTCCAGTATTATCTCTTATTCCAGAGAGGCACTTGAGGCAGTTCACAAGGATATTGAATTATTTGCCCGTAAGGAAGGGCTGACAGCACACGAAAATTCCATTAAAGTGCGTTTTGAGTAACCTGTCAGACAGATAATGCCCCTATATGAGTTGAATACGAAAGGAACAGAGCATGGAACGAATCGGTACAATAGAACGAAATACAAAGGAAACACAGATCAAGCTGTCCTTACAATTGGACGGGACAGGCAAAAGCGATATCAGCACAGGGATCGGCTTTTTCGACCATATGCTGGAGGGATTTTCCAAACATGGCTTTTTTGATCTTTCCGTGCATGCAAAAGGTGATCTGCATGTAGACGGTCATCACACAGTAGAGGATGTCGGCATTGTGCTGGGACAGGCGATCCGTCAGGCAGTCGGTGACAAGGCAGGGATGAAGCGTTTCGGCTATTTTATCCTGCCTATGGATGATGCCCTTGCCTTATGTGCGGTAGATCTTGGCGGCAGAGCGTATTTTTCCTTTGACGGAGAGTTTCAGACAGAACGCGTCGGCGATTTTGAAACGCAGCTTGTCACGGAATTTTTCTATGCTCTGGCAAGCAATGCCCAGATGAATCTGCATATCCGGCTTCTGGCAGGACAGAATGATCACCATAAGATCGAAGCCATTTTCAAGGCATTCGGTAAGGCACTGGATCAGGCGGTCAGCATGGATGAGCGGATTAGTGGCGTATTGAGTACAAAAGGTTCTTTATAACGGGAGATCACTATGGATAAGAAATTTGTAGCATGTATGTTTATAGATAACGGTAAGGCGGTCAAAAGCTTTACCGACCACACCATAATTTTTGATGATCCGGTCAGACTGGCAGAGCAGTACAGCGATGATGATGCGGACGCGCTTCTTTTATTCGATGTTTCCGCAGGAGAGAACCATATCCAGTCGCTTCTTTTATACAAGGATATCTGTGATGTGGTCAATATCCCGGTTTACGGCGGCGGTCATATCAACAGTGCGGAAGATGTCGCAGATCTGTTTACCGCAGGCTGTGAAAAGGTTGTGTTAAATTTCGGCAAAGAGTGCCACGACCTGCTCCGTCAGGTGGCAGACGCCTATGGCAGAAACCGGATCGCGGTTTCCATTGCCAGTGCGGATAATATTGTGATCAATAAGGCAATTCTGGAAGAAAATGCATCAGAGCTTGTGCTCATTGATGAACATGCCCTGAAAAACTGTCTCGGTGCAAGCACACTGCCATGTATTGTATTTTTGCCGGAAATCTCACTGGATAAGCTGCTTTCCATGATGGAAAAGCCAAATGTATCCGGTCTGTCCGGTAATATTGTCAATGAAAACTGCAAGGTGATCACAGCACTCAAATCACTTTGCCGGGAAAGAGGCATTTCTGTACATTCCTTTGAAGCACCGATGGCTTTTTCGGAGTTTAAGCTGCTTTCAGACGGTCTGATCCCGGTTGTTGTGCAGGACTACCAGACAAAGGATGTCCTGATGGTCGCTTACATGAATGAAGAAGCGTACCTGACAACACTGCGGACAGGCAAGATGACCTATTACAGCAGAAGCCGTAAGGAGCTTTGGATCAAAGGCATGACAAGCGGTCATTTCCAATATGTCAAAGCACTTTCCATTGACTGCGACAACGATACACTGCTTGCCAAAGTCAAACAGATTGGTGCAGCCTGTCATACAGGCAATTACAGCTGCTTTTACAGAGATCTCATTCCCATGAAGCTGTAAAACGGCAGTTTCGGTTCTTTCTTCTAAGGTAAGTCCATATACTGCTAAAAAGGATAAGCGGAGCAGGTATGGAACGAGAAGAAAGAAAACAGCATTTTTCTACGGAACGAAAGCTGGAAACCATCTCATTTCTGAGAAGGAGTGCAGCAGAAAATAAACAAAGACTGTATCAGGCGGATGCTATTTTAAACGGGCAGCCTTCTGACAGGATTGATTTTACCAAACAGACAGACAGTGCAGCATCTGTGCGGGAAGAGGAACCCTATGAGCCAAAACTGCTATCAGGTTCTTTTTTCTTCAGATGTCTGATCGCACTTGCCTGTCTGTTTATCTTTCTGATCTTAGGGCAGACCACGGAAGCAAAAACGCGGCAGTACATAAATACGATCAAGGGACAGATTGAAACAGATTATTCGGAAAATATGTTTGATTTTATCAGACAGATACCGTATACTTTACCTTATGAGAAAACGAATGTTAAAGGATGAAATCCTGTTAAAAATCGAAAAACCTGCCCGTTATCTGGGCGGAGAAGTCAATTCAGTCATGAAAGAGAAGGAAAAGATCGACATCCGGGTTGCCATGTGCTTCCCGGATGTTTATGAGATTGGTATGTCTCATCTCGGGATCCAGATCCTGTATGATATGTTCAACCGCTATGAAGATACCTGGTGCGAGCGAGTGTATTCTCCATGGACAGATCTGGATGAGATCATGCGCAGGGAGCATATTCCGCTTTTTGCCTTGGAATCGCAGGATCCGATCAGGGAGTTTGATTTTCTGGCAATCACGATCCAGTACGAAATGTGTTATACCAATATCCTGCAGATCTTAGATCTTTCTCAGATCCCGATCATGGCGTGTGACAGAACAAAAGAAGATCCGATCGTAATAGGAGGCGGACCATGCACGTACAATCCGGAACCGATCGCAGATTTTTTTGATCTGTTTTATATCGGAGAGGGCGAGACCATGTACCGCCGTCTTTTAGATCTGTATAAGGAATATCAGGCATCTGATATGACAAGGGCACAGTTTTTACATGAAGCAGGCCGGCTTCCCGGCATTTACTGCCCGCAGCTTTATGAGACAAGCTATAAAGAGGATGGCACGATCGCAGCCTTTACACCGCTTTACGATGATGTACCGGCTAAGATCGATAAAGAGATCGTAACAGATCTCGATGCAGAGGCTGCGGTGTATCCACTGGCACCTGTTGTGCCTTTTATCAAGGTAACACAGGATCGTGTCGTACTGGAGATCATGCGCGGCTGTATCCGCGGCTGCAGATTCTGTCAGGCGGGACAGCTTTACAGACCGCTGCGGGAACGTAATGTGGACGAGCTGAAAGAGTATGCCTCTGCCATGCTGAAAAATACAGGTCATGAAGAGATTTCCTTAAGCTCATTAAGCTCGAGTGATTACTCCAAGCTTCCGGAGCTTATCGACTATTTGATCGAGGAATGCGACAGAAAGAAGATCAATATTTCCCTGCCTTCCCTGCGTATCGATGCTTTTTCGCTGGATGTTATGAGTAAGGTGCAGGATGTCAAGAAGAGCTCCCTGACTTTTGCACCGGAAGCAGGTACACAGCGTATGCGTGATGTCATCAACAAGGGTCTTACGATCGATGATATCCTTGGCGGTGCGACCACAGCATTCCAGGGTGGCTGGAACAAGGTAAAGCTGTATTTTATGCTTGGCCTGCCAACAGAAACGAAAGAAGATATCGAAGGCATTGCTGTATTGTCCAATGAGATAGCCAAGGCTTACTATGAGACGGTTCCGAAGGAAAAGAGGAACGGGAAAGTACAGATCGTGACAAGCACTTCCTTCTTTATTCCTAAGCCTTTTACCCCGTTCCAGTGGGCGCAGATGAATACAAGAGATGAATTCCTGGAAAAGGCACATATTGTCAGGGATGCGGTCAAGAGCCAGCTCAACCAGAAGAGTATCAAATACAACTGGCACGAAGCAGATGTTTCAGAACTGGAAGGCGTCTTTGCCCGGGGCGACAGAAAGCTTTGCCGTGTCATTTACGGTGCTTACAAAAAAGGCTGTATATTTGATGCCTGGAGCGAATATTTCAAAAATGATATCTGGCTGGAAACATTTGCGGAGGAAGGGATCGATCCTGCTTTCTATACGACCAGATACAGAAGCGATGACGAAATCTTTCCATGGGATTTTATATCCTGCGGCGTAACAAAAGCATTCTTGCTCCGTGAATGGAAAAAAGCGAATCAGGAGACCGTATCGCCAAACTGCCGGATGGCATGTCAGGGCTGTGGTGCAGCCAGATATGGTGTCGGCGTTTGCAGGGAGCCTAAAGCAGGAGGCAATTTATCAGAATGAAAGTCAGAATTAAATTTTCAAAATACAGTTCAATGATCTTCATCGGGCATCTGGATATGATGCGGTATTTTCAAAAGGCGATCCGCAGGGCAGAGCTGGATATTACATATTCCACAGGCTTCAGCCCGCATCAGATCATGTCCTTTGCCGCACCGCTCGGTGTCGGTATGTATTCCAACGGCGAATATATGGACATCGGAATGGATTCCGTCACAGATGCAGAAGATATCAAAGAACGATTACAGGCGCAGATGGTAGAGGGTGTGGATATCCTTTCCGTGACCATTCTGCCGGAAACAGCCGGAAATGCCATGGCAAGTGTTGCTGCAGCCCGCTATACAGTCCGTTTCCGCGAAGGGTATGAGCCAGATTTTGAGCTGTTTGACCATCTGGAAGAGTACTACAGGCAGGAAACACTTCCGGCGGTCAGGCAGACAAAGAAAAATACTGTGGAATTTGATCTGAAGCAGGCAATTTACGAATTGTCCTGGGATAAAGAAAAGCAGGAGATCTACATGCTTGTCAATGCTTCCAGCAGCGGTAATGTAAAGCCGGGATTTATCATGGAGCATATTTACCATTATCTGGGTCAGGAGCCGTCAGAATTTGCTTTTGTGATCACAAGAGAAGATACGTATACGGAAGATGCAGACGGAAACCTGATCCCACTGGATCAGATTACAGCGTAACAGGAGATGAGAAGTTGAAAAATCAGTTACTGCTGACAACCTACCAAGACTATGATGCTGCGTTTTTGTTAGAAGAAGGACAGCTTGCGCAGATCTCTTTGGAAAAATCCGATCAGGATAAGATCGGAGATATTTATATCGGAAAAGTCAAAAATATAGCCGGAAATTTAAGTGCTGCCTTTGTGGAATATAAAAAAGGCTGTATGGGATTTCTGCCACTGGCAGATCTGCGTATGTCTGCCATTTTAAACCGCAGAGATGCCAATGAGCTGAAATGCGAAGATGAAGTGCTGGTGCAGATCGCAAAAGAGCCGATCAAGACAAAGGATGCTGCGCTGACCTGCGATATCAGCTTTGCCGGTACTTATTTTGTGCTGGTACCGAAAAGCCACGGAATCCATTATTCCAAAAAAATCACGGAACAGCAAAAACAGATTCTTTGGCAGATGCTCGATAAGATCATGCCAATGTTATTTGGCGATCTGGCGGTCTTTCTGGACCGCTATGGTCTGATCGTCCGGACAAATGCCGTGCTTGCAGAGGAAACGATACTGTTTCAGGAGCTGCATGATCTGTTCCATAAAGCCTCCAAGGTATTGCAGACCGCAGATAAGCGAACTGTTTATTCCTGTATCTACAGAGAAGCGGATCTGTTTGAACAGGCGATCCGTAATCAGTATGATCTGGAGGATACAGAGATTATCACCGATCAGGCAAAAATCGCTGCCAAAATACAGGAAAGCATGGGACTTACGATCAGACTGTATGAAGATAAACAGCTTTCTCTGTTTGCCCTGTATGGACTGAAAGGGCAGATTGAAAACGCACTCAGCAGACGTGTATGGCTGAAAAGCGGCGGTTATCTGATCATCGATCCGACAGAAGCACTGACGGTCATCGATGTCAATACAGGCAAAGCCCCCGGCAAAAAGAAAGAACGGGAAGCTTTTTATTTTCAGACAAATAAAGAAGCTGCCATAGAAACTGCCAGACAGCTCCGTGTGCGTAATATTTCAGGTATGATACTCATTGATTTTATCAATATGGAAAGCAAAGCCGATCAGGAAACGCTGCTTACCCTGTTAAAAGAGCAGCTTCGGAAGGATCCGATCCAGACCGTTTTTGTCGATCTGACAAAGCTTGGTCTTATAGAGATTACCCGCAAGAAAACAGCGGCCTCTCTGGCAGAAAAACTTGGGCGCAGCAGAAAGGAAACTCTATAATGAAACTTCTTTCATTGAAAAAGGTACATGATGGCCGATATCTGAAAAATTATGAGCTGACCTATGAAAATAAGGCAGGCAGAAACAAGGTCTACGAGATTGTCAGCCGGAAAGAACTGCATGACGTGGCAGATCTTGGCAGAAGTACAAGCGGTGTATCGATCATTGCCTTTCAGGGCGATAAATTGCTCCTGTTAAAGGAATTCCGTATGGGAATCAACAAATCTGTCTATAATCTCTGTGCGGGCATGCTTAATGAAGGCGAATCCATGGAAGACTGTATCCGGCGTGAGCTTTATGAAGAAACAGGTCTTTCTGTTAAAAAAATCGTGCAGATCCTTCCGCCATCCTATTCCGCAGTTGCAATATCGGATGTCAAGACAAATATCGCGATCGTGGAAGCAGAAGGTGCGATCACAGGCGGACATACTTCCGCTAATGAACAGATCCAGGCTGCCTTTTATACAAAGACGCAGCTTCGGGAAATGCTGCAGACAGAGGAATTTTCTTCCAGAAGCCAGCTTGCCGCATATTTCTTTGTAAATAAATAAAAAAAGCTTGACGCATCAGTCTGCGAATGCTATTATAATATGCGTATGCCGCATAGCGGGGTAAAAGTATGCCTATGCATCACCGAAGCTAGCGAGTAAATTTACAGGAGGTGTCCTATGTACGCAATTATTGCAACAGGTGGAAAACAGTACAAAGTATCTGAAGGCGATGAAATTTTCGTAGAAAAGCTCGACGCAGAAGAAGGAAGTGCTGTTACATTTGATCAGGTTCTTGCAGTAAGTGATAACGCTTTAAAGGTTGGCGCTGATGTTGCATCTGCTTCTGTTTCCGGTACAGTCGTTAAACAGGGTAAAGGCAAAAAAGTCATCGTTTACAAGTACAAAAGAAAAACAGGTTATCACAAGAAGAACGGTCATAGACAAGCATACACTAAGGTTAAGATTGAAAAGATCAACGCTTAATTGATGCAGGTTAGATATGACAACAGTTACCATATACCAGACCAAAAACGGAATATACAAAGGGTTTGAATTAAGCGGACACGCCGGCTATGCAAAGAACGGAGCAGATATCGTCTGTGCTGCAATTTCTATGCTGACAACAAATACGATTAATTCGATCGAGACCTTTACCGATGATTTCTTTTCCTATGAGGAAAATGAAGAAACCGGATATATGAAGCTCATGCTTGATGAAAATGCTTCTGACAAGTCACAGCTTCTGATCAGTTCCATGGTTCTCGGTTTATCACAACTGGAAAAAAGTTACAGAAAATATGTACGATTAAAAAACAAGGAGGTGTAACTCATGTTAAACTTAAACCTTCAATTCTTCGCTCATAAAAAGGGAGTAGGTTCTACTAAGAACGGTCGTGACTCTGAGTCTAAGAGATTAGGTGCTAAGAGAGCAGACGGACAGTTTGTAAAGGCTGGAAATATTTTATACAGACAGCGTGGTACTAAGATCCATCCGGGTGTTAATGTCGGACTTGGTGGAGATGATACATTATACGCATTAGTAGACGGTGTTGTTAGATTCGAAAGAAAAGGAAGAGATAAAAAACAGGCTTCCGTTTATCCGGTAGAAGACTAATTACGAAATTGCGTGGAGCCTCAAACTAACGTTTGAGGCTCTTTGTTGTTGAATGTGAAAATTTTGATTTTATATCGCATATGGAGAATACGATATGTTTGCAGACAGAGCAAAAATTTATATCAGAAGTGGAAAAGGCGGAGACGGACATGTCAGCTTCCGCCGTGAAAAATATGTGCCGGACGGCGGCCCGGATGGTGGCGACGGCGGTGATGGCGGCAGTGTTTATTTTGAAGTGGATGAAGGACTGAATACACTGACCGATTACAGACACAAACACAAATTCTGCGCCCAAAACGGCGAAGAAGGCGGTAAGAAAAACTGCCGCGGTAAAAACGGTGCAGATATTGTATTAAAAGTTCCGGAAGGAACCGTGATCAAAGAAGAATCCACCGGAAAAGTCATTGCAGATATGTCCGGTGATAACAGAAGATATATGATCCTGAAAGGTGGCAAAGGCGGAAACGGCAACCAGCATTATGCCACATCTACCATGCAGGCACCTAAATATGCCCAGCCCGGTCAGCCGGCAAGAGAGCTGAACCTGTTTCTGGAGCTGAAGGTGATCGCAGATGTAGGCCTGGTTGGTTTTCCGAATGTCGGAAAATCCACCCTGCTTTCCCGTGTAACGAATGCACGCCCGAAGATTGCCAACTATCATTTTACAACCTTAAATCCAAATCTCGGTGTTGTGGATCTGCATGATGGTGCGGATGGTTTTGTGATCGCAGATATCCCCGGACTGATTGAAGGGGCATCGGAAGGCATTGGTCTCGGCCATGAATTTCTGCGTCACATCGAACGTACAAAGGTGATCATTCATATGGTAGATGCTGCTTCTACAGAAGGACGTGATCCGATCGCAGATATTTATGCCATCAACAAAGAGCTTTCAGCCTATAATGCAGAGATTGCCCAGAAGCCGCAGATCATTGCAGCCAATAAGATCGATGTAATCTACGGGGATGAAAATGAAGTGATCACAAAGCTGAAGCAGGAGTTTGAGCCAAAGGGCATTCAGGTAATTCCAATCTCTGCTGTCAGCGGGAAAAATGTGGATACACTGTTGCAGGCGGTTTCCGGACTGCTTAAGGATTTTGAGCATAAGCCGTTTGTATTTGAGCAGGAATACTTCCCGGAGGAAGAACAGGCGTATGACGATGATCCGTTTACCGTAACCTACGACGCAGCAGAAGACGAATACGTGGTGGAAGGACCGAAGATTGAAAAAATGCTGGGCTATACAAATCTGGAGTCTGAAAAAGGCTTCCAGTTTTTCCAGAATTTCATGAAGACAAACGGTATTTTAAAACAACTGGAAGACCTTGGCATCCAGGAAGGTGACACGGTCCGTATGTACGGATTATCTTTTGACTATTATAAATAATGAGGAGCTACAGATGACAAGCAAACAAAGAGCATATTTAAAAGGACTTGCCATGAATCTGGAACCGATCTTCCAGATTGGAAAATCAAGTCTGACACCGGAAGTAACGGAAGCGATCGGAGAAGCATTTAACACAAAAGAACTGATCAAGATCACCGTTCTGAAAAACTGTATGGATGATCCAAATGAGATCGCACATATGCTTGCAGAACGAACACATGCACAGGTTGTACAGGTGATCGGCAAGAAGATCGTTCTGTATAAAGAATCAAAGGAGCATAAGAAAATTGAGCTGCCAAAATAAAAAAGTCGGTATTATGGGTGGGACTTTTGATCCGATCCATTATGGGCATCTGATACTCGCCCAAAATGCACTGGATACCTTTTCTCTGGATGAGATTTTGTTTGTTCCGAGCGGAACACCATGGCTGAAGGAGTCTACAAAGGTATTATCCAAAAACAAGCGTGTTTCCATGACGGGCATGGCAATCGAGGATAATCCTGATTTTGCATTATCTACCATCGAGATTGACCGGGAGGGAAATTCCTATTCCTACGAAACGGTGGAAGAACTTAAAAGAATGCAGCCAAAGACAGATTTTTATTTTATCATGGGAGCTGATTCTCTTCTGGAAATTGAACGCTGGAAGCACCCTGACCGTCTGATGACAGAATGCACATTACTTGTTGCAGTGCGGGATGATTGCGACAGAGAAGGACTTGAAAAGCAAATTATTTATCTGACAGACAAATATCAGGCAGATATCAAAATCCTGCCTGCAAACAGAATAGATATTTCTTCTACGAAAATCCGTCGGATGATCCAGGAAGGGAAATCTGTCCGCTATATGCTGCCTGATCAGGTCATCCGTTTTATACAGAAGAATCATTTATACCGGCAGGAAACCTCATCTGAAAAATAATGTATGAAGAACAAACAACAAAGGATACAGTAAATATGAGTACATTTCAGAAGATCAGCAAAGATTTAAAGAACAGACTGGATAAAAAGCGATATACCCATACACTTTCCGTGGCTGATACCGCAGCCTGTATGGCAATGCGCTTTGATGAGGATCCTTACAGGGCTTATCTGGCAGGACTTCTTCACGATAATGCAAAATGTATCGAGGATAAAAAGAAACTGGCTCTATGCGGGAAATATAAGCTTGAAATAAATACAGCAGAACAGAAAAATCCCGATCTGTTGCATGCCAAGCTGGGCAGTTTTCTGGCAAAAGAAAGATATCAGGTAGAAGATCCGGAGATTCTTTCCTCTATTCTGTATCACACGACAGGCAAACCTGCCATGACAACGCTGGAACAGATTATTTATATTGCCGATTACATTGAGATCAACCGGAAAAAGCTGCCGGGCATGGAAGTGACCAGAAAACTGGCTTTTACAGATCTTGATGCCTGTATGCTTCATATTCTGGAAAGCACCCTTGCATTTTTAGAAAAAAAAGGCGCAGCGATCGATCAGATCACAATGGAAACATACACGTATTATAAAGAACGTGTGCAGCATGATAACGAAGCACAAAAAGGAGATACCCATGACGAATAGTATATCAAAGAAAATGGCGCTTGCAGCGATCGACGCACTGGAAGATAAAAAAGCAGAAGATATCCGTGTGATCGATATCAGCGAAGTTTCCCCGTTAGCCGATTATTTTATCATCGCAAACGGAACAAACCGCAATCAGGTACAGGCACTTGCTGACAATGTGGAAGAGCTTTTAGGCAGACTCGGATATGAAAGAAGACCAATTGAGGGCTATGACAGTGCAAACTGGATTCTGCTTGACTTTAAAGATATTATTATCCATGTTTTTGATAAGGAAAGCAGAAGCTTTTATGATCTGGAACGCATCTGGAGAGATGGAAAAGAAGTTACGGAAGAAGACTTAAAGAGCGCAGAATAATATGAAATCCCGGCAGTATATGAACTGTCGGGATTTTTATGCACTATAATATATTCGATGTTGGGATCATATATTCTTTATTAGCGATATAACCGAAATACACCGAATACTTTACCAAGAATATCACAATCATCTACAATGATCGGATCCATGGTATCATTTTCCGGCTGTAGACGGACATGTCCCTGTTCTTTATAAAATGTCTTAACCGTTGCGGAATCATCCACAAGTGCAACAACCATATCTCCGTTTCTGGCTACATTGGTGCGCTCTACAAAAATCTGATCCCCGCTGAAGATACCTGCATTGATCATGCTGTCGCCCTTTACCTTTAAAATAAAAGTCTCTGCATTTGGAACCATATCGACCGGAACCGGGAAATATCCTTCGATATTCTCTGCTGCAAGTATTGGCTGACCTGCAGCAACAGTGCCAATAATCGGAATGCTTGTCATTTCATTTCTGACAAGCTGAAAGCTGTCATCACAGATTTCAATCGCACGCGGCTTGGTCGGATCACGGCGGATATAACCATTCTTCTCGAGCGTTTCCAGATGCGCATGCACAGAGGATGTGGATTTCAGATGCACTGCCTCGCAGATTTCACGCACAGCTGGCGGATAACCTTTCTCTAAAATCTGTTCCTTTATATATTCCAAAATTTCTGACTGTTTCTTACTGATCTTTCCGTTAGCCATATCCTATATCCTCCCTGTTCTCATTCACGGACATCAAAGTTGGGGCTTTTGACCCCGCATCATTTAAATTAAGTATAACAGATATTTGTTGCAAAAGCAAACGTATATTCCGAAAATTTGTTCGTTTTTTTGCTTGACACCAGAATACCTGTTCGGTATAATGCAGGTATAAGAACGAGTGTTCGTATCGTATGTTCGATAAATCGGAGGATAGCAAGTATGGAAACAACAGGAAGAGAACTACAGATCATGCATTTTATACAGCCGGAGGATTCTATGAAGAGAATACCTGCTCGCATTAAGAACAGAAGAGTAGCACAGCGCCGCAGACAGGTCATGCGGATGAAATGCCTGATCAGAAACAGCATTTTCACACTTTGTGCAGTCATTCTCCTTGCTGTATCCATTAATGCGATCAGCGCACAGGCTACCACAAAGGAAGAAGCTCTGACACATACCTATAAATATTATAAAAGCATAGAGATTTCCAAAGGAGACAGCTTATGGACGATCGCAGCAGTTTATACAGACGGCTCTGCAGCAGCCATTCAGGATTGTGTGAAAGAAATGCGTTCGATCAATTCCTTAAAAAATGACACGATCAAAGCCGGAGACCGGATCATCGTTCCATATTATTCCAATGAATTTATCAAGTAATTATGTATGTTAGGGCTCTCTGAGTTTTACTGCCTTTGCCGCCCGTCTACGGTTTTCTTCCTGTTGGGCAGCATAGTGCTTCCTCGTTGTATTGACATCCTTATGACCGAGTACATCTGCCACCAGATAGATATCACCTGTTTCGCGGTACAGATTTGTACCATAGGTACTGCGCAGCTTATGAGGTGTGATCTTCTTTAAAGAGGTTACTTTCGAGGCATATTTCTTGACCAGCTTTTCTACAGCACGGACGCTGATACGCTTATTCTGCATGGATAGAAACAGTGCATCTTCATGCCCCGTAGCAGCTGTCTTATGGGTGCGTTCATCCCAGTAGTCGAGGAGCGCATCCTCTACCTCTTCTCCAAAATATACAACCGCTTCATAACCGCCTTTTCGCACAATCCGGATCCCTCCGTTTTTGAAATCTACATCATTCAGATTCAGCCCTACGCATTCCGAAACACGGATTCCCGTACCAAGCAGAAGAGTAAGAAGTGCCAGATCCCTTGTTTTGGTAACTCTGTGATACCTTTTTTCTGTCTCGGTCAGTTCTTCCCCGTTTTCCACCAGCTCTAAGAGCGTAGCAACTTCATCGGGATCTAACCGGATAATTTCTTTTTCATGCAGCTTAGGCATAGGAACAAGTGCTGCCACATCCTTTTCAATCAGTTCGCTTGTATAGAAATAGTGATACATACTACGCAGACTTGCCAGCTTTCTGGACTTTCCGCGTTCATCATTGCGATATTCTTTGTCATCCTTATAATATAACTCCAGATAATCCAGATATTCCTCGATATCCTCCCTGCCAAGCTGATCGAGCAGACTGAGCGGATACTCTTGAATCGGCGTTCTTCTCAGGGCATTGTTATTTTGCTGGATAAATTCAAAAAAGATACGAAGATCCAGTGCATAGCCCAGTCTTGTCCGCGTGGAAGTCGTATTTTCAATCCCGCGGAAAAACTGCTTGCAGAACTTCGGAAGCTCCTGCAGGACTGCCCGCATCTTTTCGATATTTTCTTTATTCACCTGATCATGATAACTGTGTTCGCTCATATTTAACCTTCATAGTTATGTTTTGCTTTTCTTCCTTTACTATTTTAATAGGAGAAAAATAGTTTGTAAAGTCTGCTTTACATTGCCCATAAAATACCTTATGCTGCTTTAGATCATCATTTCGGCATAAACGTGCCTTTCTGCCAGCCTTCTATATTTCCATTTTCTATGGCAGAAAATAACCGTTCCTTTACCCCTTTGTTTTCGCGGATCAACTGCTTCAACAGCTGATCCACGTACTCTCTTTTGGTACTTCCGTCTACCGGGCATGGACTTTTGGCTACCGGCAGATTATACTTATGCACAAAGCCGATCACATCTGCTTCATCCACATAAATAAGCGGCCGGATCACGGTCAACTGTACACGATCCAAATATGTTTTCGGTAAAAATGACGTAAATTTCCCTTCAAACAGGAGAGAAAGCAGCATCGTATCAATGACATCATCCTTATGGTGCGCATAAGCCACCTTATTGCAGCCCAAACGCTTCATTTCATCATTCAAAGCACCTTTCCGCAGCTTTGCGCATAGTGAGCACGGATTGGATTCCTTGCGCGTCTGGAACACAATTTCAGCGATCTGTGTTTTGATGATCGTATAAGGCACCTGCAGTTTCTCACAAAAAGCCTTTATCTGTGTCAGATCCAGATTTTCAAAGCCCAGATCCACCGTAACCGCATATACTTCAAAATGCTTCGGATAAAATTTACTTAACATCTGCAGCGCATATAAAAGTGTCAACGAATCCTTGCCGCCGGATATTCCGACCGCAATCCTGTCGCCATCCTCGATCATATCATATGTATCTATTGCCTGCCTTGTCAGGCTTAATAAGCGTTGTAATTTCATAAACATCCTCCCGGCAGATATTTCTTCGTCAACATTGTAGCACGAATTTAGCAATCACTCCTAAACTATTTTGTAAAAGTGAGTTTGTTGTAAAATTTCTTGTATCTGCTGAAAATTAAATTGTACTTGCTTAATCCCCTGTAATATGAAATACTGATATTGATAAAAAAAGAACCTTTTATAACAGATATTTACACGAATAACTTAGAACTATCGTAAATTTCACGGAAATTAGCAGGAGGTAACCATACATGAACGTACAGCATTCTATCCATATTCCATCTTTTTTAAAGGTCTATGACAATGCACTGGATGATCTTGGCTCCATTTTACAAAATCAGGGCATCAACCGTGTTGTCTTATATTTTGGAAATGATCTGATCGAGATGTTTGGTTCCAAAGTGATGAATTCTTTGAAAGATGCACAGGTAGATGTTCTCGAATACAAAGAAATCGACACCATTGCCTTAAATGATATTACGCAGATGGCATTTTCTATATCCCCAAAGGCGCAGGCAGTGATCGGTATCGGCGGCGGTAAAGTTATTGATGCAGCAAAATATATGGGATTTCTAAAGAAATTACCGTTTATCAGCATTCCAACCTCCACATCCAGCGATGGCTTCGCAAGTTCCAGTGCTTCTTTAAAGATAGAAGAGAGAAGAGTATCTGTTCCTGCAAGACTCGCCTATGGCATAGTTGTCGATACGCAGATCATCAAAACCGCACCTGTGAAGTTTATCTATTCCGGAATCGGCGATATGATCTCGAAGATCACATCTATTTACGACTGGCAATATGAAGAAAAATGCGGATTTACAAAGGTGGATGATTTTGCCATGATGATTGCTAAAAAAGCCGTTAACAGCTTTGTCAGAACACCTTATCAGGATATCCATGAAAATCTGTTCTTAAAAGAACTCGTGGATTCCCTTGCCATGAGTGGAATTGCCAATGAAATTGCCGGAAGCAGCGCACCTGTATCCGGTAGCGAACATCTGATTTCCCATGCACTTGACAAGCTGCTTGAACATCCGCAGCTCCATGGTGTCCAGGTTGGTATTGCAACCTATATTATGAGCAAGGTACAGGATCATCGTTATGTGCGTGTGGAAACTGTTTTAAATGATACGGGATTCTTTGACTATGTGGCAACACTTGATATGAAAAAACAGGATTTTTTAGATGCCATCGATCTGGCACCAACACTGAAAAACAGACATACCTATTTACATGAACAGAAATATCGGGATATGGCAAAAGATCTCGTCAAAAACGATGCCAGACTGCAGACGATCCTGCATTAAGGAACACTGGATACGATCCAGTAAATTACAAGCTGCCAGCTGTAGATAGAGCTAATTCGCAGCCACAACTATTCGATAAACTATTCTTTTGCGAATAGTTCTATTTGCCTCAATACACACTCTCTTATGCGTCAAGCTGCTATATTTTATCAACGGAGGGACTTATTTATGACTGCAGATACATTTGCAATTTTATGTACAATTGCACCTTTTGCAATACTTCTCATTGGTGTTACCCATCCAGGGCTCCGAAAAAAACACCTTCGGAAAAAATTTACCGTAATTCGAAACAGTTCTGTAAAATCAAAGCACAAAAAGCGAGTTACAAAATCTGCCAAACCAAAATATAAATTAAAAGATCTGAATAATGTTGATCTGACAAAAGGCTATGTAGACGCATGTTGGGAAGAACTTTCGTCAAAGAAATAAGCTCTGCTATACACAGAGCTTATTCTCTTACCTTATTTATTTTATTTCTGTTTTCTCAGACTCTTTTGATTCAGTTTCTTTTTTTCTGCCCTTGCGTTCTTTTTGCTTCGGTGGAGGCAATTCTATAAAATGATTATCCTTTATTTCCGACAAGAACATATAATCCTTGGTATTGGTTGAAAAGCCTCGCTTTACAAGCTGCTGATTGACAAGTGCTTTTATGCCGGCATAAATAACCGCAAATACAGGAACCCCTATTGCCATACCCAGAATCCCCCAGTAGCCACCAAATAATGTGATGGAAAAAATAACCCAGAAGCTAGATAAACCGGTTTTGTTTCCAAGAATCTTCGGTCCTAAAAAATTGCCGTCAAACTGCTGCAGAATCAAAACAAATATAGCAAAATACAATGCCTGTTTTGGATTTACCATTAAAATCAGAACGATACTTGGAATCGCTCCAAGATATGGTCCGAAAAATGGAATAATATTTGTAATTCCTACGATCACACTGATCAGAAGCGGATATGGTAATTGTAATAATGTCATTCCAATGAAGCATATTAAACCAATGATCAGTGAATCTACCAGCTTACCATTAATAAAACCACCAAATGTAGCATTGACAAAACGGATATTGGAAATCAGCTTATTAGCTGTCTCCTCTTCCCAGATTGCATATATGATCTTTTTAGATTGCCCTGCAAAACTCTCTTTGCTGACCAGCAGATACACGGAAATGATCAGTCCAATCAGCAGATTCCACGCTGTCACAAGCAATCCCAGCATACTGGAAAAAATACTGCTCGAAAACCGCGTCAATATTACATTAAGCTGCGGAACCAGCTTGCTATTCAGATAATCTTCCAGTTCATTGGAATACTGGTTGATCAGGGATGTTACTATTCCCGCCAGATCATCATTGTTCTCAAAAAGCTTTTGTATCCAGTCCTGCAGATTTGTTGCATACACAGGAAGCTGCAAAGCAATATTCTGGATACTGACAATAAGCTGCGGGATAATAGATGCACAAAGCAGATAAAGCAGTACAAATACAAATATAACCGTAATCAGAGCAGACAACAAGCGCATCCCCTTCTTTGTCTTTGCACTTTCTGTATTCAGATTCAGCCTTTTACACAGCGGTATAAAAAAATCTCTTTCCATATGCTTGACAAGTGGTGTCATCAGATATGCCAGAACAAGACCATCAATGATAGGCATACATGTTTTTGTAAATGTCCGGAAACCTGCCCGTACATTATTCATATGGAATAAAAGGTAATAAAAGATCAAAGAGGCTGCTATGACCAGAAAAGCAGTCACTCCCCAGTATACATATTTTTTTTCAAAACGAAATTTCATTTTACAGTTTCCTTCTATTGCTGATTTTGTTTCTTATATCCTGTTTATTTCTCGCGATTTTCAAAATCCAGAATAAACTGCTTTAATAAATTTACCGTTCCTTCAATTCCTAAAATACTGCTGTTAACAGAGAGATCATAGGAATCACTGAAGCCCCATCGCTTGGAAGAATAATAATTATAATAGCTCTGACGCTGCTTATCCTTTTTCAGGATCATTTCTTTGGCTTTAGATTCTGTCAGATCATATTTTTTCATAATACGTTTGATCTTGACATCCATATCGCCATGGATAAAAACACTGATACAATTTGGATTGTCAGCCAGTGCATAATCCGCACAACGACCTACAATGATACAAGGTCCTTCAGCCGCGATCTTCTTAATCGCATCAAATTGTGCCAGAAATACTTTCTGACTGATTGGCATGTCTACAAGTCCTGCGGCATTGTACCCAAAGGAATAAGTATCCATAACCAGATTATACAAAAAACTGTTGGTTGGCCTTTCATCATGTGTATGGATCAATTCCTCACAGAATCCACTCTCCTTTGCCGCTCTTGTCAAAAGCTCTTTGTCATAGCATTTGATACCAAGCTCCTCTGCAAGTTTTTCGCCGATTTCACGTCCGGCCGAACCAAATTGACGTCCGATTGTAATAATTGTATTCATATGAAAAACCTCCTTGCCTGAATTATACGTATTTGTTTTTATATGTCAAATTATAACAAATTCCCTCTACAATTACAATTTCTTTTTGTATATAATATATAATTCTCAACTACAATTTTACCCATTTTTGAGAACGCAGCCTGACTGTTTTCCCGAGTTTCAGTTTATTGTTTTTCTTCTGAAAGCTTTTTACCTTATAATAATATTTTTTTCCGGTCTTCACTTTTTTATCGGTATATCCTGTGATCCTGCCCTTTTGGATCGTTTTTATTTTTTGATATTTTCCATTTTTGGATGTTGCACGATAAATCACATATCCATCTGCATTTGCCACTTTCTTCCATTTCAGGCAGACTGCTTTTTTCTGTGTATTCTGATCAGATGTTGTTTCGCCTGTTCCGGTAACTGTCACTGTAAATGTAGTCTTCAGCTTTTGATAAGATACCGTTACAGTCTGTTTTCCGGTCTTGTTTTTATTGTATCCGCTGCACATTTTATCACTGATCGGAACATAACTGTTTCCGTGCCATTTACAGTCTGCAACCAGATACAAGTCCATATCGGATATGGTGCTGCCTTTTTTGACACTGAGATCCGTACCGCCCTTTACGGAAAGAGATTCGAACTGACATCCTCCCACAAAAAGCTGTACCCAGTAATGTCTGAAATAACCATTTGTATCCTGACTGTAACCGACGCCTAAATGTGTCAGCGATGCATTCATCATATTCTGCTTATGCCCCGGGCTGTTCCACCAACTGTTTATCACCTGTTCTGCCGATGACTGACCGGCTGCTATATTTTCGGCAACACTCCGGTAAAAGATATCCTGCTCAGCTAAAACAGAAAAACAGGTTGTTCCGTCCGGACGCGTATGCGAAAAATAGCTTTCTGTTTCTGCCACACGGATACCTGCCGCTTTCTGCAGCTTCTTCGTCGTGGATAAAGGTTCTAACCCCAGATTTAGTCTTTTTTGATTGGTCAGCTTTAAAACCTCCCACTCTTCTTTGGAACAAACAGATGGCTTCTGTGCCATAACCGGTGTTACAACAACTGTTGTAAACAATAAAAGCCAGCTCATAATCTGCAGAATTCGTTTCTTCATTGCATCCTCCCTCATTCATATTACAATAACATTCGTTAGAAATGGATCTCTATTAACTGTACTTTAGCCTGTCCTTTATAAACAAGATATAAAGCATGGACACCATCCGGTATTTCTATCTGTACAGTTACTTTTTTCCAGTCTTCCGCCTTTTCATCCAGTAAAAGCGTTCCTATTTCATTTTCTGCTGTATCAATGCATATCCCGAATTGCGGCGTATTTTCTGTTGACTGTCTCGGTTTGACTATATTGGTCAAAGTATCTTTTTCAGCATAAGTATTCGCAAAATTCTCGTCATCCTGACTGCGGACATCCGTACGATACCTGCCATCAAAGATCACGCGATTCTTCTCGGTTTCCATCCGATAGGTAATCCCAAATTGCTTTACAGACCTGCATTCGAAATATTTATAACCGATCAGGGTGTGATCTTCTATTTCCGCAATAAACCGCTCCTGCCCCTTATGTGTAACATTTGGAAACGAGATCTGAAACACACTGTTAGACCCGTGTGGCATATGTCCGTTTGTCAGATTGCAGGCGATCACTGCCGGATAGGTGCCTTCTGCTGACAGCGGTCCATCATTCAATCCGCAGCTTGTCATTTCTGCCTGTGGAATGCTGCCATCTTCCAAAATACGTATTTTCTCCGCACATGCCTGTCTGCTGTAATCAGATTTATGTGTCAGACGATGGTAAAAAACATACCATTGCCCATTAATTTCAATGATGCTGCCATGTGTAGTTCCTGTCATATTCAGCTTATGCTGTGCATCTCTGCCGCGATAACCGATATCACCATTGGATACGATCGTTCCGCCAAAAACAAAGTCCCGATCAGGCTGATCACTCGTTGCATAACAGAGCTCATGATTCTGCCAGGAAGAATAGATAAAATAATACTTCTTCCCGACCTTACGCATGGATGAACCTTCAAAAAACGGGTGTGCTTCAAAGCTTGTGCCTTTTACCCGATATGGAATGATATGCTTTGCTGCTTCCTTTACTGTCAGCATATCATCGGAAAGAACTGCCATGACCGGTCCCATAATGCTATCCGGATAGCTTAGGATCTCTTCGCGGCTTCGTCCAAACATCTGTATTTCATCCTGCAGATAAAAGTCATTTGTCAGGAAATCGTCCCGTTCTTCATAATCATACTGTGTTCCGTAATAGAGCCGGATCGTTCCGTCGTCATTGAGCACCGCCGGATCAAAACAAATATATTTCAGCATGGGACTGCCATCCGGATTTTTCACAACGCCGAGGTATTCATACTGCCCAGCCGGCGTATCACAGACAGCCACACTGACAGGGCCCTGATAACCACCCTGTCCATAATCTCCGCCCATGCAGTAATACAGATAAAAACGACCATCATTGCCCTGTACCACATCCGGTGCATACATATACTGCGGAGCGGGATAACGCGGATCCTGTTTTGCCTGATAAATTACGCCCTCATACCGCCAGTCCGTCAGATCATCTACCGGTGCGGAATAACAGACATAATCGAGCATACAGAAAGTGTCGCCGCCTTCCTTGTCATGCGAACCATAATGATATACCCTGTCACCGAACACATGCGGTTCTCCATCCGGAATATATTCATAAAGCGGCAAAAATGGATTATATATTTGATTTTTCTTCATAAGTCTTTCCTTTCTACTTTTCACTCTGTCGATAAATAGAATTGTATTTTTGTAAATAAGGTTTATTTACAGTCTTTTTATAAATGTGATTCCTATAGTTTGTAAAGGAAAAATATGTTACAATCAATATAATACCGCTAAATCATGTATGCATCAACACAAAAAGGGGAATTAACTATGTCAGAAGTAATAACCATGAAACGAAACAATAGTGATGAGAATACAACGCTCGCAATGCTGGCGAATGATTTCATCCGCAAAATGTCCATTCACAAGATCTGCCGGGTACAAAAAGCCGGGGGAAAAGCAATTCTTATCTGTTTTGAAGAATATTATTACAGAGTTGAAAGTGCTGTATCACTGAGCGTTATGCTTACACAAGAGGAAAACTCGCAGGATGCCTTTATCATTGGTTTTGGCGGTGGTCATGGTCTTTTGAATATTTCCTGGGGTGCAAATGAATCGATTGCCAAGAAAGCGTATAACGCATTAGCAGAACTGGGATTTGAAAAAGATGACAGTGTGACGGGGATGTACCTATAAACAATTATAACTTTTGCAAATAATTTTCAAGCTGATGAAAAATACCTACCACATTTGTTCTTCAATTCTTTTATTAGAATAATTTGTGGCATATCATCTAAAATAGGGCTATTCAAACATATACTCTGTTTGAATAGCCCTAAAATTTTCATTTTAAATCAATATTTAGAATTTACCAGCCTTTGCAGCTTCCTCAACAGAAACGGCTGTAGAAACAGTCATACCTACCATTGGGTTATTACCAGCGCCGATCAGACCCATCATTTCTACGTGAGCAGGAACTGATGAAGAACCAGCGAACTGTGCATCTGAATGCATACGGCCCATTGTATCTGTCATACCATAAGAAGCAGGACCTGCAGCCATGTTATCCGGGTGAAGTGTACGTCCTGTACCACCGCCTGATGCTACTGAGAAGTACTTCTTACCGGCTTCAAGTCTTTCTTTCTTATAAGTACCTGCTACCGGATGCTGGAAACGAGTCGGGTTTGTAGAGTTACCTGTGATAGATACGTCTACATTTTCTTTCCACATGATTGCAACGCCTTCCGGAACAGAGTTTGCACCGTAGCAGTTAACCTTGGCACGTGGAGAATCAGCGTCTTTAGAGTAGCACTTGCGTGATACTTCTTTTACTGTATTTGTATATGGATCATATTCTGTCTCAACAAATGTAAATCCGTTGATACGGGAAATGATCTGAGCTGCGTCTTTTCCAAGACCGTTTAAGATAACACGGAGAGGTTTCTGACGAACCTTGTTAGCCTTTTCTGCGATACCGATAGCACCTTCAGCGGCTGCGAATGATTCATGACCGGCTAAGAAAGCGAAACACTCTGTATCCTCTTCCAGAAGCATTTTACCAAGGTTACCATGTCCAAGACCTACCTTACGTGTATCAGCAACAGAACCAGGAATACAGAAAGCCTGAAGTCCTTCACCGATTGCTGCAGCAGCATCAGCAGCCTTGCGGCAGTTTTTCTTGATTGCGATTGCTGCACCTACTGTGTAAGCCCATTTTGCATTTTCAAAACAGATTGGCTGAATGCCTTCGATCAGACTGTAAACATCGATTCCAGCAGCCATTGTAATATCTTTACATTCCTCAATTGAATTAATGCCATACTCTTTTAATACAGCAAGAATCTGAGGCTCTCTTCTTTCATATGATTCAAATAATGCCATCTATTTATCCTCCTATTCCTTACTCTTTTCTAGGGTCAATTACACGTACAGCATCCTGTACACGACCATACTGACCTGAAGCTTTTTCATATGCTGTAGCAGCATCATCGCCGGCTTTGATGAAGTCCATCATCTTACCGAAGTTTACATATTTGTAACCGATGATCTCATCAGCTTCGTCAAGGGCAATACCTGTAATATAACCATCTGTAAGTTCAAGGTATCTAGGTCCTTTGGAAAGAGTTCCGTATGTAGTACCAACCATAGAACGGGTTCCTTTACCAAGATCTTCCAGACCGGCACCGATTGCAAGACCGTCTTCAGAGAAGGCAGACTGTGAACGACCGTAAACGATCTGTAAGAACAACTCTCTCATAGCAGTGTTGATCGCATCACATACAAGGTCTGTATTTAATGCTTCCATAACTGTTAAGCCCGGAAGGATTTCTGCTGCCATAGCTGCTGAATGAGTCATACCGGAACATCCGATTGTCTCAACTAAAGCTTCCTGGATAATACCTTCCTTAACGTTTAAGGATAATTTACAAGCACCCTGCTGTGGTGCACACCAGCCAATACCGTGTGTATAGCCAGAAATATCCTTCACTTCTTTTGCCTGAACCCATTTTGCTTCTTCTGGGATTGGTGCACAGCCATGATGAACGCCCTGTGCAACTGGACACATTTCTTCCACTTCTTTTGAATAAATCATGTGAAAACTCCTTTCAAAATGTACTTTATTTTATCAACAAAATATCACATGTATATTTTGTCAAAATCACCGTTATCATTTTCGCATATTTCCACAAAAAAATCCAGTCATTTTTATGTTTTTTTCCATATACACGCTGCATGGTTTTATGCAGAAAACAGCCATTTTTACTTATTTGGGATCCTTCTTGAGTTTTACCTTCTGTACAACCTTGCCCGGTGCCTTATAAATGGAGTTTTCATTTACAAGTCCTCTGACATTGGAAAGCGGATAAATGCTGCAGTTTCTGCCGATGATCGTACCGGGATTCAAAACGCTGTTACAGCCGATCTGGGAAAAATCTCCGACAATCGCACCAAACTTGCGCAGCTTGGTATCCATTTTGCCGAGTGCAAAATTCACTTCTACATTGCTCTTGTCGTTTTTGACGTTAGATGTAATTGCACCTGCTCCGAGATGGGAACGGAAGCCTAAAATACTGTCACCGACATAATTGTAATGCGGGATCTGTACCTCATCAAAGATGATACTGTTCTTAACCTCTGTGGAATTACCGATCACGCAGTTTTTGCCAATGATCGCACTGCCACGGATAAATGCGCAGTGACGGACTTCCGTGCCTGCATCGATGATACACGGACCGCCGATATAAGCGGTCGGTGCAATGACTGCTGATTTTGAGATCCATACATTACTGCCGCGCTGCTCAAATTCCTCATTTGGCAGCATCGGTCCCAACTGTTCAATAAAAATGCTGATCGATGGCAGAACCTCCCAAGGATTCTCCACCGGATCAAACATGTATTTTGCGATGGTGTGTTCAACATCAAGATACTTTGATACCTGAAATAATTCCATTTGATTTTCCTCCATAAGTTATGATTTTTTATTTTTGACAGCAGGATAATATTTTGCTGCTTCGCAGAATCTGTGCTCCAGCAGACTGCGCTGGTTTGTCTGTTTGACATATTCCGTTCTGCGGACGATAAAGCCTTCCAGCTTTTCCAGATATTCATCCTGACTGATCACGCCGTCTGCGACCTGTGTAAGCCCCTTCTCCCAGCTTGCGGTAAGCTTTGGATCAAGAAGTGACCGGATAGAACAGTTAACGACTTCATAAATACTCTCACCAAGCAGCGTCGGCGTAATGATCTGCGTCTTTTTATTCAGTGCCAGATACTTGTTATTGACCAGTTTTTTCAGGATTTCCGCTCTTGTGGCAGAAGTACCGATCCCGCTTCCTTTGATCTGTGCCCTGAGTTCTTCATCTTCGATCAGCTGCCCTGCGTTTTCCATAGCAAGGATCATCGATCCTGAATTGTATCGTTTTGGCGGTGAAGTCTCTCCTTCCTTTATTGAGAAACCGTTCCCATCTATTATATCATTTTTTTTCAGAGAAGACAGTATTTTTAACAAATTCTCATCACAAGCGGTATCTGTTTCTTCCTCCTGCTCTTTTTCCTTTGTTTTTTCCGCTTCTTCTGTCTTTTTACCAAAGCTGTACTGCATCAGTTCCAGATACCCTGCGCTCGAAAGTACTTTAAAGTTGGCAAAAAACTGTTCGCTGCCACGCTGCACGCAAAGTGCGATCTTCTGGTAAACAGCCGGCGGGCAGAAAATGGAAAGGAATCGTCTGACAATGACCTCATATACCTTTGCAGACGTTGCATGCAATGAAGAAAGTGCCGCAAGTCCCTGACCGGTCGGAATGATCGCATAGTGATCCGTGATCTGCTTGTCATTGACATATTTTGTCTTTGCCAGATTCTGATAAGTTTTCTTTTCCAGAATATATTTCACATACGGCCCGACGCCCGGATACGATGCAAGACCGCTGATATTTTTTGTGATTTCCTTGGAAACCGCTGTGGAAAGCACACGGGCATCCGTACGCGGATAGGTTGTCAGCTTCTTTTCATACAGCTCCTGCACGATCTGCAGTGTCTGATCCGGGCTGATCTTAAACAGCTTGGAGCATTCGTTCTGCAGCTCCGCCAGATTAAACAAAAGCGGTGGATTTTTCGTTTCTTTCTTTTTCTCTGCTTTTACCACCTGAAACTGCAACGGCTGTGGCTGCATTAGTGCGTCGATCAGTTTCTGCGCATCTTCCTGCTTTTTGAATCCGTTTTCTTTATACAGAAGCGGTGATTCAAAGTAAGCAGATCCCTTGACAGCTCTCCATTCTGCATCCACTGCCTTATCGCCGATCTGCAGGCTGGCAAGGACACGGTAAAACGGTGTTTTGACAAAATTACGGATCTCCCGTTCTCTGTCCACTACCATGCCAAGCACACAGGTCATGACACGGCCGACCGAGATCACTACCCGGTCCTGATCCAGAAATTTTTTGACGTTATACCCATATTTCAAGGTCAGCACGCGTGAAAAATTAATGCCCATCAGATAATCTTCTTTTGCCCGCAGATAAGCGGAAGAACACAGATTGTCATACGCGGACAGATCTTTCGCTTCCCGGATGCCACGCAGGATTTCTTCTTCCGTCTGGGAATCGATCCAGACACGTCTTCTTTCCTTGCCTGTCACATGTGCCTGCATTTCCACAAGCCTGTATATGTATTCTCCTTCCCGCCCCGAGTCGGTACAGACGTAAATAATATCCACATCCGGCCGGTTCAATATACCGCTGACGATCTGAAACTGCTTTTTAACGCCGTCGATCACTTCGTATTTGAATTCCTTTGGAATGAAGGGAAGCGGCTCGATCGTCCATCTTTTCCATTTTTCATCATATGCTTCAGGATAGCTCATAGTAACCAGATGTCCGACACACCATGTAACGATCGCCTCATCGGACTCCATATAGCCATCACGGGATTTCATATTATATTTTAATGCTTTCGCAAATTCTCTTGCTACACTCGGTTTTTCTGCTATAAAAACCTGTTTTCCCATATTTATAAATCATCCATTCTAATCAATATCAGCGTATCCAGCTCTTTTTCCAGTGCTTCCAGCTTTGCATCAAAGCTATGCCCGGAAAACAGATACATATAATCCGGCCGGATCCCCGCCTGCCCTGTCAGAGCCTTTGCCTGCAAGTATTTTTCATACAAAAAGACCGGATCCCTATAATCCGCAAATGCCACAATATATCGTCCGGATTCATTATGCCCGATATAGTCGATCGATCCTGCTTTTCCTGCAAAACTGCCAAACTCTGTGATTTCAATCGGAAGCGAATGCCTTGCGTTTTCCCTCTGCATATATTCCTGACATACTTTAGAAAAGCAGCTTTCACAATAAATCGTCAATGCCGGCTCTACCAGCTGTTCATAATATGCCAGGGGTGTCATCCGCAAAAGCAGACTGCTGTCCGCATACAGAAAACAAAACCAGAAACGTACCAGAGGATGCGAAATACGATAAACAGCCTTACGTTGATTATCGCGGCCGGGTGTATCCAGGGAAAACACCTTTTCCACCAGCTCCAGCTCCATAAGATTTTTCAAATATACACTGATCTTCGCCCTTGAAAATCCTGTGTGCTGATATAATTCATTTAATTTATTTTTGCCCTGTGCCAAGGCACCTAAAATCGAAAAGTAGACACCGCATTCCCGAAGCTGTCTGCTGACAATATGCGCTCCTTCTTCCCGCAGTCTTCCACCCGGGGAAAGAAGAACCCTGCAAATATTTTCTGAAACAGAAACAGCAGGATCAAACGCCTGCCATAGTCCGGGCAGACCACCTAAAATGGCGTAAACCTTCACACAGTCTTCCCGGGAATAGTCCGGGAAATATGCTGCAACATCCCAAAGCTGCAATTCCTTCAATTTTAAAAAGCCGGTCAGCTTATGTGCCAGTTTTCCCAGTTTTGCAACCATATGATTTTCCACAAAAGAAATAGAGGAACTGCATAACAGCACCATACAGGGGTCTGTTTTATTCTGAAGAAATGAATCAAGAGCCTGTACAAAACCATTTCCGGTCTTGAGCAGATACTGAAACTCATCTATTACCAGCAGTTTCCGATCCAGACACTGAAAAACTTCCTCATAAGTCGGATATAATGGCAGCGAAAAGCCAATCCGCTGCAGCTGTCTGCCAATCAGATAAAGCTGTTGTCTCTCACTGCCTTCTTCAGCCTGATAGTAAAAGACCTTTTTGTCTTCCGTAAAAGCAGCCAGAAGTGCAGTTTTCCCAACATCCTTCTGTCCATACAAAACAAGCAGCCTGTCAGAACCGCTTTGGTATTCTTTATTCAGATATGCAAGTTCGCGTTCTCTTCCTTTCAGCATATGCATCCTCTCATTTTTTTATGGAAGAAAGTATTTTTTCAATGCCTTCTGCCGGCATAGGCTTGCCAAGCAGAAATCCCTGTATGTTATCACAGTTGACTGCCTTCAGATAATCATACTGCTCCTGTGTCTCCACACCTTCCGCCACTGTTTCACAGCCAAGCTTCTTTACCATCGCAATAATGGATTCTGTAATTACACGCGTCGGGTGATCATTGATAACTGTATCAATAAAAGACTTATCGATTTTTAATGTATCGATAGGAAGCCCCTTCAGATAAGAAAGAGAAGAAAAGCCGGTTCCAAAGTCATCTAAGGAAATTTTAATTCCATATTCCTTCAGGGTATTCAGCTTATCCACCACTGAATTAAAATCTTCGATCAATACGCTTTCCGTTATTTCCAATTCGATCAGAGCAGGATCAACCTGATACTTTTCAATCAACACCAGCAGATGATGCACAAAATCCGCTTTTTTATATTGCAGTGCTGAGATATTTAAAGACAATACCATCGGATATCCATATTTCCGATACCAGTCTGCGTAGACCCGGATACCTTCCTCGAGTACCCAGTTACCGATTTGAACGATCAATCCGTCTTTTTCCGCAAGCGGAATGAAAACTGCCGGGCTGACAAATTTGCCATCCTGTCCACGCCAGCGGATCAATGCCTCTACGCCACGCAGTTTTTTGGAACCTGCATCATACTGCGGCTGATAATACAATTCAAATGCATGATCCTCAATTGCTTCTTTCAGTTTATTCTCGATCTGGATGTTTTCAATAAAATCCGTCAGAATGGGAGCTTCAAAATAGGCAATGCTGTTTGTTCCGGACTCTTTTTTCTGCGACTGTACGATTTCCGCACAATTGATGATCTCCAAAGAATTTCTGGCCGATTCCGGATAATTGGCAACACCGATACTGACTGTGATTTTCTGTTCAATGTTTCCCATCATCTGAAACGGCTGTTCCGTTCTCTGGCCTATTTTCCTGTATACAGCATCAACATTGTGATTTCCGTACGGATTATAAATAGCAAGATAATAGATATCATCATTAAAATGGGATACTATGATATCCTCGCTTTGCAGATCCCGTAAAAAAAGCCCAAATGCCTGCAGAATCTCATCCCCTGCAATCATTCCCATGGAATCATTGATCCGTTTGAAATCATCCATCCGGATGCAGAGCACGTCGATCGTTGCTTTTTCAGTCTGGGCTTTCCGAACCCATTCACTGAGTATCCTGACAAAATAATTCCGGTTGTACAAACCTGTCAAAGAATCATAATACGCCATATATTTGAGTTCTTCCGTCTGTTTCTTCCGTTTTGTCACATCCCGGATTCTGATGATTTTTTCACTTGGCTCATCCGTTTCACTGTAAGTGACCGTTACCTCAAATTCAAGCCACTTCTTATCCTGCATCTCACATTCCACGATCTGCGACTCTTTGTGCTTATTTTCACAGAAAAGAGCTTCTTCCAGTTCAGAAATATACTCTGCCTTTGCGCAGTTGATCAGCTTATGCAGATCTGAAGCGGAACGGATTGGAAAGTTAAAATAATGCTGCCACAATCCAAGCATTTCAAAGCGGTCTTCGGAAAATATGTAATATAAAAAGGCATTGGAAGATGTTCCGCAGATCATGCGGAACATCTTTTCATTGCCCATTAGCTTTTGATTCATTGCAGTCAGAAGATCCAACTGATAATGCATCTCATTCATTCTTATACACCCCAAATATACTGCAGCGCAGCTTATTTTTTCGTGATAAATCCCTTTGCTTTTAACAGCTCAGCGCAAAGCACAGCCCCACCTGCCGCTCCACGTACTGTGTTATGAGAAAGGCCAACGAATTTGTAATCATAAATGCTGTCTTCACGGATACGTCCGATAGAAATTCCCATTCCGTTTTCATAATTGACATCTTCTGTTACCTGTGGTCTGTTATCTTCTGTCATGTAACGCATAAACTGCTTTGGAGCGCTTGGCAGCTTGAGTGCCTGCGGAGCACCGCTGTAGCTTTCAAGCTTTTCAATCAGCTGTTCTTTCGTTGGTTTCTTTTTGAATTTTACAAATACAGCTGCTGTATGACCGTTGAGTACAGGGACACGGATACACTGACATGTGATCTTTGGCTCTTCTGCCTTTACGATCACACCGTTTTCTACTTTACCGAATACACGAAGCGGTTCCTGTTCACTCTTTTCTTCCTCTCCACCGATGTAAGGGATGATATTGCCAACCATTTCCGGCCAGTCTTTAAAGGTCTTACCTGCACCTGAGATTGCCTGGTATGTTGTAGCAACTACTTCATATGGCTCGAACTCTCTCCATGCATATAAAACCGGAGCGTAGCTCTGGATAGAGCAGTTTGGTTTTACGGCGATGAAGCCCTTTGTTGTACCGAGTCTCTTCTTCTGGAACTCGATCACATCTGTATGGTTATCATTGATCTCCGGAATGATCATCGGAACATCCGGTGTCCATCTGTGTGCGGAGTTGTTGGAAACAACAGGTGTTTCTGTCTTGGCATATGCCTCTTCGATCGCACGGATCTCATCCTTGGACATGTCAACTGCGGAAAACACAAAATCAACCTGAGAAGCAACTGCCTCTACTTCATTTACATTCATAACAACAATATCTTTTACGTTTTCAGGCATTGGTGTATCCATTTTCCATCTGTCACCAACAGCTTCCGCATACTTCTTACCTGCAGAACGTGGGCTTGCTGCAATTGTTGTTACCTCAAACCATGGATGATTCTCGAGCAACGAAATAAAACGCTGTCCTACCATACCTGTTCCACCTAAGATACCGACTTTTAACTTATCACTCATTTTTCTTCTCCTCGTATTTTTTATTATCACCGGCCTGTGACCGGGAATTCACTGTTTCGTTTCTATTCTTTAAGATATGCCTCATATGCTGCGATTGCCTGCTCCATGGAAGTCTTGCTCGGTGCACCGATCGTCAGTCTCTTTTCCACACATGTCTTTAAAGAAATCGCATCGTAAATGTCCGGCTCAAACACATCACTGATTTCTTTGAGCTCTTCAATGCTCATTTCATCAATGGCTTTTCCCTTTTCGATACAGGTCAGCACAACATGTCCGATGATCGAATGGGCATCACGGAACGGAACTCCGTGTTTTACCAGATAATCAGCTGCATCTGTCGCATTGGTAAAGCCAAGCATTGCACTTTTTTCCATAATGTCTTTATTGAACTTCATTGTACGGATCATGCCTGTGAAAAGTGCCAGACAGCCTTTCACGGTATCAATCGCATCAAAGGTCAGTTCCTTGTCTTCCTGCATATCTTTATTATAGGCAAGCGGAATACCTTTCATTGTTGTCAGGAGTGACATCAGTGCGCCATAAACGCGGCCCGTCTTTCCGCGGACCAGCTCGGCAATATCCGGATTCTTTTTTTGCGGCATAATGCTGCTTCCGGTCGAATAGGCATCATCGATCTCTATAAATTTATATTCATTGGAGTTCCAGATAATAATCTCTTCCGAAAAACGGCTCAGATGCATCATGATCGTGGAAAGTGCACTTAAAAACTCAATCAGATAATCTCTGTCAGCCACAGAATCCATACTGTTCAGTGTCGGGCCTTCAAAGCCGAGCAATGAGGCAGTATACTCTCTGTCGAGCGGATAGGTTGTCCCGGCAAGTGCGCCGCTTCCGAGCGGACAATAATTCATTCTTTTATAAATATCTGCCATACGGCTTCTGTCACGCTTGAACATTTCAAAATAAGCACCCATATGATGTGCCAGTGTGATCGGCTGTGCTTTCTGCAGATGGGTAAAGCCCGGCATATAAGTCTCTGTGTTTTCCTTCATAATAATAAGGAGCTCTGCAAGAAGATCTTTTAAAAGATCATCGACATTAGAAATTTCATCTCTCGTATAGAGCTTCATATCCAGTGCAACCTGATCGTTTCTGCTTCTGCCTGTATGCAGCTTCTTCCCTGCATCTCCGATCCGGTCGATCAGATTTGCCTCCACAAAGCTGTGGATATCTTCATAGGCACTTGTGATCTGCAGCTTCCCTGCATCCACATCTTCCCGGATCCCGGTCAGCCCCTTTACGATCGCATCCTTTTCTTCTTCTGTCAATATCTTCTGCTTTGCAAGCATTACGGTATGTGCAATGCTGCCCTCTATATCCTGATGAAAAAACTTCTGATCGAATAAGATCGATGCATTAAAATTGTATACAAGCTGATCTGTATCCTTTGTAAAGCGACCGCCCCAAAGCTGTGCCATTTGTCTTACCTCCGTATTTCCTGTATGAATGTAAAATTCAAATTTAATTTTAATCAAAAATGACTTTGTTTGCAATACCTTTCTGTGCTTTTGAGCAGAATAATTCTTTTTCCGCACTCACCTTTCCTGCTTTGCACACATATCCTAATAAAAAAGAAGTGGCAGGATCTGTGTCTTGTTATTATTGGAATGCAACGATCTATCTTTTTCCTATCACACTCATACGGGAGAAATTTCTGTCATAAAGTCTGTCAGTTTCCGGATCCATAAAGGAGAATTTGTCTCCATTGTAGGTCCAAGCGGTTGTGGAAAATCCACTTTACTTGGTCTGTTAACCGGCATTTTAAGTCCGGAGGAAGGTAGTATCAAAATTCACTATAAGCAAAAGGGAACTCAGTCCTTTTACGGGTATATGCTGCAGCAGGATCACCTGCTTGAATGGTATGATATCTGGGATAATGTCTGTCTTGGGCCAAAGATCAATCATTGTCTGGACAATGCATGCAAGGAATATCTTCACACCCTGCTTACACGTTATCAGCTTGATTCCTTTGCTCATAAAAAACCATCCCAGTTATCCGGCGGTATGCGCCAACGTGCAGCGCTGATCCGCACGCTTGCCATGAAACCCGAGCTCTTATATCTGGATGAACCATTCAGTGCACTGGATTACCAGAGCCGTCTGAATGCAGCAGACGATATCGGAAAAATCATACAAAAGGAAGGAAAAACAGCTGTTCTTGTTACCCATGACATCGGAGAAGCCATCAGTCTGTCCAGCCGTGTCCTCGTTCTGAGCAAGCGGCCGGCAACGATCGTAAAGGAATTTGTTCTGCCATTCCAAAATACAGGCCTCTCCTCTCTGGAAATACGGAACCTGCCCGAATTTTCCACTTATTTCAATCTTATATGGAAGGAGCTTAATACAACATGAGCCAAAACCAGCTTCTCTTTTTACAGGTCGAAAAAAAGAGGAAGCTCCTGATCCGCATTTCGCGTATTCTTGTGTTGCTTGGTTTTCTTGCAATATGGGAAATCACCGCAAGATGTGGTCTTATCGATGTCTTTTTTTACAGTTGCCCGACAAGGGTCGCAAGGTGCTTTCTGGAAATGACAAAAAATAATCAGTTATTTATGCATATTGGTGTGAGCTTATATGAAACAATCCTGAGCTTTTTCATTATCATGATCGGATCTGTACTGGTCGCCTCACTGCTCTGGCGTTTTCAGACAATGTCCAGTGTTGTGGAACCGGTTTTTGTACTTCTCAATTCCCTGCCAAAGTCAGCACTTGCACCACTCATCATCGTCTGGCTCGGAACAGGGATCCGCACAATCGTGATCGCGGGAATTTCCGTTGCAATTTTCGGCTGTATCATCAATTTGTATACCTGCTTTAAAAATACCGATTCTGAAAAACAAAAGTTGATCCGTATTCTGGGTGGAAAAAAAAGACATATCTTCTTTATGGTCGTTCTGCCAGCCGCCCGCGAAACAATTCTGAGCAACATGAAGGTCAATATCGGGCTTGCGCTTGTAGGTGTTATGATTGGGGAATTTTTAGCTGCCAGACAGGGACTGGGATATCTGATCATTTATGCCAGCCAGGTTTTTAAGCTCGACTGGCTGATCCTGTGTATTCTGATTCTCTGTTTCATAGCCGTCTGTCTGTACAGCCTGATCCAGATGATTGAACGCCGGCTCAGTGTGAAGATATAAACAATATCAGCTGTATGACGCAGAGAAGAGCTATACTCTGCAAATCCCACTCTGATCAGAGGTTGTCATATGCACCACATAAATGCGTGCATTTTCCTCGTCGCCATACAAAAAAACCTCAGACATGCGAACATGACTGAGGCTACATAAAAAGCTGAAAATGGGACTCGAACCCACGACCCCTTCATTACGAGTGAAGTGCTCTACCAACTGAGCTATTTCAGCATACATCCTGTAAACTTACGCTTACAAAAATGTATTATATCGAAAACGGAAGCAGAATGCAACTGTTTTCTTTTTTATTTCTCCAATTCCCGATCAACATGCACATCCAGCTGATTAAACGGTATTTCAATGCCGTTCGCATCATAAGCAAGCTTCACTTTTTCCAACAGCCTGCCACGCGCCGGCCAGTAATCCTCATTTTTAACATAGCAGCGCACGATCAGCTCTACTGCTGAATCACCGAGGTTATTGACAAAGACATCTTTTTCCATCTCTTTCAGACAGGCAGTATCCGCTGTAAGCTCCTGCATAGCGATCTCTTTTGCTTTTTTCAGATCTGCCGTATAGGAAATACCGACCGAAAGATCCAGGCGGCGGATATCTGTTGCAGTCACATTGGTCAGGGATGTATTGGCAAGTGTGCCATTCGGCAGAATGATCACTTTATCATCCGGTGTCAACAGCTTCGTGTAAAAAAGCTGGATTTCCTTAACGGTTCCTTCATTTCCTTTATTGTCTTCAATGATGTAATCCCCAACACGGAATGGTTTTAATAACAGGATCAGCACACCACCTGCAAAGTTGGAAAGACTTCCCTGCAGGGCAAGACCAAGTGCCACACCGGCAGAACCGACCACTGCCACAACACTGGTTGCATCCAGTCCAAAACCCGATGCGATCAAAAACAAAAGAATCATATACAGGATTGCCTTGATCAGCGAATCCAGAAACTGGATCACACCAAGATCAGCATTTGCACGTTTCAGGGACTTCTTGACAATACGGCGGATCAGTTTGATCACCTGCACACCAACGAAGAAAAAAACAAGCGCAAGTACTACACGGATTCCCAGGTTCAATGCTTTCTGCGGCAGTTCATTCAAATACCGCTCAACAAAACCGATCTTTTCCGTTACATCTGTCGGAACAGCATCACCTACGGCATTTGTCACATCTGCAACCGCATTGTCCATCACTTCTGTTACTGCATCATTCATTTTCATTACCTCTGTTATTTTCTACCATGGCATTTTACAGGAATTTTGCTTCTTCTTTTACCTTTTCACTTTCCTGTTTCCGTTTTAATGCCTCTTCTTCCAGCTCGCGTGCTTCTTTTTCCAGTTCTTCCGCATATTTGGCTTCTTCCATGGCACGTTTCAGGGCTTCCTTGGCTTCTTCCTGTGCACGTTTCGCCTGTTCCTTGGCTTCATCTGCCAGTTTTCGTGCTTCTGTCTCCGCTGCCTTTGCCTGCTCCAGTTTTTCCTGCTCCAGTTTTCTCTGTCTTTCTTCTTCCTTCAGGCGTTCAATCTCTGCCTTTTCCTTTGCTGTAAAAGGTGTATAGCTGAATATCTGCATGCTTAACGCCGGCATTTTGATACGGATACTGTCTTCTCTGTCGTCACATTCATCTTCTTTTGATGCAATGGCTCTTACATTGATATCATTTTCGCCGCCAAACTTACGCGCATCGGAATTCAGAATTTCCTTATATTTGCCCGGATACGGAACACCGATCTTGTAATCTGTCCGTTTTTCATTGGCAAAGTTGCAGACAACCAGCAGGGTATCCTTATCCTTTCCTGTTTTCCGCAAAAATACAATAACATTTTCATTTGCGGAAATATTATTGATCCATTCAAAGCCTTCCGGATCGTTATCCTCCGCATATAACGCAGGGTATTCCCTGTACATGCTGTTCAGTTTCTTAACATATTCCTGCATCTGTTTATGCTGGTCATACTGCAAAAGCTCCCATTCCACGCTTCTGTTCTCATTCCATTCATCAAACTCTGCAATGTCCTGACCCATGAACAGCAGCTTTTTGCCCGGATGTGCCATCATAAAGCCGTAGGCTGCACGCAGGTTTTTAAACTTATCCGGAATCTCGCCCGGCATTTTGCCGATCATGGAAGATTTGCCGTGCACAACCTCATCATGGGAAAGTACCAGCATGAATTTTTCACTGTATGCGTAGATCATACTGAAGGTCAGCTCACCATGGTGCTGGCCTCTGAAATAAGGATCCAGATGCATATAGCCCGTAAAATCATTCATCCAGCCCATATTCCATTTCAGATCAAAACCAAGTCCGTCCTTTTCAACAGGCTCTGTTACCTTCGGCCATGCAGTCGATTCTTCTGCGATCGTGATAACGCCGTCCTTCTGCTTATGGATCACACTGTTCAGATGCTTCAAAAATTCGATTGCTTCCAGATTTTCCTTTCCACCGTAAATATTCGGGATCCATTCGCCTTCGTTCTTGCCGTAATCCAGATAGAGCATAGATGCCACAGCGTCCATACGGATTCCGTCCGCATGGAATACATTGATCCAGAACAATGCATTGGCGATCAGATAGTTCTTCACTTCAGGTCTGCCATAATTGTAAATAAGAGTTCCCCAATGCGGATGACATCCCTGTCTCCAGTCAGCATGCTCATACAGGCATGTTCCGTCAAAGGTTGCCAGTCCCTGTTCGTCCTTCGGGAAATGCGCCGGAACCCAGTCTAAGATAACGCCTATCCCATGCTTGTGCATCTCATTCATAAAGAACATAAAATCTTCCGGAGAACCATAACGGGAAGTCGGTGCATAGTAACCAATTACCTGATAGCCCCAGGAAGCGTCCAGCGGGTGCTCCATAACAGGCATCAGTTCAATGTGTGTATAGCCCATTTCCTTCACATAGGAAATGATCTTCGGTGCCAGTTCTCTGTAATTTACATACGATCCATTCTCGCCTCTTGCAAAGGAACCGAGATATACTTCGTAAACAGATATTGCTTCCTTTTCCGGTTTGAAATTCTTTCTATCTGCCAGCCAGTTTTCATCCGACCATTTAAACTTGGAAAGATCTGCCACAACAGAAGCAGTGTTTGGGCGGAGCTGCGCCTGATTTCCGTAAGGATCTGCCTTTAAAAAGGTCTTTCCGCCTTTTAATTTGATCTCATACTTATAATTATCTCCGACATTGGCACACGGAATAAAGAGTTCAAAAATACCGCTGTCCCACAGGCGGCGCATCTGATGAAATCTACCGTCCCATCCGTTGAAATCCCCTACAACACTGACACGCATGGCATTTGGTGCCCAGACTGCAAAGTGAACACCGGAAATGCCGTTGATCTTCATCGGGTGTGCGCCCAGAATGTCGTATACATTATAATGGATTCCATGGTTGAATTTTTCTGTATCTTTTTTTGTGATCACAGGTCCAAAACAATAGGGATCACATACTTCCTTGATCTGTCCGTCCTGCATCCGTACTTCCACGGTATAACAGTCTGTTTTCTCTGCCTTTGGAACAAGCGCTGCAAAATATCCCTCTTCATCAGCAAGCTCCATGGCATATCTGTTTTTACCGATCACGATCACAGCACTGACCGCGCCCGGATAAAAGAACTGGATCATGGTATTCATGCCTCTTACATGAGGACCGAGCAATCTGTGCGGATCATCCTCCTCCGCATACACAATACCTTCCACATCTGCCCAGTTCATCAGTTTGTATAATTTCTTTGTCATGTAACATCCTCCCATTTCATTGCAGGCATTTCTCTGCTTTTACCTATTTGCAATTATTATATGATGTCGGGGTCAAAAGCCCCGGCTTTGATGCTCACGTGGTTTTAGACCTTTTGACTCTGGCATCATTATATTTTATGTATAAATAATCCACTTCTCAGCTTTGGTTCAAACCATGTGGACTTTGGTGGCATCAGACGGTCTGCGTCTGCTACGGCAAACAGCTCCTCCATGGAAGTCGGATACAGGCAGAAAGCCGCCTGACAGTCTGTGTGACAGCGCCGCTCCAGCTCTGCCAGCCCACGTATGCCTCCCACAAAGTCAATGCGGTGATCCGTTTTTGGATCCCGGATATTTAAGATCGGTGCCAGAAGGTCATTCTGCAATACAGAAACATCCAGTGCTTCCACAGGATCTTCGCTTTTCTTCCCGATCTGTGTAAGCACATACCACCGGTTCTCCAGATACATGCCAAACATGCCTTTTCTGTCACAGTGTACAGCCTCTGTCCCATCACCGTTCAGATGCACTGTAAATTTCTCTCTGACTTTTTCCAGAAACGCCTCCGGCGAAAGTCCGTTCAGATCTTTTACCACTCTGTTATAGTCCATGATATGCAGCTCCGACTCCGCAAATAAAACGGAAAGGAAATAATTGAATTCTTCGTTTCCCGTATAGCCCGGGTTTTCTTCGCGTCTTTTCAAAGATACTTTTACTGCGGAAGCACAGCGGTGATGCCCATCCGCAATATAGATTTTCTCCATATTTGCAAAGCAATTTTGAATTTGACTGATTCGGTCAACATCTGTTATCTGCCACATCCGATGTCTAATCCCGTCTTTGGAAGTAAAATCCGCATATGGCATGTTCTGTTTCTCTGTCTGCTTGATCTGTTCAAGTGCATCATCTGTCCGATATGCCAGAAAGATCGGCCCTGTCTGGGCAGAGAGCGTGTCTACATGACGGATCCTGTCCGCTTCTTTTTCCGCACGCGTATTTTCATGCTTCATGATCACGCCTGACAGGTAATCATCCACACTTGCACAGGCTACGATACCGGTCTGGCTTCTTCCCTGCATCGTCAGCTCATATAAGTAATAGCACGGCTTCTCATCCTGTATATAGGTTCCATCCGCGATCTGACCGGTCAAAAGCTGCTGTGCCCGCTCGTACACCTTTGGATCATAGGTGTCCACCTCGTCTGCAAGCCCTGTTTCCGCTCTGTCGATATTTAAAAAGGAAAGCGGATTGCCTTTCACAGCTTCTTTGGCTTCCTGTCTGTTATAGACATCATACGGAAGTGCTGCTACATTCGCTTCCAATCCCTTTCCCGGTCTGATACTGCAAAATGGTTTGATATCTGCCATCATGTTCTCCTGTAAGTGATAATTTTATATAACATGTATAGTATAGCAAATTTGGCAGGGTAAGTAAACTTTTTTGACAGTGCATGTGAAAAATGATAAGATGTGTTTCACAAAGAAAGGATGGTTTGTTATGACAAAAGAAGATCAGGCATTTTTAGATCGTATCACTGCCTATATCAACAAGAAATCGATCAACAGTGATCCAAATCAGCGTGCGACCGCTACTACCTCGCAGCAGATTGATAAATTGAAACCGATATTTATGAAGATTGCCAATGAAGACGGATGTGAGATTTCCGACGTGCTTGTCCGTTATATGGATCTTTCCTCGCAGGCTGCGGCAGAGAAAGCTGCCAGAGAGCAGGCGGATACCGTGGATCTCGGCTCGCTGCTTAAAATGTAATCATTCCACAAAGTATCATATAACATAAATGGGTATTTCCTATAATGAGCAATCGATAGCGTAGACGACCGAGATTGGCAAAGTATTTGCCGTGCGGAGAGACCGCCACGCATTTTGGCGGCCGGAGCACGTGCAATATATGCTTTGACAAATCGCAGGGTAGTCAAGCGTGATTGCGTTTATAGGAAATACCCATTTTCTGTATATATTTAACTGTGTAAAAAAAGATAAAATAAAAATGACTGCAATATTTATTATTTATATTGATAGAACAATAAAGCAGGAAGCCCTATATAAAAAGCAATCGATAGTGTAGCCGACCGAGATTTATCGTTCCCTTTACCGGAGCGAGCGATCACAAAGCTTTTTACGTGACGGGAGCCCGGTAAAATGGGAACGAGATAAATCGCAGGGCAGGCAAACGTGATTGCTTTTATATAAGGCTTCCTGCGTATTATTTTACACCTTAAATATTACAATTTATAAAAACATCTATTTTACCACACGAACACGGAACACGCCTTCGATGTTCTTCAACTTCTCGACGATATCCTCTGTCACAGGCTGCTCTAAATCCATCATGGTATAGGCAACTTCACCTCTTGATTTGTTCATCATATCGGTGATGTTCATGCCCTGATCTCCAAAAGTTGCTGTAAACTTTGTGATCATGTTGGCAACATTTTTATGGAAGATCGCTACACGGCTTGCCTGTGCGCAGACACCCATGTCAAGAGCCGGATAGTTTACACTGTTTTTGATATTACCGTTTTCCAGATAATCGGAAAGTTCTGCCACAGCCATGACTGCACAGTTATCTTCTGATTCTTCTGTGGAAGCGCCAAGATGCGGTGTTACGATACAGCCCGGCTGACCTGCAACAGTCGGATTTGCAAAGTCCGTCATATATCTCTTTACCTTACCGGATTCGATTGCTTTTAATAAAGCAGGCTCATCCACTAAGATGTCACGTGCATAGTTCAGGATCACTACGCCATCTTTCATCATGGAAATGGCATCTGCATTGATCATGCCCTTTGTAGAATCCAGAAGCGGTACGTGGATCGTGATGAAATCACATTCTGCGTAGATCTCTTCTACGTTTAATACATGCTTTACACTGCGGTTCAGGTTCCATGCTGCATTAACGGATAAGTATGGATCATAGCCATATACTTCCATACCTAAATGGATCGCTGCGTTTGCAACCTTGACACCGATCGCACCAAGACCGATGATACCAAGCTTTTTGCCTGCGATCTCAGTACCTGCAAATTTCTTCTTTTCCTTTTCCTGTGCTTTTGCAATGCCTTCGTCATCTTTATCGGATTTTACCCATTCGATACCACCAACGATATCACGGCTTGCAAGCAGCATACCTGCCAGCACAAGCTCCTTTACACCATTGGCATTTGCACCGGGTGTATTGAATACGACGATACCTTTTTCCGCACATTTATCAAGCGGAATATTATTGACACCTGCACCGGCCCTTGCAACAGCAAGCAGCTTTTCAGGCAGCTCCATATCATGCATGGCTGCACTTCTGACTAAAACACCATCCGCTTCCTTGATATCTTCTGTTTTTTTATAATCTGCACCGAAACCGTCCAGTCCAACCTGCGCGATCGGGTTTAAACAATAATACTGAAACATAAAAATCCCTCTTTTCTACACCTTTATTTTAAGTTCTCTGCCTCGAATTTTTTCATAAACTCTACCAGCTTTACAACACCTTCGTATGGCATTGCGTTGTAGATGGATGCACGCATACCACCGACTGTTCTGTGCCCCTTCAGATTTTCAAAACCGGCTTCTTTTGCTTCTTTTACAAATTTGGCATCCAGATCTGCATCACCTGTTATGAACGGTACGTTCATCAGGGATCTGTCTTCCTTTACAACAGTTCCTTTGAATAACTTGCTCTCGTCAAGGAAATCATACAGCACTTTTGCCTTCTTCTCGTTGCGCTCCTTCATCACTTCCAGACCGCCCATCTTCTTAAGCCACTTAAATACCTTACCGCAGATATAAATGCCGTAAGCCGGTGGTGTATTGTACAAAGACTGTGCATCTGCATGGATCTTGTACTTTAACATGGTAGGTGTACCGGGCAGGACATCTTCTGTGATCAGATCTTCTCTGATGATCACGATAACAACACCTGCAGGACCGATGTTCTTCTGTACGCCGCCGTAGATCACGCCGTATTTTGTCACATCAACAGGCTCTGATAAGAAGCAGGATGAAACATCCGCTACGAGTGTATGTCCCTTTGTATTCGGAAGTTTTTTGTATTTTGTACCGTAAATGGTATTGTTCTCACAAATATAAACATAATCAAGATCTTCCGGAATATCCAGATCGGAGCAGTCCGGTATGTAAGAAAATGTCTTGTCTGCGGAAGAAGCAAGCTCGATCGCTTCACCGTAGATCTTAGCTTCCTGATAAGCTTTCTTTGCCCACTGGCCTGTTACGATATAACCTGCTTTTTTATTCTTCATCAGGTTCATCGGGATCATGGCAAACTGCTGGCTTGCACCGCCCTGCAGGAATAATACTTTATAGTTGTCAGGAATGTTCATAAGCTCTCTCAGATCCGATTCGGCTTCCTTGATAATGGTATCGTAGGCTTTGGATCTGTGGCTCATCTCCATAACCGACATACCGGTTCCTCTGTAATCTAACATTTCATCTGCAGCTTCTTTTAATACTTCTTCAGGTAAAACTGCCGGACCTGCCGAAAAGTTATAAACTCTAGACACTTTTTTCTCCTCCTGTTTCTGCCAGATATGGCAGATTATTTTATCAACATCTTAATTATTCTACCTTTTTCGCTTCACCGCGTCAATAGAAAATAATGACCGGGGTTCCGACCTCCGCCATATCATATAGTTTACTGACCTCATCAAACGGCGTATTGATACAGCCGTGAGAGCCGCCTGTTTTATAAATACTGCCGCCGAATTTACGCCGCCACGTCGCATCATGGATGCCAATATTTCCATAGACCGCCATCCAGTAGCTGACCGGTGTTGCATAATCCTCCCCGCGCAGCACACGGTTTCTCTGCTTAAAATAAATATAACATACCTTCTGCGGCGTTCCGCGACCCAGACTTGTATTTCCCGTTACAACAGGCGTGGAAAGCTCCTGCCTGCCATTCGCGTAATAATACATCATCTGGTCGGTCATATCGACTTCTATGTAGGTGGAACCGATATCATCCAGTCCATTGATCCCCGTATAGCTGACCTGCTTGTAAACCGGCGTTCTTGTCTCCACTCTGCCACTTGGCACTGCAGCATAAAGATGCGCAAGCTCTTCATCTTCATCAATCTTACAGCCATATGTGCCTGTTTCGACCGTAACGGTCACGCCACGCGTTGCCCGGAAAGATCTTGGCTTTCCGACTGTATTTAAGTGTTCCGCAAGCTCCTCTACCATCTCCTGCATCAGTTTTTCATCCAGGTACGGCTTTCCCACATCATCTAAAAGCAGCTTTCCATCTTCCTGTGCCAGAAGATTGCTTACCTTTTTACGGTCGATCACATAATCACCCTGACTGCTCTCATACGTGATCTCCGTATTCATATACGGGGACAACGCATCCCAGAGCGCAAGCGTCTGTTTCATCTGACTCGTATAGGCAAAGGTTTCATAGCAGTCTGCTTTTGCCAGATCAATCTCATATTCCTGTGCATCGAGTGCTTTTTCGATCGCCTGTACGGCTTTTTCATGATTGAGCAGATTCTGTGTTTCATCGTACAGATAATAGCCATCCGTATTTCTGCGGATCTCGATCACTCTGTTTTTATCTTCTGAGTTGTCCTTCAGATAACTGCAGCCGTCCAGATAAGCGGTCAGCTTGTTATGGTCATAAGAAACATCCGGCAGAAGCTGTTTCTCCTGATAAGAAACATTGCCGTTTTCTAAAAACCAGTTCACAAATTTCAGTACAGACTGGGTTTCGTGCAGATTCTGCAGTTCTGCCAGATAATCTTCCCGAAATCCCGCTTCCTCCATCGAAAAAGAATGCTCTTCTCCTTCTGCATCCGTAATGATGCAGGTCGGAAGCAGCGCATTCTCTTTCAGCTTGTCATTCATCTGCTGCGGAGTCATATCCGCTGCGTAGACACCATTCACAAACAGCCCGGGCATAAATGTCTCCCGGTACTGAAAGCGGATTGCGCCATAGCAGCCCCCAATGAGCGCCGCAGGCAATAGAATCAGAATGACAAATAAGATCATAAGAATTCTTTTCATAGAATTTATTTTTCCATATCCTTTTCGTCGAATACTTCATCAATCGGTTTTCCCGCCGGAACCATTGGGAATACTTTATCATCAGGATCTATCACGCACTCGATCAGAACCGGTGCATTTGCTGCAATTGCCTTTTTGATCGTCGGAAGTACTTCTTCTTTTCTGGTTACACGATATGCCTGACAGCCGAGTGCCTCAGCCACCTTACAGTAATCTACTTTATCCTTCAGAACAGTCTGGGAATATCTCTGTCCGTAGAATAATGTCTGCCACTGACGTACCATTCCGAGCACGGCATTATTGATCACAACCTGAATGATCGGGATGTTGTAACGGCTTGCTGTTGCCAGCTCATTCATGTTCATACGGAAACAGCCGTCACCTGCAATATTGATGCAGATCTTATCCGGGCGTCCCACTTTGGCACCGATGCAGGCACCCAGACCATAGCCCATTGTACCAAGTCCGCCGGAGCTTAAGAAGGTGCGCGGCTTTGTATAATGATAATACTGGGCAGCCCACATCTGATGCTGTCCGACATCCGTGGAAATGATCGCTTCTCCCTTTGTTGCCTGATCGATCTGCTCGATCACATAAGGACAGGTCAGTACATCATGATTGTAATCCAGCGGATATTTTTTCTTCAGATCCAGTATATGCGCTTTCCACTCCGGATGAGACTTCTGGGAAAGCTTCTGGTTTACTTCTGCCAGAACATCCTTCAGATCACCGACAAGCGAAGCATCCGTTCTGATATTTTTATTGACTTCAGCCGCATCAATATCAATATGTACGATTTTTGCATTTGCCGCGAAGGTCTTCGGATCTCCGATCACGCGGTCGGAAAAGCGGGCACCGAGCGCTATCAGAAGATCACACTCGGAAACACCGAGATTGGATGTCTTTGTACCGTGCATACCGATCATGCCTGTGTACATATCATCATAGCCGTCAAATGCGCCCTTGCCCATCAGCGTATCACATACCGGGCAATCCAGCTTCTTAGCAAGATCTCTGACCTGCTCGCTGGCTCCTGACAGGATCACGCCGCCGCCAATATACATATACGGCTTTTCTGCCTGCTCCATCAGTTTCACAACTTCGTCCAGCTGTTCTTCCGTGTATTTATTCTCATAAACCGGTTTTACTGCCGGCTGATACGTATATTCACATGTATTTGCCGTAACATCCTTTGTGATATCGACAAGGACAGGTCCCGGTCTGCCACTCTGCGCGATCTGGAACGCCTTGCGGATCGTATCTGCCAGCACATTGATATCCTTTACGATATAACCGTGCTTTGTGATAGGCATTGTCACACCGGCGATATCCACCTCCTGGAAGGAATCCTTTCCAAGTGCCGGTAAATTAACATTTGCGGTGATCGCAACGATCGGAATACTGTCCATATAAGCAGTTGCGATTCCGGTAACCAGATTGGTCGCACCCGGTCCGCTTGTTGCCATGCAGACACCGACCTTTCCGGTTGCTCGTGCATAACCGTCCGCAGCGTGTGCAGCTCCCTGCTCATGCGACGTCAGAATATGATTGATCTCATCTGCGTGTTTATAAAGTGCATCATATACATTTAAGATCGTACCGCCCGGATAACCAAAGACAGTATCAACCCCCTGTTCCTTCAAACATTCAATTACGATTTCAGCCCCTGTTAACTGCATCATCATACCTCCAAGTGTAGCTTATTTATTCTTTGGTACCTCTAAGATCGCGCCTCTGTTACCGCTTGTTACCAGCTCTCTGTATCTGGAAAGATAGCCTGTAGTAACCTTTGGTTCTCTCGGAACCCATTCTTTTCTTCTCTGTTCCATTTCTTCATCGGATACATCCACATCCAGTGTCATGGCAGGAATGTCGATCTTGATAATATCGCCTTCTTTGACAAGTGCGATCGGACCGCCGACAGCAGCTTCCGGAGAAACATGACCGATGGAAGCACCTCTGGAAGCACCTGAGAAACGACCGTCTGTGATCAGCGCAACACTGGAACCAAGACCCATTCCCGCAATGGCAGAAGTCGGGTTCAGCATTTCTCTCATGCCAGGACCACCCTTCGGACCTTCATAACGGATCACAACCACATCACCCTTCACGATCTTACCGCTCTTGATCGCATCAATCGCATCTTCCTCACAGTCAAAGACACGCGCCGGACCTTCATGTACCATCATTTCCTCTACTACAGCGGAGCGTTTTACAACACTGCCGTCCGGTGCAAGATTACCCTTCAGGACTGCAAGACCGCCTGTTTTACTGTATGGATTGGAAACAGGTCTGATGACCTCTTCGTTTTTATTGACCGCATCCTTGATGTTTTCACCGACTGTCTTTCCTGTAACTGTCATGCAATCAAGGTTCAAAAGCCCGATGTCAGCCAGCTCTTTCATTACCGCATAAACACCGCCTGCTTCATTCAGATCTTCCATGTAAGTAGGACCTGCCGGTGCAAGGTGGCAGAGGTTCGGTGTTTTTTCGCTGATCGGGTTTGCAAAGGAAATATCAAAATCAAATCCGATCTCATGTGCGATCGCCGGCAGATGCAGCATAGAGTTTGTAGAGCATCCGAGAGCCATATCGACTGTCAGTGCATTTAAGATTGCATCCTTTGTCATGATATCTCTCGGTCTGATATCTTTTTTGAGCATTTCCATAACTGCCATACCTGCATGCTTTGCAAGCTTGATCCTTTCGGAATAAACAGCCGGAATTGTTCCGTTTCCGCGAAGTCCCATACCAAGTGCTTCTGTCAGACAGTTCATGGAATTTGCCGTGTACATACCGGAGCAGGAACCACAGGTCGGGCATACCTTTTCCTCAAATTCTCTGACTTCCTCTTCCGTCATTGTACCTGCTGCATTTGCACCGACTGCTTCAAACATGGAAGATAAGCTTCTTTTCTGCCCTTTGACATGACCCGCAAGCATCGGACCGCCTGAAACAAATACAGTCGGTACATTGATACGGGCAGCAGCCATCAGAAGACCAGGTACGTTTTTATCACAGTTCGGTACCATGACAAGAGCATCAAACTGATGTGCCAGTGCCATACATTCTGTGGAATCTGCGATCAGATCTCTTGTAACGAGCGAATATTTCATACCGATATGTCCCATTGCGATACCGTCACAGACTGCGATCGCCGGAAATACGACCGGAACACCGCCTGCTTCCGCAACGCCAAGTTTTACGGCGTTTACGATCTTATCCAGATTCATATGCCCCGGAACGATCTCATTGTAAGAGCTTACAATACCGACCATCGGCTTTTTCATTTCTTCTTCGGTAAATCCCAATGCATTGAACAGACTTCTGTGTGGAGCCTGCTGCATTCCCTTTTTTACATTATCACTTCTCATAGCTTTCTCTCCTTTTATATTCTCTCACAGATCAGGTCGCCCATTTCCTTTGTCCCTACCTGAGTTACCTTCTGCTTACCAGCTTCATCCTGTGGCATGATATCGATCGTACGATAACCGTCCTCCAGTACCTTCTTGACTGCCTTCTCGATCGCAGATGCTTCTTCATCGAGATCAAACGTATAGCGCAGCATCATGGCAGCACTCAGGATCGTAGCGATCGGATTGGCAATGCCTTTTCCCGCGATGTCCGGTGCAGAACCGCCGCTTGGCTCATACAGTCCGAATTTTGTATCATTTAAGCTTGCGGAGGAAAGCATTCCGATGGAACCTGTTACCATACTTGCTTCATCCGATAAAATATCACCGAACATATTTTCTGTCAGGATCACATCGAACTGTCCCGGATCTTTGACAAGCTGCATTGCACAGTTATCCACCAGCATATGTTCAAGAGTTACCTCTGGGTAATCTTTGGCGACCTCTTCCACAACCTTTCTCCACAGTCTGGAAGAGTCCAGTACATTTGCTTTATCTACACTTGTAACTTTTTTGCGTCTCTTCATGGCGATCTCAAAGCCCTTGATGGCAATTCTTCTGATCTCGCCTTCGGAATAAGTCAGCGTATCAATTGCTTTCAGCTCACCGTTTTCTTCTACAGTCTTGCGCTCTCCGAAATAAAGACCTCCGGTCAGCTCACGCATGATCATCATATCAAAACCTTTTTCACTGATCTCCTGCTTCAGCGGGCAGGCAGCAGCCAGCTCTTCATATAAAACAGCCGGGCGCAGATTGGCGAACAGATTCAGTGCCTTCCTGATCTTTAACAGACCCGCTTCCGGTCTCTTGGACGGCTCTAACTTGTACCACGGAGAAGTCTGCGTGTTGCCGCCGATGGAACCCATCAGTACAGCGTCTGCAGCCTTTGCGGTCGCGATTGCTTCGTCTGTCAGCGGAACACCATGTACATCAATGGATGCACCGCCCATTAAGATATCCTCAAACTGCATTTCATGTCCGTAGACTGCTTCTATTTTCTTTAATACTTTCTTTGCTTCTGTTACAATTTCCGGTCCGATCCCATCTCCCGGAATACATACAATATTTAATTTCATATTGTTTCCTCCAGTTTCTCCATACATTGATTTCTGCCGCTTTCTCGCGCGTACATAAACCTATGTTCTATCTTACATGATATCTTTGTATACATCAATGAATTTCATAACAAAAGAGCATAATATAACTATTTGATATAGGCTTCATGCACTCCGGTTATTCTGCCATACCTGCCAGATAGTTGACAAACTGCTGTGCTGTTCTGCCGGAAATCCCCCCATGGGAAAGCTCCCATTTATTGGCTTCTTTCTTAAGGTCTTCATCAGACATTGCAATGCCCTGTTTTCTTGCCAGTGTGATCACAATCTCCATAAATTCCTTCGGGGTCGGCTTTGTATAACTGATCGTGACACCAAAGCGATTGACTAAAGAAAGCTTCTCTTCCATTGTATCACTGCGGTGCATATCCTGCGTATGCTCCATATCGTTTCTGTCATTCCAGTTTTCCTTGATCAGATGACGACGGTTGGATGTTGCGTAGATCAATATATTTTCCGGTTTTGTTTCAACGCCGCCCTCAATAACAGCCTTCAGAAATTTGTATTCAATTTCAAATTCCTCAAAAGAAAGATCATCCATATAGATAATAAAGCGATAATTTCTGTTTTTGATCCGGGCGATCACACCGGACAGATCCTTAAACTGATGCTTGTAAATCTCGATCATACGGAGTCCCTGATCATAGTACTGGTTGACGATTGCCTTAATGCTCGTCGATTTACCTGTTCCGCTATCACCGAACAGCAGTACATTATTGGCTTTTCTGCCCTGTACAAACGCTTCTGTATTATCAACCAGCTTCTTTTTCTGGATCTCATAGCCGACAAGATCATCAAGCATGACCTTATCCAGATTATTGATCGGGTAAAAGTCAGGCTCGCCCTGCCCTTTATCGATCAGACGGAAGGCTTTGTTCAGACCGAACATACCGACACCGTAAGCCTTGTAAAAATCGGTGACCGCTTCAAAGAATTCATTCTCATCCTTTGTCTGCTCCAGCTTTTCACTGAGTGCCTGTACCTTTTCACTGACATTTTTATTGTACATCAGCTCTTTTTTGCCGATTGCCTTGTAATCGGACAGAATACTGAAGCACTGGATACCGAGTGCTTCCTCGATCGGTTTAAAATCAAAGAAAAACAGGTTGCGGAACACTCTGAAATCATTCTTTGCGAAAATATTGACGCTGCCATCATTTGCACCGACCTTTTCACAGGTCAGACTGAACGGATTTTCGTTTGTGATGAGCAGATATGTCAGATAGTTGTGCCACAGATTATGGTCAAAGCCGTAATCCGTTGCCACCTCCAAAAGGCGCTTGAGCTGCGTATAAATATCCCGGATAAGCTGTGCATTGTCCTCTGTCTTTTCATCAAATGCGCGGAAGATCTCTCCCAGCTTTACCAGGATCGTATCCTCCTTCATATTACCGTACATGATCAATTTTGCGATTTCTTTATACATATTCTACCTCCATAACATATCCCGCTTCATAAGTTACAGGAGCGTTTTATGTAATAGAAACGAAGTTTCCCATTACATAAAAAGGGCAAATAAATGCATTCATTTATCTGCCCCGGTTCTATTTTCGTTTTTATTCTGCGTCAGGCTTTTCTACCTGTACGATTGCTGTCTTATTCATTGGGATACGACAGTTTTTGTTATTACCGAACTCAACGATCACAGTACCCTGGTCATCATTGATATCAATTACCATTCCGTAAAAACCACTTGTTGTTAAAATGCTGTCGCCGATCGCAAGCTGGGAAAGCATAGCGTTCATTTTCTTCTGTTCCTTCTTCTGCGGACGGATCATTAAGAAATAGATAAAACCGACGATAAATACAAGATATACAACCAGGACCACACCTGACATTGAATTTGCTGCTGCTGTTTCAGATAATAAAATACCCATGTTTCTTCCTCCAGATTAAAATGTACATAAAATATGCTAACAGTTATCATACACAAATTAGACGAATCTTGCAAGACTATTTTTGCCTATTGCTGCTCACCGGCCGCCATGCTTTCCAGCATTTCTTTCTTGTATGCAGCAAATCTGCCTTCATCAAGTGCATTTCTGATCTCTTCCATCAGATGATTATAGAAATACAGATTGTGCAGCACGCAAAGCCGCATACCCAGCATTTCCTTTGCCTTTAACAGATGGCGGATATAAGCCCTTGAATATCTTCTGCAGGCAGGACACTGGCAGCCTTCCTCGATCGGTCTTTCATCCAGCTCATATTTTGCATTGAACAGATTGATCTTACCGGATTTTGTATATAAATGTCCGTGACGTCCGTTCCGGGATGGATATACACAGTCAAAGAAATCAATACCTCGCTCTACGCCTTCCAGAATATTTGCCGGTGTTCCGACGCCCATCAGATAAGTCGGCTTATCCTTTGGCAGATAGGGAACTGTTTCCTCTATAATATGATACATTTCTTCATGTGTCTCACCAACAGCAAGTCCTCCGATCGCGTAACCGTCCAGATTCATTTCCGCAATGCGCTTTGCATGATCGATGCGGATATCCTCATAAATTGCGCCCTGATTGATACCAAACAGAAGCTGCTCTTTATTGATCGTACGATCAAGCTGATTCAGGCGCTGCATTTCTGCTTTACAGCGGGCAAGCCAGCGCGTCGTACGTTCCACGGAGTTTTGCACATAGCTGCGTTCTGCTTTCGCTGGTGCACATTCATCAAATGCCATGGCAATCGTTGAAGCAAGATTAGACTGGATCTGCATACTTTCTTCCGGTCCCATGAAAATCTTACGTCCGTCAATATGAGAATGGAAATAAACGCCCTCTTCCTTGATCTTGCGCAGTCCTGCCAGCGAAAACACCTGAAATCCGCCGGAATCTGTCAGGATTGGTCTATCCCATACCATAAATTTATGAAGTCCGCCCAGCTCATGCACGATCTCGTCTCCCGGACGCACATGCAGATGATACGTATTGGAAAGCTGGATCTGTGTTCCGATCTGCTCCAGATCCTCCGTTCCGACGGCACCCTTGATCGCCGCGATTGTACCGACATTCATAAATACCGGTGTTTGTACGGTCCCGTGAACGGTCTGAAATTCTGCCCTTTTGGCAGTCCCTTCCTGCTTTAAAATCTTATACATCTGTATCTCCTTATTTTCTTGCCATTATAGTCGCTCAGAATTTATATGATAGCTTTAAACAGCAGCCATGTCAACTGCATTTAGATCCAGCTCTATTGGGCAGTGATCCGATCCCATAACCTGTGTGTGGATCGCCGCGCCTGCGAGACGGTCCTTCAGATCTTCCGATACTACAAAATAGTCGATACGCCAGCCTGCGTTCTTCTCTCTTGCCTTAAACCGGTATGACCACCAGGAATAAACGCCCTCCGTATCCGGATAAAAATAGCGGTAAGTGTCAATATAGCCGGATGCCAGAACCTTGTCAAAACAGCTTCTTTCCTCATCCGTAAAGCCTGCATTGTGGCGATTTGTCTTCGGATTTTTCAGATCGATCTCCTGATGTGCCACATTCAGATCTCCGCAGAATACAACGGATTTTCTGTTTTTCAGTCCGTTGATATAGTCTAAAAATGCCTTTTCCCACGTCATGCGATAGGAAAGTCTGGCAAGCTCCTGCTGGGAATTCGGTGTATAGACCGTAACCACATACAGATCTTCATATTCGGCTGTGATCACGCGACCTTCTCTGTCATACTCCTCAATCCCAATTCCATATGTTACCTGCAGTGGCTCTTTCTTTGTAAAAAGAGCCGTTCCGGAATAACCCTTCTTTTCCGCATAGTTCCAGTATTGATGATAGCCCTCAAGCGGCAGCTCGATCTGTCTCTCCTGCAGCTTGGATTCCTGAATGCAGAAGATATCCGCATCCGCCTCCCGGAAAAAATCCATAAATCCTTTGCCCACACAGGCTCGTAACCCGTTTACATTCCATGATATCAGTTTCATTTTGCATATCGCATCCAACACTTTTATTTATTGGATACACCCTTTCTTATCTATCCTATTGTTGTCTGACTCTCTGGACAAATTCTTCAAGTGTCAGATTTTTTTTCATAATGATCGTTGCCGCATCCTTTCCGACATAGCGGAAATGCCATGGTTCAAATTCAATTCCCGTAATTTCTTCTTTTCCCTTTGGATAACGCAGGATAAAGCCATAATCCTGACAATGTGCTGCCAGCCATTTGCCTGCGGCTGTGTCTGCAAAGCCTTCCTCCAGCGCCGTATACGTATTTGATATGATATCAAGCGCCAGTCCGATCTGATGCTCACTTGCGCCGGGGATCGTGACCGCCTGTGCGGTCTTCTTATAAGCCTCCAGAAAAGATACATTTTTCCTCATATAATTTTTGATTTTACGGTTAAACAGCATATCCTGTCTGCTCATATCCCGATAAGGCGAACAGACTACCAGCGTAATGCCATCCTTTTTGGCATCCTGCATCATTTCGGTAAGCTCCGGAATGATCCGCTCATCACACTTCATGCTTCCCTTGATCACACCCAGCTTCACTTCATAATCCTCCGGGATCGGGTGTTGCTTGTTGACAAGGAGCAGATTCCATGCATCCAGGTCAAAGGACGATTCCCAGTTCTCTCCTGTTTCCGCCTCTGCGGTATCTATTGTATTTTCCGATAATGTAAGCCCGTCATTTGCTGCCAGCACATCCGTCAGGCTGTAGGTCTGATTGACCGACTGCCCGTCCTCCTGCACCTGATCCATAAAAAAAGCTGCATTTTCCTGATACAGCATACTGTTTCCGATCAGAAAGAAAAAGGCCGCCGCCACAAGCAGCAAAAGCTTTCTGATCACTGTCATTTCCTTCATTTTATCACCAGTAATTTTGTATTTTTCACATATTTTATGGTGCAATTATAGCATTTATTTTTTTCATTGTCATTAAAAAGAAACTTCGATATAATGGAAAGGCAGATGATACGAACAAAAGCAGAAAGGATACTTATTATGGCTGGTTCAATATTTGGAACACATTTCAGAATAGAAACATTCGGCGAATCGCATGGAGAAGGGCTCGGCGTTGTGATCGACGGTTGTCCCGCAGGACTTTCTCTTTGTGCAGAGGATATACAGCTTTATTTAAACCGTCGTAAACCCGGTCAGTCAAAATTTGCCACACCGCGTAAAGAGGCGGATGCGGTTGAAATCCTGTCCGGTGTATTTGAAGGAAAAACAACCGGAACGCCGATCGCACTTCTGGTCAGAAATACATCCCAGCGGTCTTCCGATTATTCCGAAATTGCCTCTTATTACAGACCGGGGCATGCGGATTTCACTTTTGATGCCAAATACGGCTTCCGCGACTATCGCGGCGGTGGTCGTTCCTCCGGACGTGAAACGATCGGTCGTGTGGCAGCAGGTGCGATCGCCTGTAAAATATTGCAGGAGCTTGGTATTACGGTCTGCGCCTATACAAAAGCGATCGGTCCCGTCGAGGCTTCCATGGAACAATTTGACCCGGATGCTATTTTAACGACTCCTACTGCTATGCCTGATCGAAAGGCTTCCAAGGAAGCTGAGGCTTACCTCTCAGGCTGTATGGAGCAGAAGGATTCCTGTGGTGGTGTGATCGAATGCAGGATAGACGGTGTTCCCGCCGGCATTGGAGAACCTGTCTTTGACAAGCTGGATGCCTCCCTTGCCAAAGCCGTGATGTCGATCGGTGCTGTCAAGGCATTTGAGATCGGTGATGGCACGAAAGTGGCTCATATGCATGGCAGCGAAAATAATGACTGCTTCTGCATAAAAGACGGCCGGGTTATCAAGGAAACGAATCACAGCGGCGGTATTTTAGGCGGCATTTCCGATGGCAGCCAGATCCTGCTCCGCGCCTATGTGAAGCCGACCCCATCCATCTTCCAATCGCAGCACACGGTCAACAAAGCCGGGGAAGAAATTGACATCCAGATCAAAGGGCGTCACGATCCGGTCATCATGCCAAGAGCCGTTGTTGTGGTAGAAGCCATGACTGCTTTAACCGTTCTGGATCTGATGATGGACAATATGACCGCAAGAGTTGATTATCTGAAACAGATTTATACTCCAAAATAAAGTGTGCGCATCTTTGCAAACAGAGACGAGATACGCTCTGCGAATCTCGCTCTGATTAGCGGTCGTCAAATGCACCGCATAAATGCGTGCATTTTCCTCGTCGCCATAACACAAAAACAGCCCTACATGCAGAGGGCTGTTCTCTGCCTCAGCCATCTCCCAGGGAGATGGCTGAGGCTTTAAAATAAAATGAAGTATGAAAAAATATGTGGTAGCTTAGTTCTTTACGTTGAAGGCTTTTATGCCCGGATATACGGCACTTTCTCCAAGCTGCTCTTCAATACGCAATAGCTGGTTGTATTTTGCAACGCGCTCAGATCTGGATGGCGCACCGGTCTTGATCTGGCAGGTGTTCAGTGCAACGGCAAGATCGGCAATCGTCGTATCTGCTGTCTCACCGCTTCTGTGAGAGCTGATCGCTGTATAGCCTGCTTTGTGTGCCATCTTGATCGCTTCAAGTGTTTCTGATACAGAACCGATCTGATTGAGCTTGATCAGGATCGCATTGCCTGCTCCCAGTTCAATCCCCTTTGCCAGTCTCTCCGTATTTGTTACAAATAAATCATCACCAACAAGCTGTACCTTGTCTCCAAGACGCTTTGTCAGCTTCTGCCAGCCTTCCCAGTCTTCTTCATCCAGACCGTCTTCGATAGAAATGATCGGGTATTTTTCGCAAAGGTTTGCCCAATGCTCAATCAGTTCATCTGCTGTATATTCACTTCCTGCCTTTGGCAGTTTGTAATATCCTTTTCCTTTTTCACTCTTCCACTCAGAAGATGCTGCATCCATAGCAATCTTGAAATCTTTACCCGGTTCATAGCCTGCTTTCTTTACAGCCTCCAGAATCGTTTCGATCGCTTCCTCATCGGATTTCAGAGCCGGTGCAAAACCACCTTCATCACCTACAGAAGTAGCCAGTCCACGTTCCTTTAAGATAGAAGCAAGTGCATGGAATACTTCCGCACACCAGCGTAAGGCTTCTTTAAAAGATGGTGCGCCGACAGGCATGATCATGAACTCTTGTACATCCAGGCCGGAAGATAATGCATGGCATCCGCCGTTTACAATATTCATCATCGGAACAGGAAGTCTGTTTCCGGAAATACCGCCTAAAAATTTATAAAGCGGAAGCTCCAGAGCCGTTGCTGCAGCTCTTGCAGATGCAATGGATACTGCCAGGATTGCATTTGCACCAAGGTTTGTCTTACCCTTTGTACCATCCGCCTTGATCATTGCTGCATCTACTGCGTAAATATCAGATGCATCCATGCCATGCAGTACATCATTGATCGTTGTATTTATATTGTTGACAGCTTTTGCAACACCTTTTCCAAGATATCTGCTCTTATCGCCGTCACGAAGCTCCAGTGCTTCAAATTCTCCTGTAGATGCGCCGGACGGAGCGGTTCCTCTTGCAACTGTGCCATCAGCCAGATGGATTTCAGCTTCTACGGTAGGATTTCCTCTGGAATCCAGGATTTCTCTTCCAATTACTTTTTCAATACTTAAATTTTTCACTTTTTTCCTCCTTTAAGGACTGTGGAAATCCTCCCGGAAGCCGGTGACGCTTCCGGTTTTGTACATAATGTCATGTATCTATGATGCATGACAAGTTCAGCAGTGATACAAACTGAGGGTTCCACATGATTTATTCTATGTTAGTTAATTCTAACCGATATGATAATATACAAACTGCCTATTAATAATAAGGCTAATTTATAGGATATTCTTTCTCTAAGAGGCGAGCTGCTTACCAAGTTCTCTACACTCTTCCAAAGCTTCTTCGTCCGGTGTTTCATTACAGATCAGTCCTTCCCCGCCTACGATCTCGGCGCCGGCGCTCTGCATACGTTCTGTCCAGTCACGCATCCACTGTCCGTCTCCCCATCCGTAGGATCCAAATAATGCGATTTTCTTTCCTTTTGCAAATGTTTCAACAGCCATTACAAACGGCTCCATTTCACTTTCTTCCAGCACTTCCGCGCCCATTGCGGGACATCCGAGTGCAAATGCTGCTTCATCTTTTAATGCATCTGCCGGAATTTCACTGACAAATACAAGTTCAGGCGTTTTTCCTGCTGCTGTAATGCCTTCCGCAACTGCCTGTGCCATTGCCTGTGTGTTGCCACTCTGTGTCCAGAATACTACGTAAATCTTATCCATTTTATTTCCTTTCCGGGTCTGGCCCTGTCAAACTTTTGATTAACTGCAAACACTTATGATCTCTTTCATCCCGATCCCGCAGGATAAGAGATGGATGAGGCTTTCTTTTGCATATTCGAATCGGTCAAATAGTGCTTTCTTTGCTTCCGGATCTTTGTAAACCTTCCAGTAGCCTGTGTATAAGCTGTTTTTTCCCTGCTGTGACACAAATCCTTCCACGTCCTCCGGTGGATATCCGAGGATCAGTCCCAGTTCATGCGGAAAATCCTTCTTCTCCAGCATGTATTTCTGATATCGTCTGCGACAGGTATCTAAAATGCAATCAGGTATGACATTGTCATAACCGAATCTGGTAAGAAGCTCTGCTACGTCTTTCCGGCTCAGATAGCTTGTAAGCTGATTTTCCTGATATAGCAGAAAAAGCACTCTGCCGTCCAAAAGTCCCATCTGATAAACGGATATGCCACTGTTTTCCAAAATATCATACATCGCCTTGTAAGCATCCAGTCCGATACTGAACAGATTGGAAATCTTCATTCCGGTGATCAGTGGTGCACATTGCATTGCCAGCTCAACTTCTACCTGATTGATACTTTCTTCCATCGACATCTGCTTCAGAATTTTCCAGGTATCCCGACTCAAATCACAGCCTCCTCTCTTATTGGTTAGTTGTTTCTAACCTACTAAAATGATATAGAATGATTTACGTTTCGTCAAGGGTTTGAACTGATAATATTTTTCACTTATAAAAGGAAAATTATACACAGCGGATGGGCTGTGTTTTGAATTACAGACAGGAAAATTTACTGTTTTAACAAAAAAACATGAAAAATATATAAGGGATATGGGCATATATGTAATACAAGATATAAAAAAGCAGGATTCACCTATAATAAGCAATCGATAGTGTAGCCGACCGAGATTTGCAAAGCACTTGCCGTGCGGAGAGACCACCACGCTTTTTGGTATATGTAACGGATTTACACAGTAAATCCGTTATGTAGCCTCTGTGCATCGGCGAAGCCGATTTCACATGCACAGAGGTTCGAGTGGCTGGAGCACGTGCAATAGGTGCTTTTCGCAAATCGCAGGGTAGGCAAACGTGATTGCGTTTATAGATGGATCCTGCTTTTATAAAATTTTATGCATAATTCCCGCAATGTAAAACCGGGGTTTTGTGATCTGTCTGCTGGAGGGATTTCTGCACATCGATCACGCGCTGGTTGCTGCTTCCCTTCCAGCGAAGCTTTGTATCGCGCAGCTCTTCCACATATTCGCCGTCTACCAGTACATTGACATATTTCATGACCGGATCATGCATCACGTTTTCCCAGACATCACCGGTGTAAAGCCAGATTGTCTTATTTGGAAATTTCTCGTGAATCTCTGTCATAAGAGTACGGACTCCTACACGGTTTGCTGCATGCAGTGGGTCTCCGCCGGAAAATGTAATTCCGGAAATATACGGTTTGGAAAGCTGGTCAAAGATCTCTTCCTTTGCCGCATCATCAAATTCCAGTCCGCCATTCGGATCCCATGTCACAGGATTCTGACAGCCCTTGCAGCAATGGCTGCAGCCTGCCACCCATAATACAACTCGCAGACCATCGCCATTCAGCATATCATCTTTGGTAATATTATGATATCTCATTACATACTCTTCCTTTCTGCGATCTCTGCCATTTTAGCATCAGATAATCTGGTATCTCCATGTACACGGGAATATGCCAGATAGCCGTTCATACGGTCGATCTTTGTCAGATTCCGACTGCCGCATTTCGGGCATACGTCCATTTCCAGTTCCTGATGTCCACAGTCATCACAGTAAGCAAGTGACATATTGACGCCTTCATAAAAGCCCATATCCATCGCACGGTGGATCAGCGACTTGATCGCTTCCAGATTGTAATCGATCGGATATTTGACATACTGGATCTTGCCGCCGTTGCAAAGCTCCCAGAAACGATATTCCTTATCCTGCTTTTCGATCGGTGTGATATTCTCCGTTACATGGCAGTGGAAGCTGTTGGATACATATTCCCTGTCGGAAACGCCTTCCACAATACCGTATTTTGCACGGAACTGTTTTACCTGCAGACCGCAGAGGTTTTCTGCCGGTGTACCGTAGATTGCATACAGATTGCCATCTTCTTTTTTGAACTCATTTACCTTGTCATTGATATGCTCCAGTACTTCCAGTGCAAATTCACCGTCTTCCACAAGAGATTTTCCGTTATACAGCTCCTGCAGCTCGTTAAATGCCGTAATACCAAAGGATGCGGTTGCACTCTTTAAGATCGGTTTGATCTTATCATGCAGCTGCAGATGTCCGCCTAAAAAGCCTCCTTCACAATAGGCAAGCGGATTGGTGGATGCACGCATCTCACCCAGGTATGCATAGGTTCTGATATGCAGGTTACGGATCAGATTCAGATAATAATCCAGTACTTCATAGAAGTCCTTGTTTTCCTGTCTGGATTTTGCAAGGATCATAGGTAAGTGCAGGGAAACCGCACCAATATTAAAACGACCAACGAATACAGGTTCATCCTGATCATCTGCCGGATACATACCGCCTCTTTCATACCATGGAGAAAGGAATGCACGACAACCCATCGGGGAAATGACCTTGCCATACTGCTTATACATGCTTGCAATATAGCCCTTGCCGGTCAGAGACAGCCAGTCCGGATACATGGTCTTGGCAGAACATTTCACGCCTGCTTCAAACACATCTTCCAGCGGCTTGCCCGGTCCATGCAGGTTCTCATCATATAAAAATACGATCTTCGGGAATAATACCGGCTTCTTACATTCTTTCTTGCCCTGTCCACGTCTTCTGACATTCAAAAGGGAAATCGTTGCAAGCTTTGCAAATCTGCCTGTTCCGATACCTGCTGTTACCGTGATGAACGGATAATCGCCACGGCTTGAAGCTACGGTATTGAATTTATATTCCCAGCCCTGAAAGCCCTGTTCAAATTCGCGCACAACGTCTGCGTAGGCTTCTGACTCTGCTGTTTCCCGGTCGATGCCGAGACGTACATATTTATCAATATCTCTCTGGTAGGATTTTTCCGCATACGGCTCTAAAATCTTATCTACCTCGGGTACGGTAAAGCCACCATACTGCTGGGAGGCTGCGGAAAGCACGATATCACCGATGACATCAAATGCCACATCCAGTGTCTTCGGCTCGTTATACCAGATATTACCCATTTCAAAGCCGCCCTTTAAGACGCTTGCCACATCAAACAGACAACAGTTCATCGTATCACGTCTTGCGGACATATCATGTACATAAATATAACCGTCACGACATGCCTGGATTTCTTCCGTTGTCATGAAGAATTTCTGATACAGCTCTTTGTTGAACTGGTTGAAGATCAGACTTCTCTTTGTGGATACCAGAGCGGAGTCCGTATTGGCATTTTCTTTATCTCCCACATACATGATGGACTGACTCTTTTTATATACATCGTCCATCATCTTAACAAAATCCTGCTTATAATTGCGGTAATCACGGTAGGATTTGGCTACGATCGGCTTTACATCCTCCAGTGCACTTTCCACAATATTGTGCATGATCGGGATTGGGATCTCATCTGTCTCCAGCTCATCCACTTTATTCACAACATACTGGCAGATATGCTTCTTTTCATCCTCTGTAAACTTTGTCAGCGCACGATATGCAGACTTTCCAACTGCATCAATGACCTTCTGGACATTAAATCTTTCCAGACTGCCATCCTTTTTGATAACCTTTACATCCTTCTGCGGATGATAAAGCTTTCCATATTCAACCTCGTCTCTGCTCTGTTCCATTACCTCGTTTGTCATTATAAAACTCAACCTCTCTTTAAAAAACAAGCGACCAGCTTTGGCCGTCTATCTACATAATATAGCATTTTGATACATCCACAAAAACTATATCTTGTGGTGTACAGTTACTAAGTATAAAAGAAACCGCCCTGCCTGTCAACGAATCCATATCAATAATAATGCACAAAATTAAAAGCATTATTTTAGCAGGATTACCACTTGTCAGATCGAACGGTTTCTGCTAGCTGCACTATTTGCTTCTTTCCTTTTCCTGATATACATGCAGAATGCCCTGTATATAGGCTTTGTATTCATCTCTTACATAGGCAGGTGCGACGATCTCTATTTCTGCACCCAGACCTGTCAGCCATCCATAAAACTGCTGGGACAATGATAGCCGGACACGCATGGTATAGTTGCCGTCTGCCAGCTTTCTGACACTGACAGCCTGACCAAACCGGTCAAAAAGAACACCTGCGATCGACTGGTCATAACGCAGCGTAACAATTTCCTCGTTTCCTGCAAACATACCGAATTTCTCTTCCGTATAAACAGCCGGATTGACCTTGGCTGCCACCTCTGTTCCTTCCCTGTCATGCTCTGAAACAGATAATGCCTGTATCTTATCCACACGGTAATGCTTCATGATCTGTGCTTTCGCATCATAAGCGACCAGATAATAATTTTCATCCCGCCAGATCAGAAAATACGGACTGACTTCATAAAATGCTCCACTATGTCTGCACTTCTTTTTGCCATCTGCCGTCCATTCCAGATACTGAAATCTGACCTGTCTGTTTTTCTGCATTGACTCGTGCAGTCGATCGATCGTTTCATAAATTGTTTCATTATCCGTTTTGTTCCGGTCTGATACATAAACCTGTCTGTTGAGCTGCTTCGCCTCAAACGGACTAGCCAGTGTTTCCAGCTTACTGATCAGCTGCCTTGATTTCTTTACCGTGATCAGGCGTGAAGCCTGCACCGCATCTGTCAAAAGTTTCAGCTCCGGCAGTTCAAAGCTGCGGTTTTTCAGATAATAACCGCCGTTTGCTCTTGCCCGGACACAGACGATCTCGTAGCCAAGCTCTTTCAGGGCACTAATATCCGCATATACACTTTTCCGCTCTGCAGGGATTCCGTAGCCTTCCAGCCTGTCTATGATCTGCTGTGTCTTCAGCAGATGCTTTTCATCTGAATTTTCCTGCAGGATTTTCAATATATAAAGTGCTTTTAATCTCTGTCCGTTTCCTTTTGCCATAAAAAAGCCTCCAACTGGGAAAGATGATCGATCACATAGGTACTTGCACCTGCTTTTCGTTCCGTTTTCGCCGGATCATACAGGCAGCAGTCCACGCCTGCATTTTTGGCAAGCTGCATATCCGATGTCATGGAATCACCAATCACAAGGATCCTGTCTTTTGGCACATCCACACCTTCTGCCCGGATCTTTTCCATGCATATCTCAAAAAAACGGATATCAGGCTTATTATAACCGATCTCCTCTGAAATAAAGATCTGCCGCATAACCTTGTCAAAGCCTGCCAGCTTCAGCTTATTTGTCTGCGTCCACGTCACACCGTTTGTTATGATATACTGATAAAAGCCTTCTTCTTTCAGCTTTTGGCAAAGTGTCAGGGAATCCTCCTGATAAAAATAGACACTGCCCAGTCCATGCTGGTATTTTGCCCGGAAATCCTCTATATCGATGCCTGCAAGTGTTTCATAGGCTATCCCTTTCTCCGCAAACCGTTCTCCCGGCGCAAACAGCGCAAATAACTGGGTAAAACGGTTACGCAATACTTCAAGCCTTGTCATTTCTCCTTTTTCCAGTTTCTTCCAGAGTGCCAGATTGATCTCGGAATAGGTCTGGTAGATCTCCTCATCGATTGTGATATCATAGGCTGCAAATGCCTGAAATAAGGCTTCCCGCTCGGAAGCCAGAAAATTTAATAAGGTTCCGTCTACATCCCATAGCAGGATGTCATATTTTTTCTGCCGCATAGTTACCTCTTTCAGCGTCGCTTGATTTCCTTCCTCACTACAAAATGAGGTGCTCTGTAAAGAGCACCTCTCTCATTTAAACCTCTGCTGTATCTGTTTTTTCCTCCGCAGCCTCCTGCGTTTCTTCTTTGGCGTCTTTTGTCTTCCAGCATTTGATTCCTACGAACATGCCCGCCGCTGCAACACATACGATTACTGCCATCAGTACAATATAAGAAAAAAACGAATTTAAAAACAAGATCAGATTATTCAAAATAACTACCTCCTATGAGTGCCAGTCTATGGACATATCTTACCACTTATTCATAAACATCGTCAAGTAAGTTTGTGCCGTCCGCCGCAGTTGTTGCCAGCTTATCGCAGCGTTCGTTTTCCGGATGTCCCGCATGTCCCTTAACCCAGATAAAATGTACCTGATGCTGCGCCTTCGCAGCCAGAAGTCTCTTCCACAGATCCACGTTTTTTACCGCTTTTTTCTGGGAATTTTTCCAGTTGTTTTTCAGCCAGCCATCGATCCAGTGATCGTTAAACGCCTTTACCAGATACTGGGAATCGGAATACAGATCCACCTCACAGGGGCGGTTCAACGCCTCCAGCCCGATAATGGCTGCCATCAGTTCCATTCGGTTATTGGTTGTCTTTTTATATCCTGCGCTGTATTCGCGTTCATGCAATGTCCCACTCTGATCGATATACTGCAGGACTGTTCCGTATCCGCCCGGTCCATCCGGGTTTCCGCGTGCAGCTCCGTCTGTATAAATCGTTACTTTCATTTACTCCATTCTCCCTGTTCTATAAAATCGGATGCCCGCTTTTCGGCTCTTTGTATCAGTGCTTCTTCATAACCGAGCATCTGCAGAAGTCTGATCGCATTTCTGCTGTTTGCCCTGCCCTGACAGAGCTGATACGGGAAGATGATCTCATTATTTTCGATCCGTTCCTCAAAATGATAATTCTCATATGCATCTTCCAAAAGCTTCGTCAGTTCGACATCATGTGTGGCTGCAAAGCTGAAAATATGATCTTCTGCCAGACTCTTTAAGATCTCGGTCGATGCGGCGATCCGCTCTACCGTATTGGTACCGCGCAGTACCTCATCCACAAAACACATGACAGGATGCTTCTTTTCCTTTCCTGCATCAATGATGCGCTTTAAGGATTTGATCTCCACCATAAAATAGCTGCTGCTTGTTGCCAGATCATCCCGCAGTGCCATAGAAGTATACACGGCATAAAAATCCGTCTGATAGCTGTCAGCCGGGACTGTATAGATCGTCTGTGCCAAAATCTGGGAAAGTGCCACCGTCTTTAGGAAAGTAGATTTACCGGATGCATTGGAACCGGTCAGCAGCATGCCTTTTGTAAGCGTTACGGAATTGGCGACAGGATCTTTGATCAGCGGATGATACAGTTTTCTTGCACATAAGCCCTTCTGTCCAAATTCCGGAAGAGTATAATCAGGCAGGCTGCTCCGGTAAGCACCGATCGAGATCATTGCTTCAATATAACCCATTGTCTCGATGATCCGGATCATGTCCTGCTTATATTTTTTTGCTTCCCGCAGCATCGTATTAAATTTAATCAGGTTCACATGCAGTCCCATCCGCAGATAATCCATTACCACATCAATCGGATTCCCCGACATACTGTTCTGCTGCATCAGCACAGAAGAAAAGCGGCGGAATTTTTTAAATTTTGCCCGTCCTGCAGCGATCTGTTCCATCCATGGCTTTAATATCTCGATCGGATGCGCAGAAAACTCCTCTGTCACTTTTAAAATCCGGATAAAATAAGCAAAAGTCGTGATATACGGATCTATTTCCTTTTTCTGTTTAAAATATGTGACCATATTGATGCATAACAGCACACAAAGAACTAAAAGCCCATAGCCCGGATTGAAAAAGCAAAGGATCACTGCCATTGCCATCAGTCCCAGCATCAGATAATGTGACCGGTTACTGCCCTGCTCTACATCATCCAGATAGGCAATATAATCATAAATAGAATATTTGCCTGTTCTGCCGATTTTGGCAAAGAGCATCTGCATTGTCACTCTGTCATCCGGATGCAGCATAAAATACCTGATCAGCGTTTCGCGTTCCTTAAGTGTATCTTCTTCAAATACCGGACAGCGCAGCATCGTATAAAGAGATTCTTCCCCTGCTGCAGACAAGGTAAAATCCATGCTTTGAAATACCCGGTCCAGATCCAGATCGTTCCAGGTGATGGCATCGATCGCATCTTCCGTCTTTTTATTTTGAAAATGTCCGGCGATCGTTTTCAGCCTGCCTTCCTGGTATTTTTTCGTAGAAGGCTTTCCGTAATTTTCTGTCAGGCTTTTTTTCAGATTGCGCCATAATTTCTTTTCTTCCAGACTGCATCTGATCAGATAGATCACAAATAAGATCAGAAGTGCTGCTGCGAGTATCAGATATTCCATAATGTCTCCATTTATTCCTGTCTCAGTCTGTCTGCGATTTCGTTAGCCTTTGCATACAGCTTTTCGGGATCTTCCCCGATAAAGAACTTTCCATCCTCATACAGGATCTTTCCATCGATCATCGTCATTTTTACATTCTGCTTACTGCCGCTGTAGACAATATTCTTTGCTATATTGTTGATCGGCTGCATATTCGGCTGGTGCATATCGATCATGATCAGATCCGCATATTTCCCCGGTGCCAGTACATCACTGTCTGTAAGTCCCATTGCCTTTGCGCCGTTGACTGTAGCCATCTTCAAAACTTCAATGGCATCCGTACTTGCCGCATCCATATCCCGGTATTTGGCAAGTCCCGTGACAAGGAACATTTCCCGGAACATATCCAGACAGTTATTGGAGCCTGCACCGTCTGTACCGATCGCAACCGGAATGCCTTCTTTTAAAAAGCGGCTGACCGGTGCGATACCGCTTGCCAGCTTCAGATTGGAAGCCGGATTTGTCACTGCTGTCAGCTTCTTTTCTTTAAAGATCTCAATGTCCTTATCGTCCATATAAACGCAATGATATCCACCGCCACCGTAGTCAAACAGCCCCAGATCATTTAACAGCTGTGTTGGTGTCATACCGTATCTTTCTTTGCATTCCTCTACCTCCCGCTTTGTTTCGGCAAGATGAGTAAAGAATGGCGCCTTATGTCTTTTGACGATCTCAGCAACCTGCAAAAGCAGTTCCTTCGGGCAGGTATATTCTGCATGGATGCCCAGCATATAAGAAGAAAGGCTGTTCACTCCGTTCAGCTTCAGGAAACGCTCTTCCATGACCTCCGGTGTAGGACCGAACATATTCAGTCCGCTGACCTGCACATTACGCATCCCACATTCTGTATACGCATTGATGATCGTTTCCGGCGTCAGATACATATCAAACACAGCCGTAATACCGCTTGTCAGATATTCCAGTACAGACATTTTTGTCAGCTCATATACATCTTCCCCCGTCATTTTGGCTTCTACCGGGAAGATCCGTTTTTCCAGCCAGCCCTGCAATGGCTCATCATCCGCGATCGAACGGAACAGTACCATCGCAGAATGGGCATGGGCATCCTTAAAGCCGGGCATTAACAGATTACCCTCACAGTCGATCTCCCGATCCCACAGGATTGTCTGCAGCCCGCTCTTTTCATAAACAGTTTCGATTTCTTCATCCGGTCCGACATAAACGATTTTCTGTCCGCTGACCCAAAGCTGTCCTTCCGTTACCTGCACAGGCTCTTCCATGGTCAGGATCTTTGCATTATAAAATCTGATATTCATTCTTCTCTGTTTCTCACTTTCCTTGTCTTTGTAAATTTGCTCTTCCGAATCCCTCCGGCAAAAGCTCTTTTAATGTATATACCTTATATTCTGTCTCACTTTTTGCCACGATGATCTCAAAATCAGGCTCACAGAATTCCATCATAACCTGCCTGCAGACACCGCATGGCGCAGCATAATCATGCTCGCCTTCTTTACCGCCCGTGATCGCGATCGCGGCAAATTCCAGTTGTCCTTCGCTAACTGCTTTGAAGATCGCTGTCCGCTCCGCGCAGTTGCTCGGTCCATACGCCGCATTTTCGATATTACAGCCACTGTAAATCTTTCCATCCTTTGTCAAAAGGGCTGCGCCGACCTGAAAATGTGAATACGGCGAATAGGAAAAAGTCCGCGCGGTTAACGCCTGTGCAATCAGCTGTCTGATTTTTTCTGTTTCTAACATATTATACCTCACCAAACCGGATCACACTCTCCGTTACCAGCTTTTTGAATTTCGGTGCTGCTTCATTTGCCGCTTCCTGTACTTCCTTATGGGAAAGCGGCACTTTGGAAATACCCGCCGCCGGATTGCAGACACAGGAAATGCCGCATACACGCATTCCAAAGTGGACTGCGGCGATCGCTTCCACAGCGGTGGACATACCGACTGCATCCGCACCCAGAATACCTGCCATCTTTACCTCTGCAGGTGTTTCATAGGAAGGACCTGTAAACTGGATATAAACACCCTCCTGCAGCAGGATCTGTTGTTCTTTTGCCACGCTGCGGATCACATCGGAAAGCGCCGGATCATATACATGACTCATATCCGGGAATCTGACACCCGGCTCTAAATTTGGTCCGATCAGCGGATTCGGTACAAAAGTCGCGATATGATCTGTGATCAGCATCAGATCTCCTGCATGAAATGCCGGATTGATCCCACCGGATGCATTGGTCAGAAACAGGATCTTCGCGCCCAGAAGCTGCATCAGCCGTGTTGGCAGCACAACATCCGAGATCGGATAGCCTTCATAATAATGGACACGTCCTTTCATACAGACAACCGGAACCGTTCCGACATATCCAAAGATAAATTTGCCTGCATGCCCCGGAACCGTCGATACCGGAAATCCCTCGATCTCCTTATAGTCGATCTCCGCTTCCACCTGAATACCATCTGCATAATCCCCCAGACCGGAACCAAGTACGATCGCTACCTGTGGCACAAAATCTGTCTTTTCCCTGACAGAGCAAAGACATTTCTGTAATTTTTCAGATACCTCATTCCTCATAGCCTTCCTCCTGTTCTTCATAAGCCTTTACGTATACATAGTTTTCATTACTTCGTTTCATCGTTTCGTGGAATAACATGGCACGCAGCAGATCTTCTCCGCCCGTATCCGCCACGATCACATGCATGGAAAGTGCCTGCTCCACATCTGTGATCGTCAGATCATCGAGGAATACTTCTTCTCCTGTCCGCAGCATATTGGACGGGATCAGCAGATAACTGCCCAGCTCTCTTCCGTTTTTCCGTTCTTCCTGTAATTGTGCGATCAGATCCTGCGCTGTGATCAGCCCTGAAACCGTGATCGTTTCCCCAAAGAAATCATTGCGGATCTGCTTCACATAGATCCGAAGTTTCGGAAATGCCTCCATTGTCTGCGCTGCAATTTTGGAAAGCATCGGTGCTGCCAATTTCCCCGTTGCGATCGTGATCGTCTGCGAAAGTGACTGTTTCAGTTGCTCATAGGTATCTTCCGCAATCTGCCTGTGCAGTGCTTCTTCAAACTCCGTCCATAAAAGGCGCATCATACCGACACCGTTTTCCAGCTGGATATAGCCATCGTAGCGTTCCTCCTCCGGGAAATCACGCTCCGCTAAAATATACCATTCATCACTGGCATGTATAAAATGCAGTCCGTATTTTTCATAAAAGCCCTGCTGATAGCTTTCGATCAGATCAATAACTGCTCCCGCCTCTTCCTTTGTATACAGATCCAGCTTCGGCAGATCATCACGGTACTTTGTAATTCCCGCCGGAACCGCGGAAACGCTGCGCATAAAAGGCAGATATTTACTTAAATCTTCGATCGTACGACGCAGATGCTCCCCATCATTGATATTTTTACAGCAGACGATCTGTCCGTTCATTTCCACATGTCCTTCATACAGCTTTTCAATAAATTTCAGCTTGTCCCCCGCAAACCGGTTATGGAGCAGCTTACAGCGCAGCTCCGGTTCCGTAGACTGGACAGAAATATTGATTGGCGCAAGCTGCATCTTGATGATCCTGTCAATGTCCTTTTCCGTCATATTGGTCAACGTGATATAATTGCCCTGTAAGAAAGAAAGACGGGAATCGTCATCCTTAAAATACAGTGTATCACGCATGCCCGGCGGCATCTGGTCGATAAAGCAGAACAGACATTTATTGCTGCAGCTTTTGTACTCGCTCATCAGATCATTTTCAAATTCCAGCCCCAGATCATCATCATAGTCTTTTTCTATTTCAAGCTCCCATTCCTCGCCGTAGGGCTTGCGGATCAGTACAACCACATATTCGTCTTTGATCATATAGCGGTAATCAAAAACATCCTCGATCGGTTCGTCATTAATGGAAAGCAGTACATCCCCCGGCTCGATCTCCATTTCTTCGGCAATAGAGCCCGGCTGCACTTTACTGATTATATGTTCACATTTGTTTTTCTTCATTCTGACTGTCTTTCATATTGCTTATTTTCCTGTTGCAGAATTTATCTGCTCTGCGCTGATTATAACAAGAAACAGGGTATGATTCAAGTGCAGAGCACTCGCCTTCATACCCTATCCCGTGTTAAATAATAATGCAAACCAGTCCGCCGTTTGTGTCATTGACGATCTTCTGCATGCTGTCCTGTAATTTCAACTGGCTTTCTTCTCCGATCATTGCAATTTTGGTTGTAATACCGTCCTGTACCATCTGTTCCACTGTTTTGCCAAAAATATTCGTATCCCAGATACCGTCAGATGTTTCATTCTGTCCGATATACCCGATCAGATCCTCTGCCTGTTCCTTGGTACCGACGATCGGTGCGATTTCCGTCTCGATATTGGCACGGATCATATGGATCGATGGGCTCTTTGCCTTGATCTTAACACCATATTTGCTGCCATGACGGATAACCTCCGGTGCTTCCAGCTCAATCTCGCTGCGTTCCGGTGTTACCACACCATATCCCTTCTGTCTTACCTGATCGATCGCCTGCAATACCTTCTTATATTCCTTCTGCATTTTAGAGGCTTCTTCGAGATAGTCCAAAAGCTCATATTCGCTTTCCACCGGCTGTCCGAGCAGGTCACTCAGCATTTCATAATAGTAGCTTTCATCAATATCCAGATAGCATTTGACACTGCCATCTGCCAGATTGATTCCATCCATCCTCGTCTTTTTCACATAAGTGTCAGAAAGCATGATCGGATGCTCCATGATATCCCGCATATAGGAATAAGCCGGCATAAACTGGCGGATCTCCTGCAGTACACTTTCTTTCAGCGGATGCTCTGCAGGCAGCATTTCCACCCATTTTGGCATATAAAATTCCATACAGCTGATCGGAAATTCCAGCAGGATATTTTCCATGATCCTATTGATATCTTCTTTTTTCAGCTGCGTGCAGTTAACCGGAAGAACCGTTACCTGATACTTTAAGGACAACGCCTCTGCGTACTGCTTCGTTTCTTCCGCAAGCGGTCTTTCGCTGTTTAATAGTACCAGAAACGGCTTGTGAAGCTCCGAAAGCTGCTTCAGTGTTTTTTCCAGCGCCGGTTCATAATTTGCCTGTGGGATATCGGAAAAGCTGCCATCTGTCGTGATCACGATCCCGATCGTGGAATGATCATGAATGACCTTATATGTACCAAGCTCAGCCGCCTGTGTAAACGGGATCTCATAGTCATACCACGGCGTTTTTACCATGCGCTCCGCATCTTCTTCCATATGACCGACCGCACCATCCACCATATAACCGACACAGTCGATCAGCCTTGTTTTTACCGTCACATCGCCGATCGTGATCTGTGCTGCCTCACTCGGGATAAACTTTGGCTCTGTCGTTGTGATCGTCTTACCGGTTCCGCTCTGCGGCAGTTCATCCACCGCCTGTTTTTTACTATATTCCTCTGTCATATGCGGTAGAACGCACACATCCATAAATCGTTTGATAAAGGTGGATTTTCCCGTTCTGACCGGTCCGACCACACCAATATAGATCTCGCCATTTGTTCTTGCCTGCATATCTTTGTATACATCAAATTCCGAATTTTCTGTTTTCATATTCTCTGCCCCCGCTTTTGTTTGTATCATGTATATGGGGGCAGGTTCCAAAATATGAATGAAAATTTCCTATTACGCAGAAACGAGATACACTCTGCGAATCTTGTTCTGATTAGCGGTCGTCAAATGCGCCGCATAAATGCGTGCATTTTCCTCGTCGCATAACAAAAAGTCCCAAAAATATGCATTTCCGGGACTTTTCCTTACTATACTATATGCTTATCAGCTTTCGCTTACTGATTAGACAATACCCTGAGCCTTCATAGCCGTAGCACAAGGTCTCAGTGTTTATGCGGTTTTTGCTTTCATTTGTATATTATGGGCATATTACCAACGAAGTCCTTTTCGATTTTATACCATCTTACATCGCTTTAGGCTTTCTGTAAATATGCAGATGAACAGAATCCGGTTTTGTCTCCATATACCACATAATACCAACGTGTTCCGTTGTAGGTTGTGTAGTAACCATAACACTGTACCGATGATCCGGCTGGCATTAAAGTGATTGCAGTTTTACCGGTGCCGGCTCCAACTCTCAGGTACAGATTGCTAGTCGTTTTGTATTTTCCGGCGATTGCTGCATCTTTACTTCTTGCACTCTCAACCCTTGCTGTACTGCCAGACACTGCCGGTTTGGATGTTGATGTGCTTCCGCTTGGGGCGGATCCGCCTACGGAAACAACGATAACAGTATGCCCTTTGCTCTTTGTAACCAGAATGTCTCCTGATTTAAGGACGGTTGCAGATGTAACGGAAACTTTTTTAGCAAACAGGCCTGATTTTTCTAATACTGACGGCTCCGTTGCGGTGCTAAAAGCTCCCACGTCAATGCCGGTTGCCTCATAGATACAACCTCTTACGAGGTCGCTGCAATCTGTTTCTGTCTTTTCTCCGATTGCTTTCATGTTGCCGTACTTTTTAAGCATTGCCATAATGGATCTGTGTGCCTGACAGTAGCCGATATTGTTGTTCATGCAGGCATCCCACATTGCTTTAGCAACTTTCTTTGCGTGTTCGTCACTCAGGAAGCGGAACATATACCATCCTTTGGTATGAACATAATAATTCTGTGTGCTTACCTCTACGCCATCCTGATCTCCCGGCTTGCCTCCGGCATACTTTCCGTTCTCATCTCTTCTTGCACTTCCGATAATTACTTTCATTGTCTTTTCCTCCTTTTTCACTGCAAACTGGTTATAATATTCCTTGGCATAAGATCCCCTGGTTGCCTTTACCTTTTGTCCCTGATCTTTCGGCTTTTCATATCCGGTCAGGATAATGTTGGATGCTTCCTGTGTGGATTTTGCGGCTTTGAGTTTTGTAAGAACCCCTTTGTACGATCCGGTCAATTCCTCCCACAGAAATTCCAACTGCATCTCTTCGTCTCCGATGGACTTATTTTTCTTCTTGGCAAAATTGAGAAGATTCTGTTTTCTGCTCCAATAGGTCCACTGTGCGTACCCATAGCCGTAGGAATCCCGGACAAAGTTTCCATAGCTGCCGTTGTCTACCGCAGCGGTATATGTTTCATCTGTATACCCGCTCTTTTTCTCACAACTGTTCTGCAGATTGCGAGGATTGAATCCGCTCTCGGCTCTTATGCTTGCCATGACACCACTTACGGCGTAATGGCTTATTCCTTTAGCACAAAAGAAGTTCCATGCCCTCTCCTGTGCTGTCGTACCTTTCAATGCCATGATCCGTGCCTCCTTAAAAAGAAAGAGCCGGGTGTGTTAATTCACATCCGGCTCATGGCTCTGAATAATATTCTCTTACTGGTTTCCAATCTGTTTGATCTGCTTGATTGCCTGAATAACTTTGTCATATCCGTTCGTGGCAACTAAAAAACTAAGATACGCAAGGGCAATGAGTTCAACGCCAATCTTTGCGTTAAGCATCGTTTCTGTGTAAATCAGATACCCGGCGGACAGTGCCACGGAGATAACGACTGCGGTAACTGCTGCCATCACATTCGATGAATAGTCAACAGATTTCTTATCCAGAAGTTTCTTGATTCCCTCAACGGTAAGGTTTGTGAGTAATGATACCGCGAACAGTGCTACAATTAAAAATTCCATTGTCATAATATGACCTCCTATCCTACTGCCTCATCATCAGAGGCTTTGTGTGTGGTTCCGTCTTTGCTTATGACGGTGCTGTTGATTGGTACTGAAAAACTGAGTTTGTTCTTTTCAAAGATGTTCATAATCGTATTTGTTCCAAGGTAAACCACCAATGGAGCTACGATTTCTTTGACGATTGTGCTTGATACATCCACCACCGGGTCCATGCCTATCCATGAGAGAACATAGGAACACGATGTAAGGATCATCCCATGAGCCAATACCGCAGTAGTGGCTACCTTTGCATAGGTGTTCAGGCTTACTTTCTTTTTCTTCTCTTTTCTCCGCCTACGCTCTCTTTTCTGCAGGATGTAAAATGTCACGCAAGCTGCAATGTAACCGAGAGCGAAACCTATAAAAATTTTAAGTATCATCTTCTACACCCTCTTTCTTCTTTTGCGGTTCTGTCGGTAGTCCTTTCAGATCTTCGATTAAGTCTGTCGCAACATCATTTCCGCCAAGTATGTGATAAGGTTCATACATCCTTGTGGCGTTCTCTCGTGCGTATATGGGGCAGTAACCCCTCTCAGACCACTTATTGTATGTCTGAACGATACCATTTCTTAAAAGAGCTTCTACACCCTTGTCAATGGCTTTGTTTTTTAAGTGCTGATTGTACATCAGCTTCGCCATCACGCCCATTCCACTGATTATCAATCCAAAAAGAAACTCGATCCAATATTTCACGATAAAATCTATCATTCTTCACGCTCCCGTCTGTATGATCTCAAATCATACTCAATTAAATCCATCTTCTGATCCACGTCGTTTTTCATATCATCGAGTTCCTTATGCAGTTCATCCGATATTCTGCACTGCTCAATGATTTCTTCCTGCTTTTTAATTATTTCAAGCAGTTGTGTGGTTGCCTCACACAGCCTATCTACAATGACATAACTTCCATCACGCATGACTTTCCTTTAACTCCTTTGCTTCACAGGTGATCTTCTGCACCAGATTATAGGTGTCGGCGTGTTTTATCGAACCAATTCTACTTGTAAACGATTTGTCGAAAAATTCTTCCGTGATAGTTCCATCTTTGAAATTCTTCATAAGGCGTTTCAGTCTACGCATAGCATCCTTTCTGATTTTCTTCGTAGAGTTCCAATGCCTATATCCAACAAAATCCACTCCGTTCTTTGCATAAACAATGGTTGTTTTTGGATTTAATTGTAATTTAAGAACATCCGCAAGGAATATTTCTATCTGTTTCTCCCACCGTTTCAACTGTTCAAGATCCTCTGATATAATCACAAAATCATCCATATATCTCATGTAGTGTTCTGCATGAAGTGTATGTTTTACGAACATATCCAATCGGTGTAAATACACGTTGGCAAATAGTTGGCTCGTAAGATTTCCAACCGGTATGCCGACACCATCCGGGAATATCCCATTATGGTCTATTATCCGGTCAAGGATTACGAGTAAGTCCTTGTCTTTAATGTAGGTTCTAATTTCTCTTTTCAGAACCTTGTGGTCTATGCTCTGGAAGTAATGGTGTATGTCGGCTTTCAGTACATAGACTGATTTACCTTGCACAACTTCCAGATTATATAACCACCTTGTCAACTGCTTGCTGGCTCTGTGAGCACCTTTCCCTTTTCTGCAAGCGTAGGAATGGTAGATGAACTGATGCTCAAATATCGGCTCTATGTAATTGACAATCATATGTTGGATAACCCTATCGTAAAATGGCAAAGCCATGATTATACGCTCTTTGGGTTCCCAAACTTTGAATACCTTGTACTTTCCAGGAGTATATGTCAAACTTTCCAATTCCCGAATGGCTTTGCCGAGATATTCCTCTCTGTTTGCTTCAAACTCCAAAACCTCCGGTCTGTACCTTTTGCACCGCCTCGCTTTTTGGTATGCGTTTAATGCGTTCTTCATGGTACAGATGTTTTTCATAAGACCTGTTATTCTCTTCATAAATAATGCTTACGCCACACTTCCTTCGCTTTCGCTACTATTTGGCTTCGCTGTTTTAAGTTCGCCCGGTTTGCACGGGTCGGGATAGCCGTCTGACTATTCAATAAATGATTATCAAATAATCCTTGTTGGCAAGCCATAGCTCCACCAATCTGACAGTTTTCAAAATAGTCACAGACGCACCACACGCCAATGTTCGTGTTCACGTTCCACGGATAATTGTTGCAATTCACAGTCCGCGAACCATCGTGAACCCCGTTGTTCCAGTTGCCACCGCCAATGAGCGCGTGCAAGCCACGGAGCGACAGTGCGAATTAACAGCTACCCCAAGATAGTTGCTTATTTTGATTTCTTTTCCTTTTGTGCTTTGTTTATTAACCCTCCGATATACGCACCAAGAATACCGATCTGTGTTGCACAATATTTGTATACTCTGTCGTTCATTGCAGAATATTTGAGATCATGTGCCAATCGGATTTTCCGTACCAATCTTCCTTTCAACCTGTCGGCTGTGTAAAGATGGCTGATTGTCTTTGACCTCTCGTATGCTTCTATCTCATCCATGATTCCGTCTATACATTCTCGTATATCCTTTTGGAGAGTGAATTTCTCATAATGTGGCATTTCTCTCACTTTCTTGTGGAGATATACCGATAGGTCGTAGGCCATCTGGTGTGCTTCTGTATGGATGTAGTCCATTTTCAGAGTGGAGGGATTTTCATATTTGCTTTCGTATGCCATTACACCCAACCTTTCAACTGCAAGGGACTCGGCTTTCGCCGGTCCCCATCAGCTTACAGCGAGTCACAGACGCACCACACGCCAACGCCCGCGTCCACGTTCCACGGACAATTGTGGCAAGCCACAGTCCGCGAACCATCGTGAACCCCGTGGCTCCAGTGGCCACCGCCAACGAGCGCGCGCAAGCCAGTGTTGTTGGCCATGTAAAGCTGGCCAACTTTCTGACCGCTCATAACGTCATACCAGTTCCATGCTGATCCGGTAGGGTCGTGAATGAACTCATCAAGCCACTTCCATACGTTTCCAACAAGGTCTCGAACGTTCGTTGCAGAAACTGCGTTCTTAACATTTCCGCAAGTGGTTCTTGCTGTATTGGAAGTTGCGGACCATGCGTAAGTGTTGTTGCCGTCCGCTCCCTGCGGAGATCCGTATGCGCCCTTACAGAACTCAGCGTAGGTAGGAAGTCTCTTGCCTACTCTCATAGCTCTCTCGTTGGCGATATACCAGTTTAATCCCTCTGTTCCAGTAATCGGCACAGCACCCTTTTTGCTCTGCAAACCACTGGCACCATTGTCGGATGAAAGATATATGTCTCCCCAGAACGGTCCGATATAAACCATTCCGGTAGGATCACAAGTAGGCCTGTGGAGAAGAGTCCATACAGAGTTAGGAACGATCCCCTCTGTTACGTTTGTTTCCCATCCACTTCCTAATGCCGCGCCTGATGCGCTGATTGGAATACCGGAACTATTTGTTTTTCTGACTACGCCGTAATGGAAACCGCCGATCTTTCTTGATGTAACTGCTGTATAACCGTTTGGATATGTCGTATTAAGGGAAATACGATACTGTTCTGCGGCAAAGTTCGTGGCATCTCCGCCAGTAGGATCACAGATATAAATGCAGTAATCTTTTCCGACTTCAAATTTTGAAGCTGTTCCGTCCAAATTGCTTGCTGTGAGTGTGGTCTTTTCTGTCTTAAAAACAGAATTTCCTACTGCAATCAGAACTCCGGCGATTACAGTAAGTGCTCCGTTCTCCATGCGGATGAATTTCTTGTCTGATGCCACCACATCAGACATGAGAGCAAGTTTTGGAGTGGTTATCTTTGCAATATCATTCTCCATTGCCTCATCATAACCGTAGAATTTACTCATTAGCCAATTCCTCCTTGATCTGATTCAGTTCTTCGGCTGTCATGCCGAGACTGTCATAAATTGTGTAAGGTGCGGTAACTGCAATTTTCGTGGCTTCGGTAGAAACCATAGCGGAAGTGGAGATAATGGTTGTTTCCAACTGGGTATCTCCAGTGTGCTCATCCGGTTCTCCCTCTTCGTGGGTAACATTCGTGATGTTCACAGTCTTGTTGCCAACGATTGCCTTTGTTCCGGCCTTTGCCTCTGCACAATAGTTGATAGTTACTGTTTTCTTATCCTCTCCTACCGCAAGGATAGGGCAGTGAAGATAATTCATGTTTTCAAGATCTTCGATGGCTTCCAACAGGTCTTTTGCTGCAAATGCGCCATCATCCACCAAGGATTTACAATTTCTAATGTCCTCGGCGGTTGCAAGTCTCTTAGGGAAATCTCTCATTTTGTCTACCTCCGTTATTTATTTACATAGGCTCCTACAAAACCATCGACAAACGCCAATCCGTTGCCGTCCATGATTCTGAAAGTCTTATGTGTCATAAGATCCGCATTGCTGATAGAAAATGTTTTTGGGGCAACTATATAGTTGTCATTCGCAATGCTTATTGTGTACTCTCCTGCCTCTGTGAGATACAAAGGCTGAGTATAATCTGTAACAGTATATTTGTTACCGGATGTTACATTTTGTACAGTTATTGCAGCAGCAGTTCCAACGGTATCGTTGAAATGTATCTTCACTGCAAGGTTTCTGATGTGGGTTTCCACATCGTTGATTTCATTCTGTAATTTTCCGGCTGCATCCGCTGACAACTGATCTTTAATCATTGAAAACCATTGATTAAACAATATTTCCTGATTGTTCTCAAACGTTGTCATTTCAGATGTGTAGTCTTTCTTTAACTGCACAACATCCGCATTTGCCGTTGCCTGCAAATTGTCGAGAAAGATATTGAATGAGTCGAGATCCAGATTTGCTCTCTTGTCAAACTCAACTTTCTGGTTCTCAAAAAACTCTGTGAATACCTCATACAAATCTGTTCCGTTTTCCAATGCTGCCATGATTGCGTTGACGGCTGTATTGATGCGGTTGGCATCATACGCACCGAAAAACGATTCATCGTACACTGTGTACTGGGTCACATCTTTTACGGAATAACTGCCGTCTCCATTATCAATAGGTATGAACTTCCGCAGACCGGACCATACGGCATCCTTGTAGTCTGTCTTTAATCGTTCCCACGCCACTTAGAACGCCTCCCTCCTTATGCCAAAGTTAAAGGTAAGCATCTGCCGACCTCTGTATTGGTTTAATAACTGATTGAATAAATCCAAAATTAGGCTTTCAATGCGGTTGAGTTCGTTGAAATCAAAAATCTTTCCATTCGCTGTGTATAAGGGGTTCTCCCCTATGTCCGGCTTAAATGTGTTTTCAGCTATGAGCTTAATGTTTTCTTCCAACTGATTTATCTCATCCGCATAAAAATACTGGTCTTTGCTCCTATCGTCTCCCAGATCATTTATGGAAAACTCCTGGTACATTGCCACGGCTATCTCTCTGAGATATGCGAGGTTGTTCTTTATCCGGTTGAAATCCTCCGTGTTGAACCGGTCTCCGTGATAAATCCCATCATCGTCTGTGTAACCGTACCAATCTGTTTTTGGAGTGGTCCAGGAACCCGAGATAGAAATAACCATTGTTTCCGTTGTACTATTCCCTGCAGAATCCGTTGCCGTCAATACGGCTACATGATCCTTTTCCGAACCATCTATGCTTGCGGAGGCTTTATATACGGTTCCGATAGAGTGCTGAAAATTCAGTTCTTTATCGTCAAGTGTTCCTGTGACATTTGCTATATCAGCCATTATTCATCGCCTCCTATCCTTTGGTGTAATTGCCAACGTATGCCAGTGGCAATTTATCAGGAATTTCCTTGTCTGATATATTGACATAGGAGCCAACATAATTGCCGACAAATGCAACGCCTTTCAGTTCCTCAATGGAAACTGAGATTGTGTATTTCCCCTTTGCCTGCACGGGGTTTGGACTTATCGTAACGTCCCTTACCAATATGTTAGCTGCCATGCCGCACCGCCTAATCTGTTACCGAAACAGAAATTACATAGGTTGCTCCGACATCCGCCGGGTTCGGTGCCAATGAAACATCTGAGATAACCGGTGCTTTTGTATCGAGGGTTACTGTTCTTGTGACGGTCGTGGTTCTTCCGGCTCCGTCCTTTGCTACAACGGTAATGGTGTTTGAGCCATCTTTCAGGGTTATATCCTTTGAGAAAGTACCATCGTCATATACAGTTACTGCACTGCCGTTGATTGTCAGTGTAACCGGACTTGATGTTGCATCGTTGGTAGTTCCGGCTACCGTTACTTTGGTTTTATTCGTGACAAGTTTGTTTACCGGACTTGTCACTGATAACTCAGGCGGTACAGTATCGATCTTGAATGAAACACTCTTTTGAGTAGCTGCATTGCCGTCATAGTCGGATGCTTTTACAACAACGGTGTGTGAACCGTCTGAAAGTGCTGTGGACGGTTTATAACTGCATGAATAACCGGACGTTGTCTTTGTCTTTGTGATTCCAGATATTTCAGAACCATCAATAAGCAGTTTGATTGTATCTGGATTGACACCAGAATCATCATCTGTGACTGTGAATGAAATTGTCGGCTGATTGCTCGTAAGTAACTGTGATGCTGTCGGAGAAGAGATTGTGATAACCGGTGCGGTTTTCTCTTTTACCGTAAGCCTCAGCTTACTTCCGAGTGTGGCATCCGACTGGTTTACGGTAGTCGTGTTGCCAGCCTCATCCTTGGCGATGATCTGTACTCCGTAATAATGTCCTGACTGATTGTATGAGGACTTTGCCGGAGCGGTAAGCGTAGCCTTGTAAGTCTTTGATGCGCTGTCGTATGTGAGTGTGGTAGTCACACCGTTTACGATAGCCTGTACGGATTTAATAGCCATTCATTTTCCTCTTCCTTTCTGTTCTTATTTTTCTGATACCCTACGGGCAATTACCTTTCCAGATAAACTCTGTGAGAAATTAACAATGTGGCGATAGATATTGACCTTTAATCCAGGGCGATATGCGTTCTCCTGATAAACAATGTCGTTCGCATCAATCTCTGGATTTCCACGGGTATTGTATTCGTACTCAATACCGGCGTTGTAATAATCCCCAAGCCAGTCTGCCAAGTGGTTTGCCGTTTCCATATCGCTTACCAGAGGATTTTTCCATGTTATGGTCTTTCCTCTGCTATTGAGCGTTTTTACGGCATACTGCTCAACAATGTTGTATCTGTGTCCTATAATTTCAAACTGGTACTTGCCAGTAATCAGAAACTTAACTGTCACATAATAATCTCCGTTTTCTATGATGCTGACGTTTGATGCCGAGGAATTGAACGTAGCTCTGCATCCATAAGTCGGATCTCCGAGATAATACGTCTGAATATCTCCCTTTACTGCCTCCGTCTCTTCACTAATAAGAGTTTCTTCCGCAGTTCCTTTCTGGTAGGAATAGCATGGCACTCTGACTGCCTTGACAAGCTCCTGTTTGATTGATTTTGGAGAAGAGGTCATATCCTGCCTTTCCATTGTAAAATCCGTTATATCGCCAAATGAGAAGTAATCAACGACTATGCGGTTGAATGGTTCTTTTGTCTTTGTAAACTCAATCTCCATCAAATCAAAATCATCAAAATCGTGCTGCACTATCAGCCTCTTTGTAATGTCCGAATTTACCTCATACTCATCCACCTTTTTGCCGTCATTGAAAGTCCTGAATATAATTCCGTCAGGCAGTGTAGAGCCAAACATTAACTGCAAACCATAGTACATACAGGCGGTTTCCTGAGTTATGTAGATAATCGGATTTTCTTCAAATAGGCAATCCTTATTGGACTGCTGTAATGAAATATATCCGGTATACTTATCTGCCTTACTCTGGTTCTCCGGGAGATAATACATTTCTGCATTTACAGTGGTGTAGTTGTGTGCAAATGAAGCGTACTCCTGTTTTGCAGTCTCACTCTTTATATTCCGAACATGGGAATACTCTGTCTCTCCGTTGCACGTTATGTCGTACTCCGGTGCGAATGAGGATTTAATTTGTGGTCTGCCGTACCGGTTCTGTGAAAGAACACATCTGCAGGCATTAGCGATAATCTGCAAAGCCTCTTTGTGCTTAACCCTCGGTATGGGGTTTTTTGTGGTTGACTTTTTGAGGTACGGATCAATGTAGTATTCCTCAATTCCGGCATCCTGAAAGACCAATTCTGCTGCATGGTAATATGTGATTCCTGCCGGAGCATAGCAGCCTTTGTAATATTCCTCGTCCATGTTTCTGAAAAGATCCTGACACCTTATCGTTGCCGAGTAATCATCGCTTTCCCATGCACTACACTGTAACTTTGCCCCTCTTATCCATTCGATAGTGTCTGAGTTCGGCAACTGATAACCGTACCAGACATACATCTCCTGCCCTGTCTCCAAGAAGTTGATTGCTGAGTTTGGGTTGTCTACATTGAAATACTGATCGTAATTCTGTAACTTAACCATGAAATCTATCTGTGGAACATCCTCGCAAATTGGGGATATGTAGCTATCTAATTTAGAATCCATAATATCGTCATTGTAATAAACAAGACCGTAGCCTAACTGAATTGAATAAATCCTCAGTCTGGAATATGGATTTTTCATCTTGTAGAAGATGAATTTTATATATGTGGTATTCTCTAACACCTGTTCTGTACTGAACTCTGACTGATCGTTGTCAGCAATCTCTATTCTCTGTCCGCTACTCGTGAGTATGTCGAACCGGGTAGGATAAACCTCTCCAAAATTGATAGTCAGTCCTTTAATGTCTGTTGCTACAACATTCAGTTCGATAAGCAGCTCATATCCGCTTGATGGAATCAGAGGTTTACTTATCAAACCGGTGTCGTAGTAATTCCCGGAAGTATTCTCCCTTGGGAGAAAATACATAGAGCCATCTACCTTTGTGAAGTCCTGCTCCAATGTGGCATATACGGTTGTCTCTTTTCGCTGACCGAACAACCCGGTCTGCTTTGAATAGTAGGCAAAGTTGTTACCTATGACGGTTGCATTGGCCTGTGCTTCCTGATTTACCAGGCCGAATGAAATCATCATATATGACCGCTCTCTCAGAGAGCTTTTCATGCTTGCCTTGTATTCATTTGATACTTTCTGCATACGCCATCACTCTCCACAATCAATAAGGTTTACTTTGCAACTCTGATAGGTAATTGGATTTCCGTCTGTATCAATCCAATATGGTTCTGCCGTCCTATCTCCGGGGTACATCTTTATTGTTATTTTTTTCATAGTGACCGGATCTGGGAAAGTGACATATACGAAAAACGCACTCAGCACCGTAAGCATCCGGCTCCACTCAGCTGCCGTCAGCCACGGCCATTCCAGAGTGTCAAGTTTGTACTGATCTCGCCCAACTCTCTGTCCTACGACCGTACCGTTGGCATTTCTTCCGGCATCCACCATTGTAGATACAGTTGGCTTTGCCCCACGTTTAGGAGGGGGAAAGTCATAACCATTTACTGATATATAAGCCATTCCATATCCCTCCTTTACGCTCCTTGGAAGCTGTAACCGTTGGCATTGCGCTGTGTGGTTACTGCGTCCGTAACTGTCTTTCCACCGATTTCAACAATCGTCTGTTCTTTCTTATCAGCCTGTGTCTTGGTATTCTTTGAAATCTCACTCACAGCGGTTGTTATTCCTAGATCATCCAGAGCCTCTTTGATAGCTTCTTTCAGACCGCCGCCGGAATTAAGCGTTGCCTGCACGGTTCCGTTTGTAGATACCTCCCTTGTCACACGCTGCACGATTGCTTCATTCGAGAAATCACTTCCATAATTGTTGCTGTATTCTTTCAATGCACTGTCATTGATTTTCAGACGTGTTCCGAGGTTCACGTCCATATCAGCGAATGAATCTACCCAGGAAGTGACAATTCCTTTTGTTTTCTCTCCCTCTTTCTCTACGCCGATGTTATATCCCTCTACGGAATATGCACCTAATCGTTTGAATACTCTGGACGGAGAGTTAATATCCAGCTTGTCTTTGAACCATGAGATAATACTGCTGCCCCACGATTCAATGTTGTTCTTACAGGTAGAGTACAGATTTCCTATACCGTTCTTAAAACCATCTACCACATTTTTTGCAATGTCATACCACTTGTCATAAGAACAGGTATTTGTGAACCACGTTTTTACATTAGAAGCCCATGTTGTAATGTTGCTCTTACAAGTCGTATAACTGTTTCCGATTTTCGTTTTGAAGCCGGAAATAATATTCTCTGCATAGGTACTCCACTTAGAACTATTGATGCCTCCAAAACCACTATCAGAGAACCACGTTTTGAGGTTTGAAGCCCATGTTGTGATATTGCTTTTCGTATCTGTGTACGACAGTCCTATTTTGTTCCTGAAACCAGTTATGATATTTCCTGCATAAGTGGTCCATGTGGCATTGTTGATATTTCCGAATGAAGATCCAGAAAACCAATCTTTCAGGCTACTCGCCCAAGTAGTAATGTTGTTCTTTGTGGTGGTATAGGTGTTTCCAACCTTTTCCCGGAAGCCGGAAATGATATTGTTTGCGTAGGTCTGCCAAGTATTGCTATTGATGTTTCCAAAGCCGCTGCTCGTATACCATTCCTTAACTTTGCTCGCCCAGGTTGTGATGTTATCTTTTGTGGTGGTGTATGTGTTACCCACCTTTGTTTTGAAACCAGTGATAATATCATTTGCGTAGGTGGTCCATGTACCGTTATTCACTCCGCCGAATGAAGAACTATTAAACCATTCCTTTGCCTTTGAGGCCCATGTGGTAATGTTGTCCTTGGTCTGTGTATAGGCATTTCCCACTTTTGTCTTGAAACCGGAGATAATGTCATTTGCATATCCGGTCCATGTTTCCATGTTGATCCCACCAAATGATGAATTGTTGAACCACTCTTTAGCCTTAGTAGCCCAAGTCGTGATGCTGTCTTTCGTGGTGGTATAAGCATTGCCTATCTTGTCCTTAAAGCCGGTTATGATGTTCTGACCGTGGGTTTCCCAAGTCTCTTTGCAAATCTTTCCAAAGCTCGTACCCGAGAACCAGTCATTGACCTTTCCGGCCCACTCCGTAACTTTTGCTTGGCAGTCTGAGAATTTCTTTCCGATGCCTCCATTGAAAGCAGTGACAAGATTACTTCCAAGTGTGCTGAATACGGTTGAATCGGATGAACCACCTATGCCGAATATTCCTTTGACAACATCTGTTACATTTCCGAAACAACTCAACGCTGTCTGCAATGGTGCTGGCAAAAGGGATTTAGATATTCCACCCAGCAAGCCACTGACTATTTTCTCTCCGACAGTATTTATTTCTCCATCATCAGATCCAATTCCGAACTTCTTTGATATTCCCTCAACAACGCTTGTTTTCAGTTCATTCCAAATGGCGGTCCATGATACCCATTTGAACAAATTCTTGAATGTCCACTTGGCTGCAAATACCTTAAAGACTGTTTTGAGGATTGTGTCCCAGTCAATCTCGGACATTGCCGTTCCTACGCCCTTTAGAAGTTCGTACCAATCTACCTCGTCTATCAAAGTGTTAATCAGTGTGCATACACCAGATATAAGGGAATTGATTGTGCCTCCGGCTTCTTTCCAGTCGATAGTCTTAACTGCCTTGTTTATCGCACTCGCAAAGTCACTTCCGATTTTCTTGAAATCTATCTTCGCAAGGAATTTTCCAAGACCGCTGAAAAGTGTCTTGATGCTGTTGCCAAGCGTTGTGCCTACAAGATTCCAGTCGATCTCCGTAATTGCGGTATTTATATTTGTTCCAAGTCCCTCACAGAAAGTATCGAAACCGTCTTTGATGGTATTCCAATCGAGTTTTTTCAGTGCTGTGTTGACACCGTTTGCAAAGTTCGTAGCAATATCTTTCCATGGGAAAGTCTTTGAGAAATTCAGTACGGCAGTAAATACACCATTTACAAAACCGGCGAATGTTTCTCCAATGCCAACATAATCAATTCCTGCTATTGCATTGCCAAGCAAATTGCCGATTGCGGTTCCGAGTGAAGCCCAATCCAATCCGGTAACGAATGTCTTTGCAAATAGAATCGCTGAGTTTATTGCATTGGAAATTGCTGTTCCAATTTTCTTCCAGAGATCTTCTGTCTGCAGGGCAGCGTTGATTGCATCTACGATACCCTGTGCAAGTCCCTTTGCGGTTTTATTTATCAGAGTCCAGTCAAGAGTATCTAATGCACCAATGATAAGATCTGCTATTGCCGTTCCGAGACTGCTCCAATGGAAGTTTTCTACAAATGAATCAACGAACTCAAATGCAGAGTTAATAGCTTGCGCTATTGTCACACCTATTGATGTGAACAATCCAGGAGTTTCAAGGAAACCATTCAGGAATGTCGCAATGCACTTCGCAATCTTTCTCAGAGATGCTTTGATGCCGTCCCACTGAATGTTATCGAGGGCTTCTTTCAGTTTCTCCCCGAACATTCTTCCTACATCGTAGAAATCAGCTTCATCCCAAGCATCCTTAATCATCTGTGCAAGATTTTTGTACTTATCCGCAATCTCGTCTGTTTCATAACCGCTTCCATCGGCTCCGCTGTTGCTTCCACTGCCGCTTTTATCATCACTTAGGATGTTAAGCTCATCTATGCCGGTGGTAAGGTTCTTTGCCGCCTTTGCAGCACCATTTAAGGAATCTGTATAATCTTTATTCTGTTTTATTGCCTTGGTATAGAACTTCTTACCTGTGAGTGCTGAGAAGAACTGTGCCAATGCGTTTGTTGCTGCAACGAGCTTCTGAATCAGATAATCCAGAATCGGAGTAACTACATTCAGTATTGGCTCAAATGCAGTTGTCAGTGATGCTCCAAGCTGTCGCAAATCGTTGTAGAGCAGATTTACGTTTTTGTGAAACTCTGTTCCGGCTCTTTTTGAATAAATAACAAGATTATCGAATCCTGTTTTTACGAGTTCAAATAGGTGTGTAAACATTGAACGTAATAACATGAACGTTCCAAGTCGGATGATTGAGCCGAGTTTCTTTGCAAATGCACCGGATTGTTTTTCTGAAAATCCAAGGCTCTCTCTCACTCTCTTTTTGAGTTCCTTGAATTTATTTATAATTGCAGCAATCCCAGAACGGATTTTGTTCACTACCGTTTTCACGGCAGAAATGATTTTTTGTGTCTCGTTCTTTACAGCATTTGCCACTTGCCTTACCGCATTGATGATTGCAGTAAGGATTGTCAGGATAATACCAATAATCGGTATCGCCGCCTGAACGGCTTCAAGACCTACCGCCATAGACTGGAATCCGGCATTTGCCGCCATGCCCCCGGTTTCAATGGCCGGAAGAATTGATGCAATTCCACTTAATATAGAAGAAAAGGTTCCAAGTCCACATTTCTGTGCTGCATCCCCTATGGACTTAATGGACTTTGCCACATCCTCCATATTCTTAGGAGACTGTGAAACCGTTTCCTTGAACTGCTTAAACTGTTCCTGCGCCTGTCTGAGACCATTCACAGCTTCCTCATACTGACCGGTATCAAACCGTATCTTTCCACTCTCCATACCGCTGACAGTGGCTTTGTACTTATTGATCTGGTCTATGAGTTCCTGAATACGTCTATTAGCCGGATTTGTGTTTGCCTGATTGAGACTTTCGTTTAAGTTTGTCTGTCCGGCTGCTGCACTTTGTCCGGCAGTTCCGAGGTTGCTTTCCTCTTGTGCCAACTGACTTGCCGCTGATGCGGCACCGTTCATTGCTGCCTGTGCCTCTTCCGATGCAGTCGCAACGCTTTCTGTGGCTGCCGCTGCTTGCTGACCGTTCTCCAAAGGCTGTACACGTCTCTGTGCCCCCTCAGAATCAATTCTGATGCTGACGCGATTATTCGATCCGAGGTTTCCAAGTGCTGTGCTGACTTCCTTTACAGTAGCCGCAACCTCTTTTAATTTCGCCGTATCAACTCCTGACAGAGACTTAATGGATGATGCAATGCTTCTCATGCCACTTCCGGCATTTTTAAGATCATCTCCAACGCCGGAGAAACCACGCATTACATCAAGAATCTGTTTTAACTTTTCTGTATCTAATCCCTCAGTGATTTTCTTCATTGAGGTAAGAGCTTTTGTAACTTTATCAATACCACCGTCTGCCTTGTCAGTGGTGGCTTCTATTTCCAATAAAATGCTATCGACTCTGTTATCAGGCAATTTTGCCACCTCACTTCGTAAAACCCTGTCCGTGGGTGGTATTGTTTGTCCGTAAAATAAGAAAACATGGGGAACTGCGCCGGACTTGCGCTGTTTCGGTTCGTCAACCTATCCCCATGTAATCAGCTACTTTTCTCTTCGCTGTCTCAATCGCTTATTATGTTCTGCGGCAAAGGCAGCGAATCTGTCTGCATCCGTCATTTTTGCTCCCGGCGGTGCGTTCTCTGTGCTGTTCATGCTTCTTGGTTGGCTTGGGTATGCCGGAGCATTTCTGCCAAGGAAGATTGCCATGGCATCTACGACATACGAACCAACGGACCACGCCAACGTATCTAAGGCTGTGGCCTGTTCTTTCGCTTCCATTTCTCTCTTCTTTTGGAATGGCTCTAATTTCGTAGGGTTCAATGTCCAAAAGGTCTCATAGGAAACTCCATAAAGGAGAGCGTTGGGAAGCCAAACTTTATTGATAATCTCTGTAAATGTTTTGTATTTACTGAGATCTATTTCCTCTACTCTGTTGCCACCTTGGTTTTCTTTCCTCCGCTCTTCGGAGGTTCCTCGGCTTCCTCGCCAAAACCCGCGGTTTTCATTGCCTCCGTAAAGGCTTCCATGACTTCATCCATGGAACCACCGTACTTCAAATGTTCGCTCAGTATCTTTCCGGCTTTTGTAAGATCCTTTGTGCCGGTAAGGACTGCGATGATCGCTCTGATTGTCTTAAAAATCTTCATGTTCTCTCTGGTATCATCATCCAGAAGTCCCATTACATCTACATCGTGATCTTCCAGATCACACATAAGGTTTGTAAAATCGAGATCTGCTACTTTAATCTCTTTAGGTCCATTCGCTGTCTGTAAAATCATACTTATTAACCGTCCTTTCGTTAATCTGTCCTATTTGTACGGCAGAGGATTATTCCCCTGCCGCTGTTTCACTTTTTCACGCTGTTACATAATGAAGAGCCTCTTCGCCCTCATCAGTAATGGAGAATGACATTTCTCTCGCATTGTTGGAAGATCCGCTTGTCGGATATACTGCCATAACACCGGCCCACTCCCATTTGCCGTCAACACCCTCTTCTCCAAACCATAACTGGTATTTATCAACTTTTCCTGCTTCCTGCAGATCCAAGAGTTTCTTGTAATCAGCTTTCTCATACCATGCTTTGAAAGCAAGATCCCCTGTGTCCTCGATACCGTTAATGGTTCTTTTCTTCGTATCGGAAAGTGTTGTAACATCGAGTTTTTCCTTTTCTCCACCGAGATCCGGGTACTCAGTAATGTCGATCAACTTCTCAAATGTTCCGGGAGCATCTGCTTTCTCGTGCATGAGATATGTCACATTTGTACATTTTGCCATCTTCGTTCTACCTCCTTGTGTTTCCCTTTGCCTAAGAGGTAAAGCCTTGAATTTATTAAAACCACCGGCAGACACCAGGCGAGTGCTTTTCGGGAGCGACCCTAGCCGATGGAGTTAATCATGTTTCCAGTTTTGAGAATCGGGTAAGGAATTGTGAAATGGAAGTATCGCTTACATTCTCCACAGGGGAGAAGTAGTCACAATGAAATCCAATCCCTACCATATATTCCCTTGCGGAATTTGCTAACTTCCGCACTTCTGAGGCGGATTTGTTTGAATAGAATTTGACTTCCAATCCAAGATTGATACCGTCCTCTGTATTTGAAAGTGTGGATAACACTCCGTCTCCGCCTATCTGCTTGAAATACATATAGGGGAATGACGGTGGTGTAGCTTTATACACCTGTCCTCCTTTCAAACTGCTGTATTGTTTCTGCAAGTCTTTCAGGAGGTTCGTAAAATACAAATTCACATTGTCCTTAACCATCCTTGAATACCTCGCTTGCTATTTTTTGTGCTTCTTTCCTCAGATATTGCGCCGTCTCATACATGAATGGTCTTGACGGCATACCCTCTGTAAATCGCCATGTGCCATCATCAGCCGGATAATACCAACCCTCTCTGCCGTCTTTCGTGGTAAAGATTGTTGCCCCGGAATTGTACGCCCAGTTCATTATTGCCTTGTACTCTTCGCTTGGGTGTGAGTTGTCCCTACCCTTTACACCAGTACCAAACTCAATGTACTTGCAATACCCTCCGGCACTTATGATTCCAACTCCCTCTGCCTCATCCAGATAACCGATAATGGAAGATCTTGCCGTACCGGTATCAACCGGAACTAACTCCTGTGCCTTTTCAACTCCGAGGTCTGTAAGTCTCTGTATAAGTTTCTCTGCGCATTTGTGTATACGCTCTTTCCGCTTTTCCAGTTTCTTAATGGCCTCATCTATGCTGTCCGTGTCAAAGGGATTGATCGTTATTTTGTCCTGCATGGATATTCCCCTTAATCTTCCGTATCGCCCATAGATTCTGTTGCAAATCATGTTTCGGGCAGACACATATATAATCCGGTTCTGTATCTGTGGAACCGTCCTCGTTGAGAATAGGAACCACATCTATGAAGAGTTTTGAGTATTCATCAATCGGCAATTTCTGTACGGTTGATATGGTCTTGTCGTAGACAATATCTTTACCAAATGGGGAGTCCTCGGCATTTCCTGAGTTCGGACTTACTCTCGCAAGCACACGAACCGGATTTGAATACTTCGGTATGCTCTCTCCGGTAAGGTTGCCATCCTCGTCCACTTCATCCACCGTTCCGTCATAAGTCTGGTAATAAAAAGGGACTTGGTTTAATCTGAGGTCTTTAAGTCTCAGCTTCGGCATTGCCATCCCTCCTTAACAGACCTACATAGGTTTTGGGTGGAATCTTTGCCAAGGCCAACTCAATATCTTTCTTACCTGTCTGTCCCCAGTTCCGGGTAACTCCAAGCTCTGTGTGAGATACAAGTCCGCCCCTCGCATCATCAGAGTTTATGGCTTTCGCCAAATCATAGATTTCAAACTCATACCGGTTATAAAATCTCTCCAACTCTGCCTCTGTCGGAATATCATCATCCGCCCAAAAGTGTTGATTTGCAGCCTGTTTCTGAGCTTTCACAAGGAGGACGGCAATCTGTTCGTCAGTGAGAGTTTCATCATCTAAAATGACTTTCAACAATTTAGCGTCCATAATCCGTCCTCACTTTCTTACCCTTGCTGAGTTAAAAACTCTGCGATCAGCTTTGCTTTTACGGTTTCTTTCAGGTCATACCCACGTTCCGCTGCGATAGCCTTAATCTGTGCTACTGTCAGAGCGTTAAGTTCTTCCTCTGTGTACTTCTTGTCAGTAGCCGTCTCTTCTGAATCCGCATCCGTTGATGTGGATTCAGAAGAATCAACTACCTCGGAACTACCGTTAAGGGTATGACCTGTTATTCCCCCGCTGTACCCGTTGTACCGCTTGCCGTGATCTTGCTAGGAAGATCTGTGGAAATATTAGTAAACTTCGCACTCATCCACTCAGGACCGTGATCCAGACCGATCTGACCGAAGATCTGATAAGTTTCTCCTGCACCTGTCTTTGCAAGCTGCTCTAAGAAGAAATTACCCTTACCAGGAACCATCTGATGAACAGGGGCCATGATGGACGGATCAAACAGAACGGCAGTACCGGCAGGCATGGTATCGAACAATGCGACTGCTACCTCTCCAAGAGGGGTCACTACGGTCTGTAACTTGATACCGTTTACTTCTCTTCCGAGAGGAACGATAGTCAGGTTGTTCTGCTGAGCATCAAGGTTGAGCTGCAACATAGTGGTTGCATCTACACCAAGGACGATGTTATCTGTCTTTGCTCCCTGATCGTGAATGGACTTTAATCCCTCTGCTACAAGCCAGTAGGTAAGGGGTTTCTTTGCAAGATCGAGTATATTGGTTGTAATCGCAGTCAGAAGTCCTCTGGTCTGGTTTGCCTCTGCATCAGTAGTAGCCTTCGCATACTTACCATTGATGAAAGTGTACTCAATATCCTGTGCGATCTTCGCCATTCTACGAGATACCTGGAACGCAAGTTCATCCATAGGATTTGCCTGCTGACCGGCTACGTTGATACCCTGCAGTGTACCCATGTTGCTCTGCTTTCCGTAAGAAATCGCTACGGACTTCTGGAAGATCTGAGTAACGTTGGTAAGCTGACTTCTGGTTACGATTTCCGGCTGTGGAGCGGTAAGGGATGCTGTCTCAGAAATCTTAGGCTGTTCGCCTGTTTCTGTGTTGTACTCCTGACCGCAAGTAAACTCTACATGATTGGTTACAAGAGGTCTTGCGCCAATCATAGTAGAGAACGGTGTTGCCTGCTGCCCTTTAGCGAATAACATTCCGCTAAAATTAGGAACAGCGAATGATGTTGCTGTGCCCTGTGCCATAATTCATTACCTCCTTAAAAGTTATGCCTGCTGATTGTTAGCGGCACTCTGGTTTAATATTGCAAGGACGGCAGACTGCATATCGCCTGTGTCCATTGCCTGCTTGATCTGTGCTGAATAGTCAACCTGACCTACGTTTCCAGACTGCGGTGTAGGCATCTGAGCCAAATACTGCGCACGGATTTCAGACTCTTTCTGCTTATCCCTCTCTGCCATGAACTTAGAGATGTTTCCAGTAACGACATCCATATTTCCCTCATACTCTGCCGTTGCCGTTGCCTTTGCCATTTCGGTAGGCATACCCATTCCTAAGTAACGCTCCGATGATTCTGTTACCGACTTGAACTTTTCCAGTTCCTTGACATAGGCATCTCTTTGTGCCGCCTGTTCTGCCTTTGCTTCCGCTTCCTGTTCCTCTGCTGTCTGCTTAGCTCTGAGCTGTTTTCTCAGATTGCCCTCGGATGTACATAACTTGTCATTGTCAGACTTTAACTTGGCGTTATTGGCCTTTTCCTGTGCAAGCTGCGCCATAAGACTTTCAACCGTAAGTTCATTGCCGTTGTTGTTATCCTCCGGCTTGGTTGTCTGAGACTGCTGCTGAGTACCGGGAACCTGAGTAGTATGCTGCTTCTGCGGTTCTGCCTGAGACTGCTGCTGTGTCTGGTTCTGAGTTGCTGTACTGTTTACATCTGCCATAATTGACCTCCTGCGTTTGAACGGTTCTCTCCGTATAAATTTCTGCGTTTTTTTACTTGCGTCTCTGCAAGACAATGGTTGTATGCGTTTGGTAAGGATTTTCTCTAACCCGTTATGTGATAGGGATTTCTCCCTGAATAACCGAAAAATGAGCCGGACACGATTTATCATCACATCCGGCTCACTGGCTCTAACTGTATGAAGTTAGTTTTTCTTTGCTGCCTTTTTGGCAGTGGTTTTCTTGGTGGCAGTTTTCTTTGCAGTGGACTTCTTAGCCGCCGCTTTCTTATCAGAAGATTTCTTCACTGTCTCCTTTTTGGAAGCTGCTACTTTCTTCTTATCGTCCATTTTCTTCTTGTCTGCTGCCGTCTTTTTGCTTGCTGTTGCCATTGGCTCTACCTCCTGATTTATAATTCCACGCACCGGCAGTTGATTATTTCATCTATCGGTGCGCCCATACTATCATCAAGTGGGAACATCATTTTGTACCCATTGATGGTAAAAGGCTCATTTATCGGAACTGTCTGCCCGTCAGCCTCCCAATGGCTTACCCGGACACGTTCATCTCTCATGCTTACCCATGTGTGGGTGTCCTGCCTCTCGGCAAGGCTCTGATGATTGATCCAGTTATATATCCAGTTGGTTTCATTTAAGGCAATCTCGGTTGCTCTGACTTCCGAGAACATCCGCTTAACACTCTTTGGAACATCCTCTTCTTTCATAATGCCACCGGTCATGCGAGACATTTTATAATCATCGTTTCCGTTGGCGTTTGCTACCGCTCTTTCGGTTGCCTCCTGGATGTACTTTGCAAATCTGTATGCCTTTTCTCTTACCTCCGTCTCGTACTGATATTCAGGAGCCATGGCAAAATAAAGATCCATAAGCTCATTTTCATAATCAGAACTCGACTTCTCGTAAAGGAATATCCCGGAGAGAAGATTCATAAACTGTGCTGCGAAGAAATCAACAAGGGCATTGATAAATTCCTTTGCGGTCTTTATCCGGCGGAGCTTATCATCTTTGAGGATATTCATTTCATCAAAGTATTGTACCGGATCATACATATCTCACACCGCCTATTCTTCTACCATTGCCGTTTTGCTCGGCTGCTTTGATTCCTCTGTCTTATCCTTTTCCTCGTTGTTCTCTCCGCCGTTCCCCTCATCATCCTTATAGGCGTTAGGGTTCGGCTGCTGTGTTTTCTCTTCCTTGGATGCAAGTTTCTTCTGGATGCCATCAATAATGTTCTTACTGTCAACCCATGCCTGCTGAGGATCTGTAAACAGTCCAACAGTATTGAATGAAGTGAGACCGTCTACTCCGGCATTAAGTAATGCAACAAGGGAGTTTGTTTTAGACACCAGATCGTATGTCTTGGTTCTGCAGAAACGTATTTCAACGTCTGCCGTCTCTATATCTTTCAGACCGTCATACGGTCTCTGATCTGCCTTGATTATCTCTATTGCCAAATCAATAATCTGCATTTCCGGCTCAGTGAATAACTGCTCAACGGTCTTTGCGGAAATCTCCAAACACTGCCACCCATTGGATAACTGCATTGCTCCGGTGGTAGATCCGCCGCTTGCTTCCTGCCATGACGGAGTGGATGTAATCTGTTCCAACTGGGAATTGAGATGATCCACAAGTTTCTGTACCTCACTCTCATTCAATGTCTGATTGAGGTAGGTAATCTTTGCTTCCTTGCCGTCTCCGGTACTCTTTGTCATAATGACACCATCGCCGTCAACGAGATTTTTCTTACCCTCTTCATTTACTTGGCAGTTGTGCATCCAAAGTAGGGACTGAACGTGCTGCAATATATCATTGATACGGTCTGAATCCACAAGGTTCATGGCATCCATGAGCGGGATAACCTTTTCAAAGATACCCATGCGGTCATTCAATGCAAATTCTACGACCGGTATTCTTCTCAGTGGGTTCGGAGTGATATTCTCTTTCAAATGATAATCCGTTGTATTAAGCTCATGCTCAATGGTGTAACAGAATCTACTTGAATATGCTGTTAGAGTGATGGTTCCATCATCGTGTATGAAGTAGGTACATCCAAGCACCGGTTCTCTGTACGCATCATTGGAATACACCACGAATGTTGTCAGTGGACTCGGAACCAAAAGCTCAAATGGAGAATAACGGCTTGGATTTCTGTTCGGCAACATCATCTGGTAACCGACTCCACAGATAAACAGATTTCTTCCAAGGGCAATGTCCTTTGCCGCTTTGCTCTGTTCCTGCATCATTTTGTTGAGCATGGCGATTTTCAAATCGTCAATGTTCTCTCCGTTATCCTCGTCCTTTTTCTTTAAGAAGCCGAATAAGGCTCTCTTCTGTTTCTTTGTAGGTTCTATCTTTGCTCTCTGTACGAAAGTAATCGGGTTGGAAAAACAATATCCCAGATGCACGTCCACAATCTTTGAAGCATTGTTTTCTACGACTGTGGCATTGAGGTCCGATCTGATTTTCTTTTCACGGTTGAGAATTGGCTGATTTCCTCTCTCATACTCAAAAAGGTATACTTCCTCGGCAACATTTTCCTGATGTTCCATAAATGCTTTTGACACAACCTGTATGATATTGTCTTTCGTTATCTCCCTCTCATCAGTCATTAACATTCGCCTACCGAGAGTCGGACGGTTGCTTGCGTACATGAAGTTTCCCCTTTCCGAATAAAACAAAAGAACCGATCAAGTCTACTTATGACTTAACCGGCTCAAAGGCTCTTTGCTTAATTCTATTTTTATTACTTCCTTGCACCCACGGCAGTTTATGAAAATCGTGCCGGATGCTCCGGGTGCTTTCTTGAAAAGAAGTTTTTCACGGTTTGCCCGTGCCTTACATACAGGGCAGTATACGTTTTCCGTTTCCAATATAGCTGCTCCTTTCTGTAATTAAATAGTTGTGCGAATAGGATTTGAACCTATGATCTCCTGCGTATCAGACAGACGTGCTACCATGCTGCACCACCGCACATTACTGGGCGGTTCATCGCCGCCCATGCCCCTATATTATCATGGAGGAACCATTACCCTCTATCGAGAGGTAAGAGCCAAGAATGGGAGTCGAACCCACAACCTCTTGATTACAAGTCAAGTGCTCTACCAGTTGAGCTATCCGGGCTTAGCAATATGGAGTAGCATTGCACTACTCCACATAAGAAAAGGATAATCCACCAACGCCTTTACCAAGACACCCTCATTCTAACAGAAAAAGGATGATAAATGTATAGAATATCGGTGAGACCGATATTTTAACATAGTCATCCTTTGTCAAATGATATAATTGAAAGTTTATGGTGTAATTGAGTTCGTTTTTTGTTGTTTCGGTTCGTAATCAATGCAGTAATCGTCATAGGATGTGACTGCTCCGTAGCTGTCGCTGTCCTCGTTGCTGCATATCCAATCCGTTGTCCCATTAAAATTATCATGCCAAGCACATGATCCGCAATTTCCGTTACATTCCATTCTGCATCTCCATCAATCTCTGTGCTTCTTCCGGGCTACATACCGTCACTCCGGTTTCTTCCTCACACTTCTTTACCATACCGGCTCCGTCCCCAGCATAGCTTTCCCAAATATGCTGTGATTCTACGAACACATCATTGATACGCTTATATCCGAATCCATAGGTTCTGTGAAGTGCTATGGCAATCGCAGCATATATCTGTGGAACCATCTGGTCTGCCGCAGTAGCAACGTTCTGTGAGCGGTTTCTTCTGGCGATTTCATTCAGGGAATTTATCAGTTTGTTATTCTTCGCCATATCTTTCCTCCAGTGCATCCTCAATAATAGAGTCCGTGTAAAGAAATTCTTTCATATCTGCTCCGTAGCAAGACGGCTCGATAGGTTCTCCACTATAACAAGCCATTCCATGAGGACATTCAGCGTTTTCGGGACAATATTTGCAATAATCCTCTCCGTCATGTGTTTTCAGCCATTCATCAAGGATTTGTTCGTCTCGATGCTTTTCAAATACCGCTATTGCATCTGCCAGAAAGTCGGTTTGGGCAAACCATTTCAGATCGTCAATCACTTTCCACGGGTTATCGCCAGATACATTCATACAAACTTCATGTAACCTTTCCATTTGATCGCAGTCTTTATATTTTTCCTCTATTTCTGCGATAGGAGATTTTAATGCGTGATAATTGCGAATGTGAACATAATTGAAGTATGCCGAGGAATATTCCCCTACTTCATATTCTCCGGGTTCAAATGTGTGGTTTTGCATCACGATCTGCAAAGCAACTGGAAGCTCGATAATGAGCATTTCGGCTTTTTCAATATCCTCAGCAGCGTATTCTCCACTTTCTTCATCGCAGTGCCATCCCATGATTTCACACACATTCGTTGTTGGGCCGCTGTTCCCGAATGGTCTTTTAACATCTATTGCCGGTCTATACCTATCCTTAGAATCTATTAAAATGGAGATTCTAAAATTAAGGTCTGTCATAATCTTTATGTGCTCCGGTTTCAATTTAAAACTTGGCATATCAACCTACCTCCGTTTCATTCCTCTGATTGTGTGTTTCTTTTTGCTTCCAATGAATCTTCCACTGCCCTTTGAATTGCCGAATATGAAAGCGGACATATTGCCACCTGACGGTTTCTGCGTGGCCGGTTTAAAATCTGTCTGTGTGTTTTCCTCCATAGGACGTAATGATGGCGTTTCGGGTTTATACTGAGGTCTCCACACCATGACAATCTTGTTCTCTTTAGGATCGACAAATCCAATCCCATTTTCAAAGATAGTAAGATTAAGTCCATGCCGGATGCAGGCCTCTTCGATTTCTTTCTGTACCTCAACTGCTTTTTTCTGTGCTTCTGTCATACCATTTTCTCCTTTCATCGTACAGTTCTCCCAAGTCTATAAATATTTTCATCATTGATGATCGTAAATGCTGTGGAATCTTTGATTAAACAGCTATCCGGCGATACGGCTTCACACTCAAAATCTTTAAATGCCTGTTTCTGGTACGAATATATTCTGATATTCCCATCAATAGGTATTGAGATATTGGAGTTATAAAAGCATACATTGCCAAGCCCACATTGATATTTAATGCGATCCTCGCTATACGCCACTCCATGTTCATTGCACACAAATGTAAAGAACTGTCCGGCTCCGTTTTCCAACACGATAAGCCATCCTCCGGTTATTTTATCTCTGTGTATTCCATAATTATTCACGGTATCAGTATATGGTATCTCAATGTTTTTTCCATCCAGATTCACAATGAGGTTTTCTGCAAATCTACTCACAACGCACGAATGTCCCTCAGATACCGCAAAGTAACTCTCATATCCACATTTTGTAATCGTCCGTATTCCGTTGCCTGATTTTGTGATCTGGATAGAGGTTAATGTATTGGCAGGACTTATGAAATATACTGAATCTCCTGCCGCATAAATCGGGCTCTTGTGTTTCTTCTCAAACACATATTCTCTATCCGTGGCAAACCAGAACGCTCTATCATCCGCTTTTATTACAATATTCTCTGTTCCAACCTCTGCAAAATGATATTTAATTCCGCTTTCGTATGCGAATTTATTCCAATTCTTAACTTCCACTACTTCTCCTGCATTATTGATATAGCACTGCTCATTTAGAACAATTTTTACATCGTTTCCTTTGAGCATCGTGATAAGTGTAAGTCCTCCTGTTACCCCTTGTGATACCGGCTTAGTAAGAACATTTGCATTATTATCGCATAGCGGGCAGCGAGTATATTTGCCATAATAGAACTCATGGTGTACATCGCAGAATTTAAGGTGCTTTGCCATGTGTTTTAATTCATCCCCAATCGACCGGCTCTTATTCTCAAAGATCTTTTTCAGAGAATCAATCAGATAGGGAGATAAATTTTTCCACGGTTTAATCGTTCTTGGTATTTTTACTTTTGGATTGTCTATTACGCATATTCCTCGTTTCATACGTTCTACAATATCCATATCTGGTGTCATGGTTCCACCATGCGGATGAATCCTTGTAAGGGTTTTCCAAATCAAAATTGCCTCTGCGTATGTGTCTGTTTCCTCCGAAAAATCATTCCCTTTCATCAATGGATCTTTGAATAAGTCCATACAGACTTCGCATTTTTCATCTTCCACGCTCCAACTATCACAATCTATAAAGTACACATTTCCAGTTTTGTCAAAGAGAATGTTCTGATCGTTCAGATCCCCAATACACACCCCGGCAGAATGTATATCTCTCACGGTATCCTGTATCTTTACGAGTATTTCCAAAATATCTTTCGTGGTTATCCCATTCGCTTTCAGATATTTTTTACTTGTGAGGACTCTTACTTCCTCTCCTACGGCCTTTGGCATGATGTAGCCAATAAACTTATTGCTGTTATCATACACTGCCGTAATAGGTTTAATAGCCTCCTTTGGCAACCGTTTATCAATAAGCATGGCAACTTTCTTTTCCTTGGCTGCAATATCAACGCAAGGTTTGTAAATTTTCAGAATGTCGTTGCCATACTCATAGATATATCCCTCTCCTCCCTCCGTTATGGGAGTAAGCTGTCTTATCTTTTCTTTTCCTATCCTCGTTAGTGCCATTTTCATAATGCCCTCCTACAATACGATTGTTGTATCATCCTGGAATACCCTCTGGTGTTTGTTTATAAACCTCTTTACTCTTACTTCCTTGCCACTCTGCAGGGCTTCCGTAAATTCTTTCTTAAATTGTTCATCTTTCATGGCGAATCGTATTCCATCAGATGCTACACCAATATTCCTGTATTCATCTTTCGGAAAAGCCTTTGTGGAAAAATTGACACCATCTTTGTACTGTTTGAGCATATCTTTATCCACATAATTGTAGGCAAAGTATTTCGGGTATTCTCCGTCAGATAGTTCTTCAAACTCAATCGTTCCGTCCAGACGTTCTTTCACGATAAAACCATCTCCACAGTAATCTACCATGAAATGTGTCTCATTTTCAGTAACCATAAGGATCGTAAAACAAAGGAAATCTCTGATTGAGCCGGAAGTCTGCCCGAATAGACCAAGTATCTCTCCAAAAGCGGCTGCGGCAGTATATACACTACATTCATGTATAATTCTGCTGTCATTTTTCAAAAGATGGCAAAACGCTTTTGCTCCAACTTCCGAATGTTTCCCCTCCGAACAGCCATCGCAAACAACTTTCATCCCATCAAATTCAATTCCGTAGTCCTGGCAATTCGTACCGTAGTCGATATGTTGCTGACCGATTTTATTTATAATCATTGTATTTCCTCCCACAAAAAAGAACGGCAACCCATTTTAGGATCGCCGCTCTACTCTCATTTTTATACGTCAAAAAAATCATCCTGTTTCGATACGGCACTCTTGGAGTTTTCAATCACTGATTTTGATAAGCAGTTGAAAGCTCTTCTGAGTTCTGATGCAGAACTGCTTACATCGAGGATATTCTTGAATCCAAGGTCTTTCGCCTCCTGTGTTGCCTGTCCTCCGAAACTGATAAACGCAGTAACGATTTCTTCCACGTTCAGATACTCTACCGCTTTCTTTGCCTTTGCAAACCCTCCAGGCTGAGAAGAGTTATCCATCCCATCTCCGAAAATTGCAAACACGGCCTTTACTCTCATTCCCTCATTTTTGAGGAAGTCTCTGTACTCTTTCAACTTCTCAGTTCCATCAATGATCGTATCGTACATAGCTGTGCATCCATCGGTACTATACGAAGTGTCAAACTCTGTAATGCGCTTATAGCCTCCTACGATTGCACTATCAGAGAAGTCTGCTCTTGCAACCAGAATCTCGTCACATTCCTTGGAATTGATAAGCGCATCTTTGAAATCTGAAAGAGCTTTTACCATATCTCTTTCATACATTCCCATAGAACCTGACTTGTCGATTCCGACAAAAATCAAATTGATGTTCTCACTGTCAATTTCATCAATAGAGGTATTTGCGATCTCAACCTCATCTAATCCGTCAATTACCTGTTCTGTTTCATTCATCCTGGCTACCTCCTACAAAATATCATCTGTACTTTTCACGATGTTTACATGGTACGTTTTCTTAAAATCATCAAAGGTCTGCTCAGTAACATCCTCAAACCCAGGAATGGAGGACATACAATCTTCCAGAATATAGATTTTCTGAGTGATCTCAGGGCGATTAGCGTAATGTTCGAGAATCTGTTTAATGCTTTCCAATACGCAATGGCTCTTTGCCTCTCCTGCGATAATGATTTTGTCGTAATTTTCCAGTTTGTTCAGGAAGTCGATATTGATGTAGTTCTTTGTATCATACTCAGGTTTAATAATTCCGTACATTTCGCTGAGCGGATCCTGTCCTTTTACAAGACGCTGCGTAACAGCTTTCTTCGCAACCGAGTGGAAATAAATCATGTTAGCAAACTGATTTTCAAATGCAGCACCAGACGTACCCTGCAAGCAGTGATAAGACCATACGCATAAGGTTTTCTTTCCGTCTTTTTCCAGATGTTCTACATAGTCACGGCTCTGGCGAGGATAGATAACAGCTCTGTACTTTCCAGAATCAAGATCTGCCAGTGTGATTGGTGTGTAAGGAGCCGGGTTATTGCCATCTTCATCAATCCACCAGCACGGATGAAAAATCTGATGTGGTGTGTGAGTATCAATAGATACTGCGATGTTCGTAATTTTATCCATGTTGTTATAGATAAACTGTGTCATTCTCTCAACATCGCCGTGTGCTCCGGGAACTCCGAGTGCTCCATTATCCATGAAGTCCTGCTGCACATCAATTCCGAGAAACAATACTCTCTCTTTGTTCTGCGCTGCCGGTGTAAGCTGCTCATCGTTTGCCTTTCTCAAAATATCATTGAGAGAAATCGGATTTGTCTGTGAACCAATACTTGCGATGTTCACAATTTCATTGTAGGGTGTTTTCATTGGTGGTTATCTCCTTTTATATTTTATTTGACCGGAGCTATTTGCCCCGGTCAGTATTTACTTTATTCAACTGTGATGCAATCATATCTCTCAGAATTGATTGTGTTCTCCATTGCCTCAACCGGATTGTAACCAAGGTTCTGCAGAATCTGTTTGAACACGGTAACTGACTGTCCGCTTGCAAGCTGCACTCCCTTACGGTCATGGTCTGCATGGAATACATCGTGTCTACTGTTCACATTCCAGAAGATGATGTTCGGGATTACATAGCCGGCCTTGCGGAACTTATTTGCCATCTTGTCATAGAACGACCACTCACGGTTTCCGCAATAGTCAATTTCCATATCAGAGATAACAACGATTGCTTTCGGCATTTCCTCCTGCGGAGTATTATGGCTTTTCGCAATTTCAAGAACTCTCTCAAAAGCAGCTTTAAGGTCTGTGTTGCCATCCCAATTTGCTCTGCTCACGTTGTAAATCTTCTGTTCAAGGGTTTCTCCCCTCAGAATAACCGTCTCCGGTATATCGGAAAATGTCATAAATAGATTGTGGTATGCGCCAACATTCCTCTCTGCAAAATAGATTGCAAGACCGATTGATGTTGCCATAGGTCTGCCTCTCATGGAACCGGACACATCTGCCATAACTAAAGCGTTTGTTCCTTTCTCCACATAATCCGGCAAGGCTTTCCACTGAGCTTCGAGTACCTTATTGCTCTCTCTGCCGTAAAGGATCTTCTCGACAATATCGTAAGGGAACAGTGTTGAGGCATTGATCTTTGCATCTCCCTTTTCTACCTTGCCGATAAATTCATTGAATCGTGCCTCGTCATGTTTCATAAAAGCCTTGCGGTAAATCATCATTGCACGGCTCGGAACTTCCGGGTATTTAATCTCATCCCACTTTCCGGCAGACATAAGGCTTTCAACAACACCGATCTGTTTTCTCATGCTACGGACAATTCTCTTGAAATTGTAGACCGGATAACCAAGTTTCTGTGCTGTCATAACACCAAGTCTGCGTGTCTCCTTGCTACTTGCATCCGCAGTCTTAATCCACTTTGCCAGTAAGGAAATTGCCTTGCCGTCATTGAGGTTCTTCAAATCTTCCTCAAACTGTTTCTTCATGGCAGCCCACATATCATACTCTAACGGAGTTCCAATCAGAGAATACATATCATCGTATCTTCCGAACACTCCGATCAAATCAAGGTTCGGTCTGAGTGCTTCCGGGTGTTTCTCTGCCATGTAACGGATGATCGTTCTGAAAGTCTTTCTTTCTCCCAGACCTCCACGAATATCCCTTGCATAGAACGCAATCTTTGTGGCAAAAAGAGCATCCTGATTGTATGCCTCTGCGAACAGTGTTTCGATTCTGCCCTCATCAGCTTCTCTCAGGGATCCGATTGTGCCGAATAAATCTAGTCTTGCGTCTCCTGTGGTATTCAAAGCCACAGCACCGTTTTCGGTTCTGGTAAATGAACCGTCTTTTCTCATTGCATCTGCGAAGCTCATTGTTTCCTCTCTTTCCAGGACTCTCATTTGCGGAATTGAACCGCTTCACATTGTTTTGCAGACATTGTTTTAACCATTGTGATTGCTGTAGGAGTCCCATAATAAAATTGTTTGTAAGTTCATTCAGGACGCTATTGGTTTTTATGATTAACAGTCATATCCAATAATTTGCTGTGAGCGTCCCATATAAAGTTTTATGCCTATCTGGCTAACTTTTTAAGTTCATACCGTCTGTTATGTATCGCACCAACAGAACGACCTATTTTCTCGGACAGTTCAGAATCGGTAATCTCATGTTTGATTACCAGTGCATCTTCCTCCGCAGTCCACGGATGAGACGGATATAGAAATGACGTTTTGCTGTAATATCGCCTATGCTGTCTCTGACACGCCTTATGATACTTTTCCATATCCCTATAATCTTCTTTTCGGTTCATAGGCAACCTCATTTCTTTACATGACGCTGTTTCAAACGGGAAAATATTGTCAATGGAATTTTCTGTTTTGAAAGATTGCTGTAAGCGTCACTTAATTGCCCCGACAGGACTTGAACCCGTATACTCGATTGCTGTGCGGAACACAAGCGTTATCGCAGTCATGTTCCCTCCGGTTTACCATAACCGGCAATCGGGGCAGAGACGAGGGACGGAATCGAACCGCCGACACATGCCTTGGATTGGAATGAGATTGCTGCTGAGATCACTAACATGATCTGCGTATTCATATCATTGCTCTACCATCTGAGCTACCTCGCCATGTGACACGTCTTATTGATTTGTAAGGACGTTTGTGCCATCGCCTTGATTGGAGAGAGTTGGATTTGAACCAACAATGAAGCAGGCCCCAAGCTGTAAGATTTGCTGTCAGCACCACAAACATGATGTATTGTACATAACTGCCGCGTCTACCGTTCCGCCATCTCTCCATATTCAGTTTTAATACGGAAATCCGTATCAGTTGCGTGGGAGGGAATCGAACCCCCATCTCTTCGTTACCATCGAAAAAAGAATTATTGCTGTCCGTGTCACATGGAGCATGACAACCGCTCATAATGTTCTCTCCATTGAACTACCACGCAAGATTGCGGAGACAGGATTTGAACCTGTGACCTCCGGGGCATGAACCCGACAAGCTACCACTGCTCCACTCCGCCATAATGGTTCTTCGCCCCACAAGAACCTCTGAGTTTTCTGCTATGTCGAATTTCTCGCATAATCACTCTTAACCGTCACACAGCCGACATCCTGAACGGTGGACTTGATTAAATAATTCCGTACACTCACTATGGTTTGCTGTGATACACCCTAACCACCGGGTATGCCAATAGGAACTATCTTTCGGGAAATCTCTCTAACCCCAACTGGTTTAGCGTCCGAAGTCAGGACGGCTTTGGAGTAATGGGATTTGCACCCACTATGGAACTATGCTACTGTTAGCCACACCTTTCGCTGTTGGTACTCGGTACAATAGTTATGATTTTCAGTAGTTTCTTGGGGCGGTAGGATTACGGCTGTTTCTGTGGCTTGTCCTCGCACCTACCTCTCGCCTACCCCATTCCTTTACTATGATTATCCGTCTACCTATTCCGGCAACTCCAAATTCTGAGACCTCCTCCACCGGTGGAATACGGTCTCATAGCGGTGCATATAGGAATCGAACCTATACGGCATTTCTGCCGGATGGCTTAGCAAGCCACTCCGCTACCATTACGGCAATGCACCATAACGACTCTATTGGGAATCGAACCCAAATTTTCCGATAGACAGTCGGGCGTAATAACCTTTATACCATAGAGCCAAAACCACAAAGTAAAATGCGACCTCACACCGCGGAATCGAACCGTTCCTTTCTCTATTGGTTTTTGGATAGAGAATGTGCAACCCATACACCTACGAATCGAACGTATCCTTTACTTTGCCACGCCGTGTTAGGGATTTGAACCCCAGAGACTTTTACATCCAGACGGTTTTCAAGACCGCACCCTCGACCAACCGGACACACGGCAGAGTAGTTTTCCCTTGGTAACGTACAAGTCGGAGATCCTCTTCCGCCGGTCGTAAACGCCCTTTCGTAACCTTTTTATGGAGTGCTTTGAAAGAGTAAGTCAAGTGTCTCCAACTGGCAAGGTGGGGATCGAACCCACGACATTCTGATTAACAGTCAGACGCTCTACCACTGAGCTACAAGCCATTATTGGAGTAACAGGACTCGAACCTGCGCTAACCAACATCCGTAGTGTTGTGCTCTATCCATCTAAGCTATACTCCAATGCAGTTCGGCGGCAGCTTGGATGGTTGCCACTACCGAACCGATGCAACGTGTAAGACAGTTGCCAACAAAGGTATTTCATTTTTTTAACGTGGTTCTCGGACCTTACACCCCTCCACATGGTTCTCATAATCCACCGACTACATACTCAAAGAACCTTTGGCGAGTCCAACTCTTTATCGCCTTACCTCGGATGTACGTTGTTATCGCAGTTCTCCGCCTCTACTACATTCCTCTGCGCCTGACTAAGCATGACGGCTCGATTGGTTACGGCTCACGCACATCTGTAATCAGGTCTTTCTCGGAAGTTTCCACCGCCGCTTAAATCGCTGTAACGCTCATGCACTCTAAGCAGTAAATTTTCCGCACCGGAGTTTTTCTTAAAAACTCTTGGTAATGTAAAAGCACTTGGTGATCACCGGAACCTCGCCACCGCCAATTTCTTTCCTGTTAAAGCCGGACTAAGAAAATCAGTTAAGAAATCCGCTCGTCCTACGGTGGGGAGTCGAACCCCACTTTCCCCGGCATGGTGTCCGTGGCATTTCCAGTTATGCTATCGTAGGCACCGTTGCAACAGTGGTCTTTAGCGTGACTTACGCAAGCTCTCCAATTTTAAGTCCTGTCGGCTTTCCCAGACTACTCACATAAGCCTCTCAGTGAGCATTGCAATCTCCCTATTTAATGATTGCTTACCACGGCTTTCGCCAATACTTTTCAGCCGGAACACTAAACCAACTATAAACAGTCAGCGTTATTCTCAGTTGAAATGTTCGATGGGAGAATCGAACTCCCGTCCCCACCGTGAAAAGGTGGTATCTTGGCCGCTTGACTAATCGAACAGAGGAGCGTTCCTTTTTACCGAAAGGCAATTAACCGCACAAGCGTAAACGGGTTCCTGATATTGATTTTTTCTTGCAAGATTACTTTCTCGGCTCATTACACCGAAATGGGCGAAAGAGGAATTGAACCTCCAATGTTTACCACGAGGGAACGGATTTACAGTCCGCCGCAACACCACCAATCGTTGCCGTTCGCCCGGAATTTTCTTTGTATCGCCAAGAACATTAGGAAAGAAGCGGTGGGAACCTTAATCGCAAGAGCTACGCCCACAGGTGGAATCGAACCACCACACTACACCAAGTTCGCTCCGATCATTTAGCGATTCACTTCATCTTTCAGAGCCTTGCCTGCTTTGAACTTAGGTGCCTTGCAAGCCGGAATGGTAATCTCTTTTCCGTTCTGAGGATTCTTTCCGATTCTGGCAGCACGCTCAGTTACTTCAAACGTACCGAATCCAACCAACTGTACTTTTCCACCCTTGCCGAGTTCTCCACCGACAACTTCCACAAATGCGTTGAGTGCCTTTTCAGCATCACTCTTAGAAAGTCCGGCTTCATCAGCCATAGCCTGTACTAATTCAGCTTTGTTCATTACTTCTTGTCTCCTTTCTTGTGGTCTGCATATATGGAATATGCGATTGCAATTATTACTTCTGTGATTATCGTTGCGGCAACACCGCACCAAAATTCAGGAATATACATCTTTTTGCATCCTCTCTTGTCTGCTACCTCTGGTAGCCGTCACGGTTATGCGGTAGTCATACCGTTTCTGCACTGCACCGCCGCACTCAGCCGCCTTACTTCCTCCGGTGTATCTCGGCGTAGCTTCACTGCCATGGCTATATTTATAGTTTCGTGCCGGATTGCCATGCGTGGACCATCAGGGACTTGAACCCCAGACCGTCCGGTTATGAGCCGGATGCTCTAACCAACTGAGCTAATGGTCCATACCTCACACTTGGGGATTCCATGTGAGGCTTCTGAGGATCTACATAAGTTGGAATCCTCTGATATGGAATTACTGTCGGGGAACAATAATTCTAAGTGGGAAGTGTTGGTGTCGAACCAACTCCTATGGATTTTCAGTCCATCGCTTCTACCGAGTTAGCTTACTTCCCATATTACGGCACTGTTGCTGTGCCGCAATGGTTAGGAGAAACTTTAATGCCAAATACCTTGTGTTCACTCCGCTTAACTTATGTCCGTGTCACTTGGTATGGTCGTAGTATAGCCTACTGAACATTATTTGTCAAGTGGAATAAACAATTTTTTCATAAAATTTTAATTTCTAGTGTTTATTCGACTTTACAACCATTCTCCTGTATGTCAGAAAGCAACTTACTTACAGGAATTTTCATAAAATTCGCTATGTCGTATATCTTGTCGATTGGAGGATAACATTTGCATAACTCCCAATCGCTCACGGTATTTTGTGAAACATGAACCCCATCCGCAAGTTCTTTCTGTGTAATCTCTAAATTCTGTCTCTCTCTTTTTAGGTTGGTGGCGAAACTGTATTGTCTCATGCTATCCCTTTCTCTATATTCCGAGTTCGCTTCTCTTCATTACCTGTCCCTCTCCGCTGAGAAGAGCATCTACAAACTGTGCGAACATTGCCAATGCGTCCGGTGCATCATCGTGTTTATTCTTTCCAAGCTGTGTGTAACTGCAAAGGAATGACATCATCACACCGTAATCACTCTTAGGTTCATATTCTGTAATATCCTTGAATATAACGTGTTCCTTAACCCATGAAGAATTGACAATGATCTTGGTCTCTTTGTTCTGGGTCGTGTATTTCTTCGTAATATGGCATCTGCCGCCTTTTTCTCTTACAAGGCGTTCTACCTCATTGGCGGTACGGCTACCCTCTTTGTTGCTCTCAAACTGTGCCTGCTGCACATGATGTTTCACAAGCATATCTGAGTTGAGTTCGTCCAGAGTTCCCGGATCGATATTCTTGAATACCAGATCTTCCAGATAATATCTGTCTCCATACTGATAGAAAACTCCGAGGAAGTTGTAGTCTGTACCGGTGTCCTTAGTATCGCAGATTGCCAATATGGAATCCGGTTCTCTGTCAGGCAGTCCTCCGAGGTATCTCTGTAATTCTGTCGGATGATACAGAATACCCTCTCTCTCAATAGGATCACTCTTGTACAGGCAACGATATGAAACATCATCCATAGACATCTCCATGTCATGGAAGTATTTCTCGTCAAATCCGACATCGTAATCATAGTCGAAGTTGCTCTTTCCGGTCTTAGGGTCAATATCAGGCACGGCAATGAACTCTGCCCTTGGATTGCCTTCATACATCCTTTCAAGCCGTCCTATGACATCGTGGACGCTCCAACGTGTGGCAATGTGGATTTCCTTTGCCTTTTTCTTTTTACGGGATTTAAGGTCTGTCGTGTACTCTCCGTACAGCTTATCCAGACGATCAATCGACAATGCCTCTTCGATACCGGAAACCAAATCGTCCACATACAGGAATCCCTCGCATCGGGTAACACCGGTAAGTGAACCTCTGATTGGTCTGCAGGTCAGTGTCTTAAAAGGCTGCCATCTTCCAAGGTTGATCGTTTCCTCTTTTGCATTGTTTCCCTCAAATATCACATCTGGGAACACATCGCTCCAACAATACTCATTACTGGTAATAATGTTGAGAACTGCGTCATAGAACATTCTCGTCATAAATCCAGAATGAGAGGACATAAGGTTTGGTGTGTTCGGATAATGCCCCATCACAAACGATATGAAGAACTCTCCCAGTGTGGTCTTACCGGTTCCGGGTGGCATTGATATTGACAGAATATCCAACTCATCATCAATGAGCCGTTGCATCTTCTGTGCAAGCCAGTAAATCTTATTTCTTCTCGGCTGATAGTATCTGTCCTCTGGGTCTCTGTCTTTCTCCACATACAGTAAGTAAGAATCGAAGTCCTTATGTTTCTGTGCCAAGAATAACAAAGCCTGATTATAGAGGTTGTAATACTTTATATCTCCTGTGGAACAAAGCCTCAGTGCAAGGAATCGAACCTTATTCGCCAATTTCTTTGACAGTTCTTTATCTTCACTGAGGACTTCATTCGCCATTCCGAGTAAAGACAGGAGATTGTCATAATCACTCAGATCACTTTTCAAAAGCCGTATGATAATATCTCTGTTCGACAGTTGAGCCATGAAAATTCATCCTTTCTCACGGCTCTACACGGCTCTGTATTTTTACATCGGTCTTATTACATCAACCATTGCCCTGACAACAATTCCGCAGTTCATAAGATCTGGTCCTGTGTCAAATGCGAGTATTCCGTCTTGTGCAAGTTTCATACCCATTTCCTGTGCCATTTCCCTATGTACAAAACCTACCATATCCTCTCGACCGGCTTGGAATATATCAAGGCGTTTGCACACCTGATACGTCTCTATCGGTCTGAAAGTGTAGGTATTTTGAAATTCAACGGACGGTTCCGGCATTGGTTGATCTTGTAACTTCCTCTGTGGTCTTTTTCGCCAATGTGGCTTATTGTTTCTCTTTCTCTGTCTCATCATTGGTTTTACCATCTTTCTTCTGCTGCCTGTCTCTCACGCTCTTACTGCAAACACTCAGGATAACCATATTCAGATGATCGTTCTGCTTTCTGAGCTGTGTGTTCTGTTCTAAGAGCAGTTCGTTCATCTGTGTGATTTCCTTTTTCACATCGTTGTTGGACTTTGCATCTTTCCAACTCACAAAGATATAAATTCCCAGTACCACAAACCATATAAGTGCAAAAATCAAATCTTTCATCTCTATTCCTCCGGCATATAATATAATCCATTGTCATAAAACTTCACGTCCGGCTCTCTGTCCGCACTTTTCAGCAGAATCACATTTCCGTTTGCAAAGTTTTTCATTGCATCCGGCGGTAATTCTGCATTTTTTAACATCATATATGGGGAGAATAAGATTTGCAGCATTTCATTGTAAACCTGAGTTGTTCTTTCTTCCGTCTTATACTTCCCAATCACTGTGTTGTCCGCAAATATTCGTTCCTGACTTACGAATATTTCTTTTACGTTATTCAAATTGATTGTAGTGTCTCTATCCTGATTTACTATGAACATCACTCGTCCTCCAACCATCTGTTGTCCAAATAGCAGAATCCGTATACCGCCGCCCCTATAAAGACAATCCATAGCATCCAGAATCCGACTATCATCGCCGTACTGCTGCTTACCATGTAATCCACAGCACTATCTAACGTATCAGTCTGAATGAACGGTGTTCCATCCTCTATTGTATTATCTTTGAGATTGGCATAGATAACTCCACTGTATTCTGTGTTGATAACATAGTACAAATACCTCACATGGGACGATTGCTTGATCGTATCATACAGGTAAGACCCCGGCATCTGGATTTTTCCATACGGAAACTCCACACCAAGGAATGATACTGTTTGACTATGGTTTTCCCAACTATCGTAGTAATCCCACGAATAATATACCTCCGTGGTGTAATAAGTCTGAGATTTTCCATTTACCGTCCGTGTATGTGCCACCTGTCTCGTGTGACGGTTATAGTGTTGTTCCTCAACCTTTATGTAGGCAGCTGGTACTCCACCTATGCCCGGATCTGTAACAGGATCTACTGCCACCAGATTTCCTTTCACAAACGCATTTCCTACATCAGTTCGCATACCGTACCGAAACAGCTCCGCATTTCCATCAATCTGCATAGCTTGATAGTATTCCTGATTCTGTTCGTCATTGTGTGAAGCTATCTTTTCGCTGATGAAAAATCCACCCGTGAGCATGACAAGGATAATGACGATGCTGAACATGAGTTCTCGCACCGTCAAATCCCAACCACTGCCGGAGTAGATTATCGTACTCCATTTTCTCATAGGCTTATTCTCCAAACAGATTGCTTACCGGCTGCCTGTCCTCTGTGCTGTATTCCAAATATGAATAATTGATAACCTCATATCCCATCATTCCTAAGATCTGCTTATGAGGAAACTTACGCACATATTTCTTGTATGCCCGGACTTCATTGTTGTAAGACTGTCTGTACTGTGCAATCAGGTTTTCAGTCGTAGACAATTCATTCATAAGCTCTTTGTAGTTTTCATTCGATTTCAGTTCCGGGTACTGCTCCGCAACCGCAGCAATGGAAGTTGTGACATTCTCAATATCCACACCGCCATTATTCCTTGCGTCAACAACTGCCAGAAGTGTATCTGCCTCATGCTTATCGTATTCCTTTACGCAGTCTGCCAGATTGTAAATGAGATCGGTTCTGCGTTTCTCCTGTGTCTGCACATCAGAATCCGCCGTAAGAACCTGTTCCTCTAACGAGATGGCTCTGTTGTTCGTGGTTACGAAAATTCCTGCAATCAGTAATACAAATGCGGCTACAATGCCGACAATAATCCATGTTCCTTTATTTTTCATTGTTCTTGCCCTCCATCTTTAGCATAAATTTATTTTCTGCCAGAACCATTCCTCCAGGAGTTTCCGTAAAAATTGGTTCTGTTCCGTTGTAAATCTGAAAATCAATATCATTCCGGCAAACGGCATCGCCACCCTCTACCGGAATTGCCGCCAGGACTTCTCTCGTCCCGGTCTTATAAACTACCACCGTTGTCATAACGCACCTCACATGAAATAGTTGTAGTCCACACCGTATTTTGCCATGATGAGACTCTTCGCCATTTCTTCCAACTTCTGGTGTTCGGTTGCATCCAAATACACACCCTCATAGGTTCTACACTGACATCCAATCCAATCATACTTGCAATGCAGGAGTTCATGCACAAGATCCTTTTCCATGCAATGTTTGAACAGTGTATTGTTCTCTTTGTAGGTTTCATCACTGAGCAGTTGGATGTTTGCCTGACTGGATTCAAAAACGAATGTGTTATATCCGGCAGCGTCAATTACCTCTTCTCCGTCAGGATTCATGATCTTATCTTTAACATGTGCCAGTATCAACCACCCATCAAGGAATAATCTGTGCTGCCACTCTCTTAGACACTCTTCTAACTGTTCCTGACTTTTGAATACATCTATCGGTTTTCCTTTTTCTTCTCTTTTCTCAAGAGTTCCACAAGTGTTGTTCTCAAAAGCCGCACCGTCCGCAACTGAAAAACACCATTTGTCTCCATATCTGCGACCACACACATAGTCCCCTATCTTTACCGGTATTTCGCATCCGCATTGATTTCCTATGTTGGTAATCAGAACCAGTCCACCTTTTACGGTGCTATGATCTATGAAAAAGTTTTCTCCGCTAGCAGTCATGTAATCGTCAATTTTCTTGCCACAAGTAAGCATATCAAACATTTCACGCTTATTTTCCCCGGTCCACATCATGGTTTTTACTTCATCCGGGGACCGCGGTTTCAAGTTTAAATTATCCATCATTCGCTCTCCTTTACTTTCTTGGCAGATTTTACCTTGATTTTCTTGCTGCCACCAAACTGAGAATACACCAGAGCAGACGCATGAACGCTGTCCGTGCTAAGCACCTCAACGGTTCTCCTGATGGGTTTCCTTTCCAAAGTCTCAAATGTTACTCTGTACCATCTCTGATTTTTCACGCAATGCCTCCTTTGCTCTCTCATAGATAACCGCACACTTCTTGGCATCCTTGCACCGGATCGTTGTCAGAACTCTCGGTACTTTATCAGCTACGCAAGAGGCATCTATTTTCTCAACGTCCGGTTCAAAGTCTCCGCAGAAAGCGCAGTAGTCAGCTACTCTTACCTCAATTCCGTTATCTTTCATGCGTACACCGCCTTTAACAGATTGATCTTGTCAATCAGAACATCAATGGTTGTATTGAGCTGATTGATTTTGATACACTGATCCTGGTACCGGTTGTAAAATCCCTCGTTTTCTTCCGCATGAGATTTCAGTTCTCTTATCTCTGCTTCCATGCTCTCTATCTGTTCTTTCAAGGCGGTGTTCTCATTTCTCTCTCCGTCCAACTGTTTTGTCAGAGAGATGATTTTATCGTTTGCCTTATTCAATTCCTCATGCTGTCTGTTAATGGTTTCTTTGCACGTTTGTGTATTCTTTTCATTTTCCATAGGTTTATCGTCCTCCGTCACGGGCACATTGAGTAATGTCCTGATTGCTTTCTTTGAGATGTGATATGCCATGGCAAGAGTGGCTACATCATCCCCATTGGCATATCTATCCTCAATCTCTTTCCGTTTTACGGATATATCAACGCCGTTGGTATTGAATGTCTGTGTGTAGCCACCCTCTGTAAGAATATCAATGATCTCTTCTTTACTGCAGGCATTAAGTTCTGCCAGAATGGGGATCTGCTTTTTGTGATTCTTCGCAGTCCGGTAATCGCATAAAATCTGTCCCTTATCCATTCGTGGCCTCCTTAATTACCCCCCCCCACATAGAAATCATCATAGATTGCCTTGATAACCTCCGCATCGTAGAGTGCATTGTGTTTCTGACCTTTCGGCAAAGCAATTCCTCTGTCCGTAAGTAACCGTTCTCTCGAAATGTCAAAAGCTGCCTTTTCTGAAATATCAAGTATCGTTGCAATGTCCTGATTGATGTCGTGGCAAGCCGGTGTAATAAACTTAGGCAACATCTTAGCGTTACCTACCAATAAGTCAATCAGCAACACCATATCGTAATGTGAGACATCTGAAACGAATACCGCAGCATAATCGCTGTCAAAATTAACATCCATTTCAAGCCATTCCATAAGTTCACGGCGAACATCTGCCTTACTGCCGATTACAGTCGTTGTTTTATTGTCGGCTGCCATACTTTCTTCTAAATCCGCATTGCCACTCAAAATCAAATGATCGAGGACATTCTTCTCGATCCATTCATCACACATACTCTCATCATAGTCCGTCAGTTCTGCGTAAAATCTGTCTCCGGTGTCAGAGACAATTCCTATGCTGATAAGAGTTGTGTCCTTACGTAGACCGGTAAACTCTGTGTCAAAAAAATAGGTTCTCATGTGGTTTCCTCCGTTTCTTCCGGTGCGGCTGCAAAATTCACTCTTAGATTTGATGTGAACAACGACTGATAGGCCATTGCATAACTGTAAATCTCTCTATCCAATATCTCATCCTTTATTGCATCCGTGACCGAACTCTGCATGATCGCCGTAGGAATCTTTGATTTTTCATTCTCATAGGCTTTAATCAACACATCTCCGTCATAGCCTTTTGCCAATTCTCTTAATGTCATATCTACTTCTCCGCTTTCTGTTCCTTTTTGGCTTTCTTGGCAGCCTTTTCTTCCTCTGCCATCTCAGGAATGAATTTACGGAAGATATTGTTGTAATTTCCGTTGTTACCGGCCCACTTCTTAACAATAGCCATAGCCAGTCCTGCCTCTTTGGAGTAGGTATCGCACTTTCTAGGTTTGCGAATGATTACTTCCTTGCCGTCCACAATCTTCTTTTTGGTTTCCACATTATCCATGCAGTTTACGACCGTCTTTGTGCCGTCAGACCAGAACACGATTGTTGCCGGATTCTGGAATATTACGTTTTCAATTCCGTATGCAGCAATAGGTTTATCCTCGATCATTGCCTCAACGCACAGATTGTTATAGCGGTAAGGACTGCCACAAATATGAGCAACCTTTCCTGCGTAAGTGCTACCATCTTCACACTCGATTGTTACTTTCTTAAATTTCTTATCAGCTAAACTTCTATCCATATTGTCCTCCTTTAATCCTAAATCCTTAAAAATGTCTCCAAACATTACCTCTCCCGGAATACCGCAGCTTGCACGGACCTGTTTCTGGAGTAATCCAATCTGTGCATCATATACTTTATCCATGGTCTTGCCTATCTTCTCAGTTACGCTCGTCACTTCCAAATCCTCTGGGTTGAAGTTCAATGCTTTCATCCGCTCATGTTCCATCAGTCTTGTGGTAAACAGCGGTGGCTCTACACCGATCATTCGTATTCTGTTCCGCCGCTCATTTGACGAAACAGCCGTAGCCGTATAGTTTTTCTCGTCCAGACATAGTCCTTTCGGCAGTATCGGTGGTGTTTTCAGCCACGCACTGATTGGAAAATCGTCAAAATCCGGCATCGGTGGTGCTAATTCCGGTGGTTTCCAAGGATGTTTTTCTTTCTCGCCCATGTGTTTATCCTCCTATTTTCTTTTATGATTAAAGGTTTTCCCTCTAATTCCGTTGAAATTGTTCTCTATCTTGGCTTTCACGCAGTCATTTTTCAGATTGCACTTACCGCACTTATCAAGATTTCTGTACGTCTCTATGCCGAAACACGGTCTGAATATCTTATTTATGGCAGACTGCTTCATTTTCACTTCAAAAGGTACTTCAAATCCCTCTTTCAGATGAGCAATATCCGGCATATCATACTCTTCATCCAGTGTAGGCTCAGATATTTCCTTAATTTCTGCAAGCGGTATGGGGTCTCCGAGCCATTCATCCATGATAAAGAGCTGTGGTTTTGTCTCATTTTTCATACATATCCCCCTACGCCTCTATCAGTGTGAATACGCGCCTATATACATCCTTGTCCGGCAGAAGTGACAGCCTATTCAGTGTTGTACCTCCAAGATAAACGTTAAATGTACAATCCCCTATGGTTAATGTTCCTATGGCGCCCGGATCGTTCAGATCCACTTGTACGCTATTGTGCTTATTCAATATCGCCCGTATGGTCTTGCACACTTCCTCATTTTCTTTTTCTGATGCAAGGCAATCAAAACACGGATTTTTATTCTTTGATGATCTCATAATATTCTCCCTCGCACTCTTTCGGAGCCATAGTTCCCCATCCGTCAGCCTTTCTCAGCTCATAATGGGTTCCTCTGTCGATGGCAAAAAGTTCTTCGCCCTTATCAATATTCATTTCCATATTCTTCTCAATGTCATTTACGACAATATTCTGTAAGAAACGTGCTATCATGCCTCTTTCTCCTTTATCACTTCGGCAAACGCCGGATTCTCATGCAGCTTTTCAGTAGGCCATCCCATGTGATGATACAGTTTTTCCATAAATCCAAGACACTCCGCCTTATCATACGCCAGTAGGAAACACAGTAATTGTTCTCTGTTATACAGCACTGACGGTCCGGCTCCCATTTTGATGTAATCGTAATCTGGGTAACGTACCTGAAACTCATTCGTTGTTGCTGCCAGTATCTCAAATTTCACTGCTGATCCGTGTGGTTCCCTTATGCAATGTCTGAATGGTATCATTCTCTATCCCTCACTCTTTTCTCCCATCTCTCATGTTTTCGTGCCATCTGTTCCTCATCTACCGTAAGCGAAAGTTCTCCGGCGCACTGCACGACATCCGTATATTCCTCACGGATATTGGCAATGGCTTCTTTCTCAGTAACCGGTGTCGGATTCTCTTTGCGGATAATCCTTGCCATTTTGAGAGCCGCCTTTGCCAGTTCAGTACATTCCTCGGCAAGCTGTTCAAGCATTGCAGCTTTGCCTATTTCATCAATGATTCTCACGACTATTTCTCCATTCTTTTTGTGATTACCTTAATTCTGCTGATTGGAAACTCTTTCACAGAACCGTCTTTCATTTGAACGATTGCCTTAGTCCCAAACATCGAAGAAACGGTATCTACCCATTCTCCGGTATCTCTATTACACCTTGAACAATCCGGTATCTGGTTGCACATATCAGCAATATCATTACACATTTTGCACTCTGAAAAGCTCTTCTGGATTTCTACTGGTTTCATCATGCCAAATACCTCCTAAATTCTATCGCACCACATTTCTTGCATCCGCATCGGCACATCACATACTTAAATCCGCTGTAATCGTATGACTGGCTTACAACTTCCAAAACCTCCCATTCATGCTCACACGGAAGAAAGTCTGATATTCTGTTTGCAATCCATGTGAACCATGACCTCTTTTTATTTTTTGGGGAATTTTTCGGTTTCATGTTTTCTCCTTATGAGGCGTAAGCCTCCGCCGATTTTTATTTTTCGCCTGTTATCGTTTCTACGAGCAGACGTGACGGCATCCTCATTATGAGGTCATTACACATTTGATTCAGACGATGGTTTTCATCCGCAAGCGTATTTACCATGAGGTACAATCCCTCTTCTCTGGTAAGTTCTCCGCGCTCTATCATCTGCCATACTCGGAATACCGTTGCATTGTTTCTGATATGCGTTTCAGAGATCCCTACGGTGTATGCCTCTGTCATGCAGTCCGGTTGAACTTCCGCAGTGTGTCCTCTTTCCATTTGTCCCATGCGGTCTGCTTCTTCTCTCTGCATACTTCCGCCTCTCTCTGCTTATTCTGTGTTGTTGTTTCTTTGTTCTGTTCCATATTTCTCTCTTTCTATGCCGGTAGGCATCCGCCATTTTTGGATTTTGTGGTTTTGTAAAGTTCTCACTTTCCTTTTGTTATTCGGATGCCGTGTTTATACTTACATTGTAAATTGGGTGGTTTACGCTTTTTGGGTCTTTTGCCATTTTACGATTGGGGTGGTTTGTGGCTTTTTAATTTTTCGGGAACTCAGAGGGGTGAGTTGCCCCTGATCCGCTCCGCTCTACACCCCCGCCCCAGGGTATAAACTGCCGGGCCTGTCCCCGGATCGCCACACCAGAACCGCCGGAAACGTGCCGGAGTTCGTAAAAGTAAAAGAAAACGAACCGCAAAACGCCCATTTTTAAAGGTTTTCGAGATCGTCCGGGAGTTCTGCCGGGTCTGTGCCTCCTGTTTCTACTGGTAAACGTTGCACAATGTCCGCCGCGGTTGGTAACTCCTGCGCCTGTTTGCCTACGTTTAAATCTATCTTTTGTGCGGCCTGCGTGTAACCGTGGTTATTATTAAAATCAGTAGCGAACACGATCGGCGGGATCTCTCCATTAAAAGCGAGCTGTTTCTTGTATGCTGCGATGGTATTCTTAAATATTTTTATTGTGTCAGAATACGCGCCAGGGCGGGCAGTTTCCCAATTATTCAAAGTTTCCCTAGAAATCCCGGCAAAAGCGCAAAAGCCCTCTATATCAGGCACTAAACGCACACCGTCAAGCGCTCTATCCTTAATATAATTTATATATCGTTCTGCGACTTCCCGGAACTCTTCCACCGTTTCCAACTTCCTAGGCCGCCCCCCTTTCCCCCTCTCCGCATCCGCTACAGATCTTTTAAAGCCGTCTAGCATCATATCGCATAGGGCTACAGCTTGCGCCGTCTCTATTTCTTCATAGTCTCGCCCCGGTTTAAATCGTTTATAGCTTTGTTTTCTGACTCCGTTTTCGTCCCTTGTTGCCGTTTCTTTCTTCTCTCCTGCCATCTCTCCGCCTCCTGTCTTTCTGTGCCCTCCGTGGTAGTCCTATCTGTCACACGGGCAAAATAAAAAGAGCACCGGGAAAAGCTGCTTTCTGCTTCTCTCTGTGCCCTACGTTCTACTTTTTCGGCTAACTCTATTTATTTATATGTGGATCTGCTCCGCCCTCCGGCGGTTCTATTATTTCTATCTCTATACCGCAACCAATGGCGGCGGCGTATTTCTCCATATCGTCAAGCGTGAATCTATCCGCGTTTAGTCTCTGATTTACATTCTGCCGGGACACTCCCAAGCGATCCGCCAGATCTTGCACCGATACCCCGCGCCGCTTCATTATAACGCGCATTTTCTCGCCAAAACTCAACCGCACCGGCTCCGCCCTCCTTTCTCTCTGTACCCCTTTAATATATAGGAATATGCGCCCCGTGTCAAGTCCGCTGTTTACATGGTAAAGACTGCGCTGGGGTTTTTCTGCACTTTGTAAAGTGTACAATTTACACAATAAACCGCCGTTGTTTTGTTTAGTCGGCTATACACTTTTCACAAACTCAAAAAAAGTAAAGTTTTCGCTTGACTTTGTAAAGCGTGCGGTTTACAATACAGACATAAAGAACGAACCGCAACGGAACAAAACGAACCGCCGGGCGTTCACCAAAACAAACAAGCAAGGCAGACGGGGCGCACGGTGTACCCCAAAAGATCAACGGTTTTCAGACCGGACCAAGGGCAGCCGCCCGGACCAAGGCAACGGAAAGCCGGCACTTATTAAGATGAGACCGAACACACGCAACCGCCGCCGAACTTGAAACCGCACGAGACCGGGAAAGCGGTATAAAATCGGCCCGGCATTGAGTGAAAGCAGTTACCACTTATACAATGATTAACGCCCCCAACGCTCCCAGGGGAAAGCGGGAACCGTGCCGGAACTATTGAGCCGGTGCGATGGCTGGAACGAGTTGACCATATACACGCAGCATAAAAGGGAATGGCCCGGGCGAACCCCCGAAAAGCCGCCGTCTGCAAGTCTGACGTAAACGACTATTGGGAACCAAATAAAAAAGGGCGATCCGCTACACCTACCAAGCGACACGGACCGCCGCCACCCCTCCGGGGCTTGTCTCCTATTATAACAGGCTTTCCCGGATGGAACAACAAAAAGAGAGGGAAAGACCATGACAGCAGAAAAAATTATTGAATCTTTGAAATTCACAGTAACAGAGGCAGACGAACAAAAGGATCTTTTTACACCGTCCCACGTTCTCTATAAATGCCGCATTATCAACCCGGCAAATAATCGCCGCTACACTTTTGATTATCAATGCAACCCAAGCGCAACGCATGAGCCAACAAAAGAAGATTGTTTATATTGTCTCTTGTCTGATGCTTCTTGTGCTGATAGTTGCACAGATGAGGCGGACTTTTTAACAGAGTTTGGATATATTGACGGCGGAGCGGATCAGGTTCGCAAAGGCTTAAAGGCCTATAAGGCTTGCAAGCGTACCGCGGCAGCTATTGACCGTATTTTTACAGAGGACGAAAAAACCGCCCTTAATGAATATTACGAAAATTACTAATTGACAGAAACGAGGCGCGCGCCCTCCGGGGCGCTCCCTCTCAAAATATAGGAGGCTTATATATGATTACATTAGCAGAGGCAAAAGCCATTTATAGAACCGGAAAAGGCCACTTTTTCGACCGTGAAACTTTCAAATATTGGGGATCTCGTATAGAATCCGCTTTATATAAAAACCGCTGTTTTGTTACCAGTGAAAACAATTTTGACGGCAGCCGCAGAGCTTACACCGTGCGCCGTTTCTCTCCTGACTTTCTCCACGTTGAGACGGTCGGAGAGTTCCAGGAACACGCTACAAAATGGGGCGCAAGAGAAGCAGCAAAGGAGGTTGTATAGAGTTATGAAAGAATTTATGTATTGTTTCCAGATTTCAAAATTGATCACTTTTGAAGTAAATTTTTACACCCTCGGCACCAACTCCGCGCCGTACTTCTCAACCTCTGCGAATGAGTTCTGCAGAAGCAAACTAGACTACACCAGAGGCGGACAGGCTCAGCGGGATCTGCTGCCGAAGTTCTCCCCGGCTCGCCGTTTCTTTGAAAAGTGGGATCATTGCCATTTACACGACTTGACCCCGGCAGAATATGAGGAAATAGCCGCAGATATTGAGGAATTGAAAACACGATACAATTATATTGAGGACATCCGCGACACTTTCCGCGGTTCCCGCTCCTCTATTCCATTTTATGATATTGTGAAACTCTCCAAGATGGAGCCCAAAAAGAAAGGGGGTCGCATAGTATGAAAATTGACATTGAAAGACTTATTGACGCAGTAACCGCAGAAAATGAGGCCTACAACGAATATTGTTATAGCTCTAAAACCTTATACCGTGGTCCATTTGAGGAAATCACAACCCGAAAAAATCATGTTAATTATGCGCGAGAGGTTCACGACAGGGAACAAAACGCCGTTGACACATTGGCGGAGGTTTTCCAAATGGACACAGAGACACGCAACCGGCTTTATATTGCAGCTAGGGCCGTGAACCGATGGCGGAACGCTACACAGTGGGCGCGGCTTATCCCGGACACCATGCAAGACCAGATCCGCCGGTTTATCTTCGGAGAACCCGAAGCACCTAATAGCACTTGTAAATATTGCGGAGTATGGCAGGCATAGACGGACGGCGGCGAATCATCCGCCCCAGCTCCGCCGGATATATTGAGAGATCGGAGGCTTTAGGATGGCTTATAAATATCTGAACCGCTCCGCAGTATTGGAACATCTGCAAGAGGGGCAAACAGTAAATATTGATGAATATATAGAAAAACTGCGTTTTTTTAAGAAGTACACCGACAACCAAGGAACCTATATAACGGATCGCCGCTATATTGAGTATGCAGAAATCGGCTTACACTATTTCAAATATGATACATTGATAAAATTCTTTGAGGATTTCAAACAGAGGAACCACACAAAACGTATATTGATAACATTCAACAAAAACCACCGCTTACAATGTGAACCGGTGCAGGATTAAGGAGGTTTATATCATGGGATGGGATTATACACACGCAACACACTACACCAGAACCGGAGCTATTGACAAAAAGGCAGAAATTGACGAGCTTTACACCTGGCAGAACGACACGAAAAAATATGAGGTTGTCCGCTCTTGCATGGTCGGGGCTACATATTACGCCGCAGTAAAAGCAACCGTATTGAGCACCGGAGAGGTTGAGACATTCGCCGCCGTTGCATTGACGCACACAAACAACCGGGATTATTTCAACTTTGGAGTTAAGACGATGGAGGAAAGCATGGGACCTTGTGAAGATCATTGCCCGGCTTCGATTCTCTCTCTTCTCTCCCCTACTGATTCAGAATATGCCAATAGCTGGCGTGAGAGATGCAGAAAGAACATTGAAGCAAAGAAAGATCCGCACGCATTGAAAAATTTGCCTGTCGGCGCAGTGATCCGCTTTACTCTCCACACTGGGGAAAGCATCGAACTATTGAAACACGCCGCGGCGTATCAGTTCAAACGCCCTTTCTGGTTCTGTCAATCATCCGGCCGTTATATGCCAGCAACCAGAATCCCGGCAAATTATGAAGTAGTCACAGCATAACATATTGAGTTTAGGAGGATAAGAAACCATGAATAATACAGCATTGAGAATTGAGAACGGTATGAGCAGTTTTGAGTTACTGCAGGCCAAGGTGTCAAGCCTTGAAGCAACAGAAAAGCGCATGAGCATTGAAGAGGATCGCCGCATGGCTGCCATTGATGCAATGGATCGCACCTATAACAACCCATCCACACCACGCCGCACACGCTTTGAACTTTCTATTGAGCTTCCTATTCAGCGTGAGGCGTTGAAGAATTACCACAATGAGCGCAGCCGGGTATCTGCCGAGCTTCGAGGATTGAGAACGGCTATTGACCTGATTCTGACCGTTTCCAACTACGGCGGAGAGGTTACACCAGGAAACCGCCGATTGATTGAGAGTATTTTAATCTAATCCGTTACATTGTAACGATATGTAACACGTTGTAATATGGAGGTAACACAAAATGTTAGAAATGTCATTCTATAAAGGTACCTTGGATAGAGCCAAAGCGAGGGAAGTTGTCGAGGCATCCGAAAAGCCTTTGATGTTCCGATATGGCTTCGCTTTTAGGGGCGCAGAGAAAAGACCTATAACCAAAGAAAAAGCATTGAGTATTATTGATGATTCCGGCAACTATCTGGATATAACAGAAACCGACAATGAGATCCTTTTGAATACTTTTTCAAGTAATGATATGTTGTAGGAGGTATGAACATGGTAGTTATTTCATTGACAGATAGAGAACAGACATTATTGAGTGATAGTGTATTGACGATGATAGAGAACGCAGGGCAGGCGCAACGCCTTGTATGTGACACTGAATCGCAGAAAGCTATTGACATACACATCAAAGAATTACAGGCATTAAACAGAAAGTTGTGTACTACCGGCATCCGGTAAAGAAAGGATTGAGAACCATGAGAAAGAAAAGCGTATTTATTAACTGTATGGAGACATTGACCGCAAACAGAAAACACAGCGAGGCCCGCACACTTCTCAATGCAGGACTGAAAGAGTCCGCAGAGAGACAGACCGCTGCCACCGCTCCGGCGTATGAACTTACAAAGCCGTATATCTTCCCTGCCGTTGATGGCAATATGACTTATCACACCTCATGGGGATCTCATGGAGTAAAGAACGAAGCCGAAACCATATTGAGTGTATTGAACTCTTTCCGCCTCCGCTCCACCCTTGCAAAGATCAACCAGGGACCACGCCTTACACAGTATGTTATTGAACCGGCTCCCGGAACTCAGGTACAAGCTATTTTGAGACATGAAAAGGAATTTCAAGCAGCCTTACATTGCAATGCTTCATTGAGATTTGACAACGGCTATGTGTATATTGAGGTTCCTACCGGTACAGAAACCGTGTTCCTGGGGGATATGCTTATTGATAATGAGTTTCAGTCCTCCGATGGGTTCACAATGGCGATCGGTATGGCGGTTGACGGTTCCAAGCATTACATTGATATTGCCAAGGCGTGCCACATCCTTATTTCTGGTATGACCGGATCCGGTAAATCAATCGTGCTGCACAACCTCATTCTTTCCCTGTTGATGAAGAAAGATCCGGTTCAGATGCACTTATACATCATTGACCCAAAGGCTACCGAGTTTGAGTATTATAAAAACCTCGCAGCTTGCACGGTTGTTTCCGAAGTGAACGGCGCAGTTGATTTATTGAAGAACCTCTGTATTGAGATGGATCGCCGTTACTCCGTTCTGGCTGCTGCCGGATGCCGTGACATTGACAGCTACAATCAGAAGTTCGCAGACAGCCCGATGAGAAGAGATATTGTATTCATTGATGAGTTATCAGACCTTATGAGCATGGGCGGTAAATCCGTTGAGGGCTATATCGTCAGAATCGCACAGAAAGCCCGTGCCTGCGGTATTCATCTTGTGATTGCCACACAGTACCCGGTTGCAAAGGTTGTTACCGGATTGATTAAGGCAAATATGCCTACAAAGATCTGTCTCCGTGTCGGTGCAGTCACAAACTCTATGGTCGCATTGGATATGGCCGGCGGTGAAAAGCTCATGGGGCATGGAGATATGCTTTTCCTCCCTAACGGTTCCCTTTCCCCGGTAAGGTTGCAAGGTGGGTTTGTATCTGAGACTGCAATCAACAATGTCGTTGCCGGTTTGATGAAAAATCAGTAAGTAGGAGGATGGTTAGAATGGCAGGAAAGACAACAACAGCTTGTACGCATGAACAGTACGAGACTATCATAAAAACTTTATATGAGGGCATTGGAGACTGCATACAGCCTAATCCCAGGATTGCTACGATCCTCGTTATTGAGGCGAATGTAGGATTGCGTATTGGAGATACACTCTCCCTCCGGCGTTCCTCTTTTATCAAGACGCCATCCGGTCACGCTTTTAATATTATTGAGCATAAGACCGGAAAGGTTCGCCGTTTCAAGGTTCAGGAACAGGTCTACAACTTCCTCCTTGAATATGCGGACTCTGAGGGCATTGAGGGCGATGATCTGATATTTCCTATCGGTGTCCGGGCAGTGCAAAAGCATCTGAAAAAGGTTTGCGACTGGCTCGGTCCTGGGTATGAGGATATATCCACCCATTCGTTCCGTAAATACTTCGGAACAGAGATTTACTACAAGAACGGAAAGGACATTGAACTGGTCCGCCGACTGTATCAACACAGTTCCGCAGCCGTTACAGCTCGCTACTTGGGCGTTACTGATGAGAAGATTGAACAGGCATTAGATTCCCACGTTGATATTATTTACCGCCCCAAATGAGGCGCATATCTAGTAATGGTTCCTTATAAGATTTGTCTATTTGAGTGTCGTGTAACAGGTTTCTGGCAGTTTTTAATGTGAAAACTGCCGCCGGTATGAGGGTTGACAACGGCATACACCATCCCTTTGTTGGTTGACAGGTTTTCCGGCTTTAATGCGAAACCGGATAAGGATAGTGGGATCTCCTGACATTCGCGTATCTCCGGCGGAGCGCACGATGCCGCTTGATAAGAACGTGTCCAAATAGACAAATGCTATAAGGAACCATTGAAGAAATGGAGGTCTTAGGCATGATTGATATTACAAACTGCAATAAAATCATAGTCGATACCATCGGGAAAACAGAGAAGATCATTGAATGGTATCAGCAAAATAAAGATTGGTTGGATGCCGAAGAGTTCCGCATCCCCATCCCCTCCGCATTGGTTGAGCTGCCGGAGGAAGATATTAAATTCTATTATGAGCAGGAGGGTGTATTCGTCAGGCTGCATCTGTATATGGGTGGCGTGTATGTCTGCAATTATCGGTATGATCCGAAAACTCAGGAAATCGAAAACATTGTCTTTCCTGCCGGATTAAGCAAAGAGAAACGAAAGGTTGCCCGGATGGTTCTTGCCGCTGACAGAACGCCATACAAGGAGGCATTGAAGTTCCATTCTCTCATGTGTTTTGCAACTCATTACCGCAACTGCATTGAGACTACGGAGCAGAAAGAGAAACGCATTTCTCATAAGCATCGAAAAATCCTGCGCCGTTCCGGCGGTGCTACACCACTGATAACCACATACCGCATTGATAGCAGACCTGTTCCTGCAGACGGTACAAAAAGGCACTACACAAAGCCTACCGAACAGGTAAGTGTGAGGGGATTTTACCGAACTACCAAAACCGGTAAACGTGTATGGGTTCGCCCTTTCACAAAATACAATGGAAATTCTGGAAATAACAAAACATACAAAGTATAGGAGGATCACTATGAGTAATTTGAAAGTTTATGCAAAAACCATCGAAGATGAGGCTTTGGAACAGATTAACACTCTTCTGTCTCAGGATGCCTTTAAGGACTGTAAGGTTCGTATCATGCCGGATGTTCACGCCGGAAAGGGATGCGTCATTGGCTTTACTGCGGATCTCGGAAACAAAGTAATTCCAAACATCGTTGGCGTGGATATTGGATGCGGTATGCTTTGCGTCAGTTTAGGGCATAGGGATTTTAATGCTGTTACATTGAATACTTTAGATCGTGTTATCCGCACCTATGTTCCAAGTGGGAAAAATGTGCATGATGGGCGACAAATGCGTTTTGAAGAATTGAAAGAGCTTTATTGTTACCGGGAATTAAAAGATACCAAACGTCTCGAACGCTCTATTGGCACTCTCGGTGGCGGCAACCATTTCATTGAGGTTGATGTTGCAGAGGACGGTTATAAGTATCTGATTATCCACACTGGCAGCCGCAATCTTGGGAAACAGGTGGCAGACTACTATCAGAACCTTGCCTATGAGTTGATGTGCGGTAAGGATGATTTGTATGATCGTCAGGAAAAGCTCATTGCCGACTACAAAGCTGCTGGAAGAAAATCTGAGATTGAATCCGCAATCAAGGAGCTGCGCCGAAACTTCCGTGCTGTCACTCCGAAATTGCCGAAAGACCTCTGTTATTTAGAGGGTAAGTACCGTGAACAGTATCTCCATGATATGAGGATATGTCAGAAGTTTGCCTACATGAACCGTGTTATGATTGCTCAGATTATATGCAATCACATGGGATGGGGTGTTGATGCAGATATGCCGGACTTCTTTGAGTGCATCCACAATTATATCGACCACGACTCCAACATCGTCCGTAAAGGTGCTATCTCTGCCAAGTACGGAGAAAAGGTTCTTATCCCTATCAATATGCGTGATTGGTGTATTCTCGGAACTGGCAAGGGAAATGAGGATTGGAACTGTTCTGCGCCGCATGGAGCTGGACGGATTATGTCACGAATGAAAGCAAGGGAAACTCTAAACATGAGTGATTACTCAAACTCTATGGATGGCATCTACACTACTTCCGTATCAGAGGAAACCATAGATGAGGCACCGATGGCATACAAGCCTATTGATGAGATTGTGGAATGTATTGGAGAAACCGTTGATATTCTTGCGATTCTGAAACCTATATATAATTTCAAGGCGAGTGAATAATGTGGCATTGATGGACACATTGATGTATAATGGACTAAACATTTATATAGGGAGGATATGTCTATGAAGATGAGATATTTTGCCATACTGTTACTGTCGGCCGTTCTTTTGACTGGTTGTGGTGGCGGTACATCTACCAAAAATGGCACTGCTGCGGTCACGACTGCGACAGAAAGTAAAGAAAAAACAGACCTTGCAGATTTGATGAGTACGCAGGATTATTCCTGTACTGTGGATGATTCTTTTATGTATTACGTTATGTATGTAACAAACAATTCAGATAAAGTTGTGAGTATTGATCTGAATGTGACCGCATTGGATTCTTCCGGCAGTATGGTTGGTTCTTCCAGTGATGGAACAAAAGCGGTTGCTCCAGGGCAAACAGCCGGTATATGGACCACATTTGATGAATGGGATAAGATTGATAGTTTCGATTACACACTGTCGGTATCAGAGGAAAAGGAATACTCTCCTGTCTATTCTGACTTATCCGTTGACTACAATACTACCGACAGCGGCATTGTTGCATCCGTGACAAACAACGGAACTTCCGCCGCAGATTATGTATGTATGGATGTGGTGTACCTTAAAGATGGGAAGATGGTTAATTTTAGCGAATTATCTTTTATGGATGATAACCAGGAATTGCAGCCCGGTACAACTCTTTCTCAGGAGGGCACTTGCTACTCCGATTCTGGTTTTGATGATGTAGTGATTGCCATAAATGGCAGAAAATGATTTAAGGCAGAGGTTTTATTCCTCTGCCTTTTCTATGAGTTCCCATGCCTTTTCATCGCCAAATTCTTTCCTTACGGTTTTCCATAATCTGAGGTACTTCTTGGATTCTCTGTCCCTTTCAGTCCTTGCCTTATCAATCTGACTTCTGAGACGGCTTATATACTGCTCATCCTCCGTCTGTATCAGCTTATCAGAATCCCGATACAACGAACGAATCATGCTCTCTTTGAGCATATCTACCCACAGAGTAGATACCTCTGTACTGCGTCCATTGACTGAACGGCGCATTTTATACTCTCTGCCGGATAAATCCTGTTTCTTTGCTTTCTTAGCGCAGTAATCTCCGATATAGACACCAATCCAGTCCGGTATCTCTTCCTTGACCTGATTGTATAATTCCCTTGTGAGAACATAATAGTTGTAATGGCCTACAAAGGATTTTGCAGCAGCACTATGGAAGTCCGCTTTCGACACCTTAATTTCATAGCACCGGAACACTCCCTTGGTGTCATAGGTCATGTAATCAACTCTTTCTCTTCCGCAAAATCCGATTGTTACCTCATAGCAGCCAAATACACCGGTCTTTCTTGTGGCTCGTCTGATCGCTTTTTCCAGTGCTACAGTTTCAGCGGTTTTCATTTCAGATCCTCGATTGAGAATACAAGACCTACACAATAAATCTCTCCATCTTCCCAGATGTCAAAGTGTTCGCAAGGAATGTCTGTTTTGTAAGTCCATACTGCCGGAAGTCCGTCCCTGTTCATGCCATCACACCAGACAGCATCTATCCAATTTGCACGTTCTTCTCCCTCCTGATCCACACCGTTTCTGTCAAAGTATACTCTTCCTCCATCGAAGCAACCGCCCTCATCATAGATTGCCCCATCAAACTCCATGAGATCATCAGATGCACCGTAAACAATAACCAGACCGCTTTCCTTTGCTTCCTGCTTCACATCGTCAAAACTATCTCCGTATGCTCTCCCATTGAGCTTTTCTGCCAATTCTTTTGCTGTAATCATCGCATATCCTCCTTAATCTGTATATACCACTATTCTCTGTCCCTCCATTCTGTAACCAAAACAGAGGTTTCCACCGTCTGCTATGATTGCACAGTCATGTTCAGACAGATTATTCACGTTTCCGATAATCTCATAATATTTACAGGCATATCCGCTTTCTCCGCTCATAATAACGGTTTTCTTAGAAAGAATCTTATTCCGCTGTTTCTCTGACATACAATCCCATTCATACGGATATACCACAACTGCCTTGTCCTTGATCTTTTCGTACTCCTTGAACCATGTTTTAATCATCTGCTGACTCCTTTCTTGCATATTTGCACCCTGAGAAGTTGGTTCCGACATCAAGAAACATATCCAGAATGATTTTCTCGCTCTCTCCGCAGAAATTTATATGTCCTGTCTTTGTGTGTTTAACTATCAGCTTTTCGCAGTTAAGGCAGCACGCCTTTTCGTTCCGTTCCTCGAACCTCTGCAAAGCCGTCTTATTCATTCTGGTTTCCTGCCTTTCTGAAATGATCCGCAATTTTGCAGATTGTAGCATCTCCAATTCCTTTGATTGAAGAAATCTCTTTGAGAAATTTGTTAATATCCGCTCCGCCGGAGGACTTTTTACCCTGATTAAAACCCTCGCTTCTGGCTTTCTCTACTCTGTCCTCGACATAATGTACCAACTGCTCATCTGTCATTTTCCGCATCTTTACGGCTTTTTCGTGAATCTTATCCTCGTCCGCAGTTCTGCGGCAACTTCTTTTCTTTGCCATGGCGTTACCCTCCTATCTCATGTATGTTTCAACAATGCACGCATCGTCCTCCGGTGTCCTCGGGAACTTAAAAATAAATCCGGCTGACATTACATCATCTTCGCATCTTTTAAGGTTTTCATATTCGCAGTAAACATTCGTTGGCCGATTCTTCTCTCCGTCACATACTCTTGCCACCACTTTTCCCGGAAAGTCTTTCGGGCTGTCATATATCACTACTAGCGGCACTTTTATATCTGAATAGTCCACCAGATTAAGTGTCGGTACTCTCTTATACAACGGCGTGTTCTGCTTTGCTAATTTCTTCTGTTTGTTCACTCCCATACCTCCTGTAATTCCACATGGAATGATTTCAATAGTTCATCGTCCATATTTGACATAAATGTTCTGTACGATATGTCTGGCTTATTTTCCATAAACCACTCTACCGCCTTTTGATTTCTGGCTGTTCTGGTAGATAGATTTCTCCAATTATCCTGATACCGAACCCGTTTCAATTCTCCGTACCATACAAGAAATCGTTCTCTCGTGCCATTCCTATCAATCCTCATAGGCACATACGGATCAACAATCTCGTAATCTATCCGCCGGACTGCTGCCGGAACTGCCATAACCCACATTTCTCCTGTGGCAACGGCATCCGGCACTTTATCCGCTATCTGCTCCGGCATGAGGATAGCATCACTCTCTATGTAATACGCATGGATAACAACCGGCACACCGATTCTTGCCATGTTGTACGCCACTGTTCCGCCTTGCGGCATCGCCTGGATTGCACTCAATATGTTAGGTGCTACGCATATCCTCGGAGTGGTGTTATCCTCATCCGGGCAAATCTGTTTCGGAACTCTCGGAACAAATCTCTCTACTTCATCAAATGAAACGTGAACCAATTTACTGTTGCTTCTTTTTCCTCTTTGCTTCATCCTTTTTCCGTTGGCGTTCCTCCCAGTAGGGATGTTCCAACCTTTCCAGTCCAGTGCATCCTATCTGCAGGCACTTATGGACTTTCATTTGCTTCGTTGATAGATACCCTTTATGTGTTTTGCAGTACGCTACCGGCGATTTAAGCATATTCTTATCAATGCTCTGGAATAAATCAGGCATGAATAAGGGCTTTCGGAAACTCTTGAATGAGTTCTTCGCCCCAAATGTCCGTGAGGCTCGGTTTCATAAATACCGGTATGTTGTACTTTCTGCACTGCTCCACAATATTTTCAATCCATTCTCGTCTTGGTATGACTTTATCTTTTCTGCTGCCAGTCTCAGCTCCTACGATTATCCACTCCGGGATGTATGATTTCTCACTCAGCTCTCCGAAGTCTGCCAGTATAGGCTCTACTGACAAAAACGTATGGAACTCATAGTGTCCGTCCTGCCCCATATACTCCGTATCTGGATCTGTGACTGTCGTTCCGTACCACATATTATCTCTGAGTGGTAATTCTCCGTAATGATGCAGCTCCATATATCTTCTGGGATTCTTCGTGAGGAAGAGGTAATTATGCTGTGGAGCTTTCTCACAAGCATTAAACACTTCCCTGATCCATCTATCAGGAACCCACTCTCCAAACACATCCGACATTGAACCGACAAAGATATTTCTCTGCCTCTTTTTGTCTCTGTATTCTCCCATGCGGTATCTGTGGATTGTCGGCACAAATCCATGCGGATAGGCACATCTGAATTGTTTTCCGGTCTCATCATCAACATAATACGGTTGCTCATTGATTTCATAAGTTTCAGAACCATCGTCTCCGAGTTTGTATGTCTCAGGTTCTACCAGATGGCATCCTTTCCGTGATACAAAGCGGTTTGCAATACCTCTAGCATAACAATAAGGGCATTTATGACGGCAGCCGGTAATCGGATTCCATGTGCTGTCAGCCCACTCTATTTTCGTTTTATCCAAGTCTCTTCCTCCTACCTGTGTATTTCCCTACATGATTGATATAACCGCAATAACAACACTTTACCTCGTCTCTAAGGCGGCTCTTATAAATCTGATTTCCACAGCATCCACAGTCAAATTCTTGCGGATTGATTTTCTTTTTCTTCATAAACGCATCACTCCTTTGGAAATAATTTGTCATAAAACCATTCAATATCACGGCGAACCTTAAAATATCTAAATTTATCCTCTTCGCTCGTGCTTCTTACACTGATATACCCGTGAAAAGCATTTACCTCTTCTACTACCACCGGAAGCTCTGCATATTCCGTTTTTAACATCCACTCACTTCCGATAGGGTATTTATCGAATTTTGAATAGTCGATCTTTTCGTCCGCATGAAACGGAAGATCGTATTTTCTTTTATCCACAGCCAAATCGTCAATATAGCAAGTGGCATACACTTTTCTTGGATTGTTACCATATTTTTCAACGTTTTCCGGCAGATTATCATTGACCGCATCGAACTCTAAGCCAAATTTACTGCACCAGTCCACCGCTTCTTTCAGATGTTCTTCCACTCTGCAAGTCCAAAGGATCACTTTTGCTCCCTCTGTTCTGCGTTGAACAAGATGCTGTATCAGTTTTTTGTTCGGCGCGCCAATTCCGGGCCACTTACTTTCGCAGAGTGTTCCGTCAAAATCAACCGCGTAAATCGGTACAAAACTACTCATCTCCATTCCTTTCCATCCCTAAATCGAATAGGGATAATTGTGCTTTTTCTCTTTCCAGTCTCGCATTTGAAACCTCATACATCTCGGTGTCTATCTCAAACCCTACAAACCTCACGCCGGTTCTGTGATATGCGATGAGGCTTGACGCAGATCCTACATGTGTGTCAAGCACCACCCCCCCCGATAGCTTAAAAGCACCTACTAGATATTCGTACAATGCTATCGGTTTCTGGGTTGGATGGATGCGCTTCTCTGAATTTGTTCCGCCAGTGTTTGAGCATCTGAACAGTTTTGCCGGGAGATTGTAAGAAGTCCACGCAATCTCCGCTTGTGAAAAGGCATCCCACGGCTGCACCTTATCCCATACAACAAAACACTTTGTTGGTGGCAGATTGAAATAATTTCCGCCCCATATAATCTGATTTTTCGATACGCGGAACAATTCTTTGAAGTATTCCTCCGTTGGCGGTTTGCTATCCCATTCCTTTACCTGTCCACTCCGTTTCAATCTGCTTGCGGTGCTTTCGGCTGGATAACCGTTCTTCGTCCGGCTCTTATTGGTTCCCATCGCCATGTTCGGCGCATTGATTCCGTATGGTGGGTCTACGATTGCCACATCAAAGTATTTATCAGGGAAAAGTTTCATGCCGGCCATACAGTCCATGTTGTAGTAACCAAAATCTAATTTATCCACTTAATAATGCTCACTCCCTTATAACCTTTTTGAAACTCATACCACGCATACGCAACTGCACTTCCGCCTCCGGCTTTCATTTCCTCAAACATTCCATTTTTGGCGCACAGAATACGGCTGCGTGACACATATACATATCTCGGAGGGTATTTCTTAAACAGCTCGCCTCTTGCCTTTCCCTCCAAGAACTGTAATTTAAGGAACATGAACACCTTTCTCCCGTCCGGTATGATCGTCATTGCGTGTTCAATGAACTCTTTTGCGTACTTGTACGGAGGATTGGTAAGAATATCGCCATCCCACATTTCTGTTGTCTGCAAGAAGTCTATTCCACCCTCTCCATACCCTCTGTCGATAAGGTCCGTACTGCGTACCTCGTACCCAAGTTCTATGAGACGTTCTGATAAGTGTCCTTGTCCTGCAGAGCACTCCCAAATCTTATGATTCAGCTCTGCCCCCCCCCTGTAACAATGCGTCTACTGCGATAGGGTCTGTCGCATAGTAGTCGTTAATCTCTCTTTCTTTCTCTGTGTGGTTGGATGCACCAAGAGTTGTAAAAATGCTCTTGCCATTTCCGGTCCAATCTTTTCCCATTTCTGATCTCCTTATAAATATCCAAATCTGTAACCATATATGGATTCTAGTTCTCCGCGGCATACCTTACCGACCGAGTTCGGCGGTAGATTGTACAGTCGTTCCGCCTCACGACATGAGAAAAAGATTTCTTCCTCATCGCCTATGCAGATAACCATGCGATGTTTCCCCGGCTTGTCCCTGCGGTTTCCGCACTGTACTCTTTTATCAGCCCATCTCAGGTTGTATATGCTGTTGTCGAACCTCTCTCTGTTGTTTATATGGTCTACTGTGTCATACCGCCGTCTGTTACCCATGTAGAACGTCTGCATAACTATCTGGTGTCTCTTAAATCGCACTTGGTTTCCGTCTGTATCTGTGAACATACTGGAAATATCGTATTTATCTCCGTATGCCATATTGCATAGGATCCCATTCCGTATGAGTCTGCCAAATGATGATATGTAGCACTCCATGTTGAAGTCATGCACACTCTTTACTTCCAAATTCTCATCAAACTTAACAAGCCGTGTGACTTTTCTCCATGTTTCTTCCTTGTCCGGGTACTTCCGGCGGATATACTCAAAAGTTTCTGTTTCTCTCATACTCTCTCAAATGTGTAGATTGAATTTCTGGTTGTTACCTCAATGTATTTTCCTCTATCCTCGGTCTTGAATCCGATAACTGTACTCGTAACAATCATGCCGACATACGGTGTTCCATCCGGCTGAGCCAACCATTCAATCATCATGGCATCTCCGTTTCTTGGAGTGGGTTTCTTGCACATTCTCCCTACTCTGAGAGGGCATCTGCCCTCAATTCTCGGATTGCCTTTTCTGTCTGTAATTGATACAACTCTATAAGTTTCCATGGCAGCCTCCTTAATAAAGATTCCACAAAAACAGTTCTTCGTTTTCTGCCGGATCGCACTTTTCTTTCCATTCCAGTTTTCTCACTACATCCCATGTTTTCATGCAGATATTAGATAAGTCGTACCTGTCGTACACCCTCTTGTCGATAAACAGGCGCATATCCAAGTCCTCATCGTAGAGATTGGAACTCATGTATTTCAGATTACGAATATCCTCATCTGTGGCTTCTGCATGGACTGTTACTGTGATACCATCCAAGTGTTTTAAAATTACCGGATGATCGTCCATTGTCAGACAAGCCGTATAAAGATAGATTTTCTGTCTCTTATTCTGCTTTCTGAGCATTTTAATGACTGTGTAGAGCTGTGCCGGATTTATCATAGGCTCTCCGCCGGTAATCACAACTTCCTCATAGTCCTTTAATGCCGTGATACCGCCAATCACTTTCGCCAATGATGTGTAGTCCAATTTGCTGTTGCAGCACCCCGGGCACTTCCGGTCGCACTTTGATGTGATAATTACTCTCGCTGTCTTTTTCATCTTTCCTCCTTAATCCATGCCGTCATAAAGGCTTTCAGATAATTCAACCTGTTCGTCTGTCAAATCCCTAAGTGCATTGATTATCTTCATCTTTGTTTCTTTGCATGGGAAATATCCGTACTTTGCATATCTCAGCATCCGTTCAAAAGTGCTCATTGGAAATGGAATATCTTTATCAATTACAATCCGTTTAAGATGTAGATGTTCAAAAAACGCATCATCCATCAGGATTTTGTACTCAATGTGTGTTTCCGGTATTCCAATTTCATCTAAGAAATGCTCATCTTCCAGAGTTTCAAACGGAAGTTCTTGTCTTTTCGCTACCGCACCAGTTTCATCCTCTACTTCCTCTTTGTAATATGCGAACTTCGTGATTGTGAAATCGAACTTATTCAGAATTTCTTCCGGTTTTCCAAATATTTTGCAACAAAGTTCAATCACAACACCTGTTTCAATGTGTTTGTATGCCTTTACATTGTCGTTTTCGTAGTGGAAATGATATTTCTCATCTCTTACATCGTCTCCGTCATATCCTGGTGTCTGACTGTCAAAATACTGTACAGCATCATCAAAATCGCTTTCATTCTCAAAGAAAATATCAAGGTCCTTTACCTTTTCTTTATTGAATATGTTTTTGAAACATCCTCCACATATAAATCCTTTGTGACCGGTCATGTATTCATCAAGCCAATTTAACATCCAGAAGTTTTCTCTATCTCTCTTTATTAGAGCCATGCTTCCTCCTATCTCCGCGCCATTGCTTCCTCGTATAATCGTTTGTATACGTCCCTCTCAGCAGTTATCTTTGCAATTTCCAACTGTGTCTCAATGTCCGGCATCTCCACCTTTTCTGCAATAGGTTCAGGTTCTTTCTCGTTTGGCTTCACTGCTTCATTTGCAGCTTCCGCCCACTTCTTTACCAGATCATTCGATTTGATGTTAATTCCAATGCCGATACTTACTGCCAACGCTGCATCAATCTTTTTCATTTCCGCCATAGAACACTGCCCTATGTAGTCTCCAACCTTATCCTTATTTACCGTGTCAATCTGCTCACAAAGCACAGTGGACGGATATTTTGAACTGTTAATTTTAACGTGTGTCGGCAACGGTTTCTTTTCCTGGGTGGTAAGGTAAACCACTTCCAATATAGGACCTGCGTTGTTGCCAATGTCATTACTTATGATTACCGCAGATCTACCCCCCCCTGTACATTTCCGCTATATTCACTCTCGTTGCGGATATAGAAAATTTCCCCTCTATAAAACTCTTTGCTCATAGTGTCCTCCTTTTCGCTTTCATCCTCCTGCGGCATCTCGAACACTCCAAGTGGTTGGTCCGCCACATATTCACATACTAAGTCTCTGGGGTTTTCATCTTGTCCTCTTTCAAACAGCAAATTCATGGTGTAGCAGTCCATAAGCATTGAAATCGCCATTCTGCATTTTTCTTTCGTAGAATATCTGCCAATCACTACTCTGTTTTCTCCTACGAGGGCAGCAACTTTGTACCGCCCATCATACTTGCTGTCTGTGCTGTATTCTGTTACCCTGTCGTTGTTCAGAACTACCGCTCCATCCTGAGACTTAACAAACATCACGTTTTGCCTCTCTTTCCTTAATCCGACCCATCTGGCGGTCGATCTTGAAATCAATACGCTCATTGACCTCTTCCACGCAGTTGAAAATAATTCCAAGCTGTGTGAGCATGATCTGTACGTCTGCGATTTCATCAATAACTGCGTCTCTCAAATCGGAATCCTTTGCGTTGCTCCGGCGGAATTTCAGAATGGCTTTGATGAGTTCCGAACACTCTTCGATTGCCATATCTTCCTGTTTATCCGAACCGTAGGTTTCCACGATTGTATTGAGGTCTCTTAACTGTTTCTGTGTCATATCTGCCTCCTGTTATTTTCTGTTTGCTTTTGCGATGCTCACGATAAGTACCAGAAGCAGGACAAGTACAATCCATGCAATCTCAATCCACAAAGGAATGAGAACCACCGGCCACGACCACTTAATCAGCTTGCAAAGTTTCAAAACAATGAATACGATCTGTAATACTCCTAAAAATCCCATACCGCCTTTTCCGGCACTGCTTTTATGTTCGTTCATACGTCCTCCTTGTGATTTACATATAATTTGCTTCTTTGAATACGAATGTGTGCTCTAAATCCAGTTTTTCAGACAGTTCTCTCAGTCTCAGGTCATTGGAGCTGTAAATCTTTTTCTTTTTCATATCAGCGACAAAAAACTCCTGACCGGTCTGTAAATACTCTCCTACCTTGCTTTTCCGGCAGATCTCATAGTCTGCATACTCAACGTCTGTTTCCTTGTTATCTTCCTGTTTTTCCTTTTCTGTTTTTCCAAACATACTGAATTTTCTCCTTTCAAATTATTTTTGTTTGGTTGACTAAACATTTTCTGCAAAAAAATTTAATGTAATCCGTCAGACCACTTGTAAAGAATAACTGCGACATCCTCACTCGGATATGACACACTCAGGAATTTTCCATCAACCGCCTCGCAGGCATCCGTTACTCTTCCAACGAACTCGGAAAAGTCCTCTTTCTTTTCAACATAATCGTGAAATCCCATTGTTCCCTCATCTGTGGTATGTGATTTTCTTTTAACGATTGTTTGTTTCAATTTCTGCATTATCCTTTCCTACCTTTCTGTTTTTACTTTACAGTTTTTATACGCATCCTCTTTTCCAGAGAATAACTGCCCTAAAATTGCTACCAGAACATTTACAACAATACTGTTTCCGGCCTGTTTGTAAAGTTGAGTGTTACTGTTTACTTTCTCTGCCTTACGGAAATCCTCATCTGAGAAATCCATCAGTCTCCAACACTCTTTTGGTGTGAGTTTTCGTATGCGATACTCTGTACATACCTTTGAGTTCGCATCTCCGTGTGTTCCGGCAGTCAGTGTTGGTGCAGTGCCATCGTCTGAATAAACTGATCCGCACTGACTTCCATCTGTGGAAACCTGTCCTACTTTTGCCACATCAATCTCCTTATCTTCTGAAATATCATTATGCTGCATACCGTCTTGCCCCCCCCCGATCAAATTTTTCAATACGGCAGATACCCATGCTCTGTGCTGTTAGTGTCGGGCAAACATGACCGCCGCCCTGTACTCTTCCTCTCCGTATCTTACTTGTAGGATAAGAGAAATCTGCAACACCGCCTATCTCACATTCTATGTAGCCTTTTGCCGTTGCCTGCTTGATGCCTATATACTCTTTATCCATCATCCACCGTCCTTATCTCCAAAACATAATTGTCTTTCGCAACACTCGTAAGCGTATTGCATATCCCTTGCGAGTTCGGTTCTAACCGTTGTTCTGTTGGTGCGCCTACAGTTCTGTCAGATGGGTTCGTGGGATTTCTCCCTCTTGACGCACAAATTATTCTCTCAATCACACATTTGTCTCCACATCCGTCTATCGTTCTTAAAGTTCCGCAGCAGCCATCTTTGAAAAATCTTATTCCCTCATCGCTTCTGAGTTCACATACGGTCTGCTCTTTCTGGTAACTGTGAGTACCCCCCCCACATGAGTTTGTGGAAGAGATATTGCACAATCTATTGTTCTGATTCTGCAATATGTTTAGCCTCCGTCTCTGTTATTACGCAAGGTACAGTACCCCCCACTCGTGATTGCCGGAGCTATGCCGCCGGTATCATACACTCTCCCTTGGTTTGGGTTTTCTCTCGTGGAAGTGGGGAGAATATTGCCTAACCTTTTAATCCCGGTCTGCAATATCTTCTTTCCTTTCCTTGATTTCTAATATCTTTGGTTCTAAATTGCCCCCCCACAAGTGTTTAAGGTCGGGGCAATTCCGTCTACGGAATAAATTCTTCCGCTCTGAGGATTATCCCAACTCTTTCCTACGGCGATATTCCCCAGTTGTATGCAGCGTACCTTATTTGCCATTTCATAGTTCCTCAATTACATATTTCAAATGTTTGTAGTCGCTCGCCAATAGGGTAGGACATATCATTTTGTACAATGCTTTATTGTATGGGTCGTAGATTCCACAAGCACTTTCGGAGGATCTTTGTAGTCTGTTGCCCTTATCGCTTGGCAAATCCCCCCCCCCGATAAAACTCGGGCCCTGTCCTGGACTTCTTTTTCCGGGTTCAGTGAGCCGACTACGATTATTCTGTCTGCCATTTACTTTTTCCTCCACTAAAACTTTCGGTGGATCTTTATAATCCGTTGCCGACAATGCCACTGATATGCCATCCGGGGACATTATACGTCCTCTTTCTCCGCCTGTTCCCGTATGAGCCACAATCAATGGCCGGCTCATGGTTCATCTGAGCTGTCTACTTCTGTAACACCGCATCCCAATGATGCCTGTCTACTGAGCCTCTGCCCCCCCTAACGGTTTTTGAGATACCGTCTAACTGACCGCTCTCTCGTAAGTCCTTGATGAGTTTCTGTGCCTTTTCAGAGTTGATGTAATACTTTTCGTCTACCTCGTCCTCCAAATAATCTTTCATTGTCTTATCCAGTGGAACCGGCTGCGGAAATTTGTAATTATAATCTCCCAAAATAGATACCATGAAACAACGCTCTCTGTTCTGTGCCACTCCGTAATCCTTTGCATTGAGGATCTGCGTATAACACTTATATCCCTTGCTTTCAAGAAAGCTGCACCAGCTATGAAAATCGTCTATGTTGTCTGCGCTGATAACCTGTGGCACATTCTCCATGAGAAGTATCTGGGGAAGATTTTCTGTCTCATTCAGAAGTCTTTCAACTTCCCACAGTAACCCGGAACGTGTTCCTGATCCTTTTTTCATTCCTCGCATCTTTCCGGCGAGTGATAAGTCCTGGCAAGGTCTTATGGAAACGAATACGTCATAAGGTAGATGTATCTGTCAGTATTCGTTATTGCCAGATCACCCCCCCTCATTGAGCAAATGTTGACAAGGTTGTGCGTGGCTTTTATGTTGTTGTAACATTCTCTGCGCCATGCGTCACTGTATGAATGACTCCTTATCTGCTCTTCCGTGAGAGGTTTCTTTCCATCCACGGATATTCCCAACTGAGTAAGTGCCTGTATAACATCCTCAGAACTCATTTCTGCACTGTAATCCGTATCATCGTCCGCCATGTGAATAGCTTTGTATGATGCCGTGGCATGCATTTCCCATTCAGACATAAGGTAATGTTCAAACGGTACGCCAAGATTACGAAGTGCCATCGCCTGAGAACCAACCCCGGCAAACAATTCTATCAATCGCACTGGGTTGTCAGTCTTAAATGTTGGGTACATTAAATCAAACATTGAAATCTGATCCACTCGTTTTCTCCTTTCTTTGATTTTTTATCATGCAAAATCTCGCATAATTAAGCTGCCGGAAGTAGTCATTATTCGCATTTTCCCACATTGCCGGTAAGGTACTCAGCCGTGTTTCATAACACTTATCGCACACCTTTTTCCCTTTCATTGTTGGATTTTTGCCACATATATAGCAAATGCCGTAGTCCGGTCTCTCTGAACGTGACAAATCGCATCGGTTTTTGTCTCTGTAATTTTTCAGATACGCCCTGCATCTCTGGCATAAACCACCATTCTGTGATTGATGTTTTCCGCATCTGGGGCATAGTCCGTTTTCGATGCGTGTCTGTTTTAACTGCCTTTTCCTCAGCCGATCTTTCTCTTTCTGTTCATCGGTTTTCCCTTTTTCCGAATAACTATCTTGAAATTGACCCAAGCACTCATAACATAGCTTTTTGTTAGGTTCTGCTGGATTTTTCCCACAATGAGTGCATATCCCAATCCTTTCATGGTATTTTCGGTTCTGCTTGCGTAATTCAGAATTTCTTGCCGCACAGTCAGGACACATGGATCTTTCCGGCGTTGGGTTTTCTTTACCACACTTCGGACACAATCCTCTTTCCCTCATCTCTTTGTATGATAATTTTCTCAATCCATTTCAGAGGTTCCCAGGATTTATGCGCGCTGCCCTTTCCTCCGTTACTTTTTAACACCGAACTTCTCATACATTTCATCCAGTCTCTTTCTGGTTTCGTTTGACATACCGGATGGTGGTTCGGTCTTTTCCTCCGGCACTTCAATTTTTTGCATTTCTATCTGTGGGTCTACTGCTTTTTCCATAAGTGCTGCGTGTTTCTTCCCCATATCGGCTATGAGCATCCTTACATTCTCCGGCAGACGTGCCTCTTCTTTCATCCGCTGCACCGAAGTACGATAGTTCCTGATAAAGTGCGACTGTTCAATGGTTGCCACTTGGTCTGAATCCATCAACGCCCACTCTTTGAGGTTTGCCGCCGTTCCAACAGCTCTTTGGCACGCCTCCGGCAGTTTTGCAAATTCCTCTTCTGAGTTGTAACCGGAGTTCCTTAACGCCCTCTGTACCAACGCCCATGCCTGCAGTTCGCTCATGCTTTCTTCCGCCGGAGCAATAATCTCCGTTGCTTTAGTGCGAATATCTGCGATGGTTGGAGGAAAACGTTCACTCGTCATGTACTTTTGTATTGCCAAGTTTGCCTGCTCATACGGAAGATCTTGTAATAATCCATACCACACATCGAAAGCGTCTTTATCTGGTATGAATGTCGGCTGTGCGTAGACCGCTTTCATAGCTTTTACCAAAATCTTAAATTCTTCTCTTTCCATTACCAGCCATCCACATCCTTTACTCTGTTTCCAATGCGATCTCCGCTATTTCTGTATGCAGAAGATGATTGCAATTTATCCCAAATAATGCCTTTCCATCCATTCGACATACATTCATCAATAAGATTGCATACGGCAGTATCTCCATAGACAGAGACCTTATTGGCAACCTGTTTTAACAACGACTTCATGCCCTGTTCCTTATATCCGTCTTTCCGTTCCGTCTTATACTTGAACCATTCGCGAAGTTTATCTGCCATTACATCAGAGATGGTGTACTCAGGGAGAAGCCTTTCAAAAATTGATTGGGTAGTTTCCCTCTTTCCCCCTTTTTTATTTTCTTTCTCTAACTCTTTCTCTAACTCTTTCTCTATGTTACCTTTTTGAACATTAACGTTACTCTCTGTTACACGTTCGTTACATTCAGTGTTTTCGGGTGTCTCAGTGGGTTTTGTCTTGTTTTTTTCTCTCTCCCGATACTCCCTAACCCTCTGTGCGGATGCCGATTCAGACCCAATCATTTTCAGAGATTTTGGTAAAAATAGTGTGCCGTCACTTTCCGTAACCACAAGCTGTAATTTTGAAAATTGTTGTAACGCTTGTGTAACAATCTGTAACGCAAAACCGGATGCTTCCGCCAACATTTCTGCGTCATACGGAATATCTTCGGAAAATCGCAGTTTGCCCTCATGGTCGATTGACTCTGTAATCATCCATATATAGAACATAACCAAAAGATCGCCATTATCCTTTGCTCTAAGTATCTTGATATAGTGTTTTTCAAAGAAGTTCCGGGGCATTTTGAGCCAAAAATACTTTTTCTCAGCCATCGAACGGTCCTTTCTCTATCTCTTCAAGGAATATCTCAATCCTTGGGTTTTTCTTATCCACATAGAAGTCATGCGTAAAGTTATCAATCTCGCCCCAACCGTCATTTTTGATTACTCCGCATTTCTGCAATGCGTCCTCAAACACCTTGTCAGCAAAGGCGAATATATTGCCCTTGTCTCGCTGTTTATCCGGCTCATAGAACCGATAATGAATGATGATTGGATTATTTATAGTCAATCGTGGTAACTGCGTTCTAATGGCATTACACACGATCATCTGGTAGTCTCTTTTCATTTTCGCACCCATCTGTGGATGCCTCGCACATTCATGCAAATAATCGTTAAGATCCGGCAAGGTTCTGGTTCTGCCATAGTAATTCCCTTTGATAACAACCTTGTGCATCTATCCCCCTCCTTTCTTTCATTATGGGCGGAGCCGCCGGAATGACGGCTCCTAGGTAATTTAACAAAAGATCCTTGTCAGGGTTTATACCATTTAACTAATCGAATTTCTTAAAAGGAGGTAAACCGTTTGTGTGTTCTGCGGCTTTCGTGACATATTTTCCTCAGAGACCAATCTTAGGAGATAATTGCAGAAACATATTTACGGGTTACGATTATTTAGGAAATCACGAAAATGTTTGATACATCCGCAAGTTCTTTTTCGAGATACGCTTTGATGTTGGCTTTCGCCTCATTCTTCCATGCGCCTCCGTCTGCCTCAAACAAGGCACAGGTAACGCCATAGCGATCATTGTCCTTTACTCTGAAAATGAAGTTACTCATAGGCTGCGCAACTTCTGTAAAGGTTCTGTACGGCATCAGGCGGCACGGACTTGGAACTTCAACTTCCTGCAGAGAGGCAACGCCTTTCTTGATTGCTGCTTTCTGCCCTACTCCGGTGTCTCCGTATTCCGCAACAGTGCCGGCCTTAACATTTCCGGCAAACTGTAAGATGATCGGCTTATCATTTGCCTCAGCATCCTCGTTTAAGAACTTGGACTGCACACCAATAACAAACTCTTCGTTTCCAATGAACTGACCGAATGAAAACTCCGGGATCTCTGCTTTGACAACTGCCAGTGTTTCTCTCTGGCGGTCTGCATCCAAACTGGAAAACAGACGAACCTCAGTAGGAGATACCACCTGGGCGATGTAATGACCGGTCTTGAAATCAGCCTTACTCTTTTTGATGAAATCCACAAGGCTGCTCAGATTACTCATTGTGATATTGGTTGCCCTGAGTTCCTTGCCAATCTGTGTCATATCTTTGTCTACATAGGTTCTTCCCTCAATTTCCTCAATATGGGGAGCATCGAGAGAAAGAATTTTCTCAATAGCTGCTTTTAACATATCTTCCTCCTGTTACTGTACGATCTGCCAATCCTCTGCCAACATATCAGCCTGAGATGCAAGCCATCCCATCTGTACACCGGATGTTCCGACAAATGCGATTGCTTTGTTTCCGATGGCATCATGTTCGCAGTTCGCAATATCGCCACCGGCGTTTTTGTAGCTGATATTAGTTGCAAGTTCAATGTACTGGTTCTTTCCGTTCCATCCCTGCCTTGCAACTTTCTTACCAGACTTCATCTCTTCTATTGCTTTTCCAAAATTCATAATGTCCTCCTTTAATCATTAACCGCTTTCAGGCTAATAACCTTGTGTTCGGTTTTCTGTTCCGGCTGCTTTTCAATAACCTCTCCGGTTTCAGGATCACAACCAAGTTCCTCTGCCGTTACCGGTTTTTCTTCCTCAACTTCCTCCGGGTTCATGCTCATACCGCAATCGTCCAAGGTAAGCTGTCCTTTGATCGCACCTTTGGAATGTTCAGTAAGGGTTGTAACACCACTTCTGAAATCCTTATTGATGAACAACTGAGTTTTCAATCCCATCTCAGGAGCTAACTTAACGGAAGTCTGTACCTCAACGGAAACATCCTCTCTATCATCCTCATTAGGAACAAGAGTGATCTTTACATCAAGGACACGTTTCTTCTTTGCATCAGTGTTCAAATCCAGAATGTTATCTGAGATTTTCGCTAACGCTCTGTCGATACGTTCCTGAACGCCTCCGGCACACATGGATGCCAATGTAAGTTTCTCTGCCACTGTTTTCACTTCCTTTCTAAAGAATTATTTATAATAAGCGTATCGCCTACTATACGAATGTTTTTCCGTATCTTCTCCGAAACATTTCCTTTGCCTCGTTCTTATCCTTGGCTTGTCCGGTAGATACCATTTCAAGCTCATACGCCAGCTGTGCAATGATATGGCTCATTACTTTCATTTCCTTGTTGTGATGAACACTCATTCTGCTTGAATTGTGGTGGTCCGGCGATAAAGGAACCCACAGGCCATCCTCGTCTGCATGACTCCTGTTCGCCCCACCCATCAAGTGATGCCTCTCGACACCGTAAGAGCCGTCTATCATATCGTAATCAGCGTATTTCATATCAATTACGATTGAATCTTTCATTAGATTTCTCCCATCAGCATATCCATAGAGACAGGACCATCCAGAATCTCAGTATCGGCGCAATAATCGCATACCTCACATCTAAGTGGCTCAATGTCTCCATCTTTAATGCGTTGGATTTTCACGATATTGTTTTTGACCTCTGCCAGTTTTTCATCCATCATCAGCGGTGGAACTTCAATAACCTTGATTCTCGGATGAGGAATGTTGTCTGTCTTATCCTTGCTGACAGCACAAATGTAAAACGGCAAGAGATCACCTGTATTCTGTCTGTAAATCTCTCTGTACACGGCAGCTTGCAAATCATATCCCCACCATTCGCAGAAATTGAGTCTCTGCCCAAGGTCCTTTGCGTAAAAGGTTTCTGTTATGCTCTTTACTGTTTTGAGGTCAGTGATTCGTCTGCCGTCTGCACTGTCAATTTTGATTTTGACAGGAACTCCCTCAATTTCTCCGGTCATAATAACCTGTTTATCTCCGGCCATGTACTGCATGAAAACTGGATCTTTCACGGCACGGTCAATCATAATTGAGGCCTGTTTGTATTCAGATTTCAACTCTCCGGCGGTTTTACCTCTGGATGAGAAGATTTCCGGGTGCTGTGCGGAAAATGTAGGAAGTGTACCCTCAAAGTAGGCATCCACATAGGAGCCTACCATTAACGCAGTTGTGGTTACTTCCTCAACTTCTCCCCGGAGCTTCGCCATAGCGTATGCTTCACAACCCATTTTTCCGGTCGTGCCGTTGAACTCTTTGTACTGAGAAACGGACACATACTGCATATTAGCTTCTTTGGTGTAATAGTTCTCCGGGGTAAGTTTAAGAAGATTACTCATCTACTTCCTTGAATGTTCCGTCAATCACACCATCAGAACTCTCATCTGCGTTATGAGAACTCTGATCGTGAGACTGGTAAATGTCCTGTGCCTGATACTTCTCTTTCGGTTTTTCCTTAACATCAAATGCCGAACCATCTTCAAATGCCTGACACTGTTCTGCGGTATCAAAGTTAAGGTCAATCAACTTACACAGTCGGCGGAGAACTGTTTTCTTACACATCTCTCCGTAACTTTCTTTCCAAGCCTTACTGTTTGCTGCCTTTGAGAATGTCTGTCTGGTATGTTCGATATCCTCTTTGCTCATGGTGTCGTACATCATGGAACCGTCTTTGTAGAGGACTACCGCAAATGCGCCGATAATCTCTCCGTTTGAAAAAGTCTTAGGTCTGAAATTGACATACTGCTTACCGTTATCAATTACTTCCTCAAACTCATCTCCCTCACGGACCACCTTTGCGTAAATGTCTTGAATAGGATTGCTCGAATATCTCTTGCACAGCTTGATCTCTCCCTTGTAATCAGTCTGAAACTGACACTGATTTCCGTAAGGAATTGCGTAACACTCTCCGTTGAAAAAATCGAGACCGAGAAACGCTCCTTTTAAGAGTGTTCGCACAACAGTCGGTGCTTCGCATTTTGAAAAATCAGCCTGTCCGTCCTGCAGAACCGTCATGCAGTTCTGTAAAAATCTCTGCTTGTTGAATTTCTCCGGCAGAGCTGCAACCTGTTTTTCAAGGCTTTCGTCCAGTCCTTTATGAACTGCAACTAAATAATTTGTGTCTTTTGTTGCCATAAATAACCTCCTTGTATTTTTATGAATCTGCCTACCAAGAAAAGGCTATGGCAGGCAGATTATTTATTTTATTCGCTATCGTCTGTACCCCCCCCGAAAAGGTTCTTCAAAAAATCCGCAAAACCATCTTCGGAGTCGGGCTTAACTTTGACGGTATCGAAACCAAATTTCTTTTTCATCAAATCAGTGAGCTTTATTGTCTGCTCAGACATAATATCTTTGATGAGGTTGCTGGTTTCCTCCGCCCACTCCATTCCACCGTCAATATCTTCGAGAAATGCCTTATTTCCAGAAGAACTGCAACTGATTGATGTAGGCGTTACGGTCACTTCACAAGTGAATGGATGGATTTCAATGTCTTTCATATCATCCATAATGTGTTTGAGTGCCATCATTGCCATAAGTGCGTCAAAGTTATCATTCTTTCCTGCCATAGTGTTTCCTCCTACAGTTCAATAACTGTTAATTCATTGTTGCTTGTGGTTCTGGTTGCTATGAACTGCAACCCTTTCTTTTTGCACTTCTCATAGAGACGTGTGCGGTTTTCCTCAGACAGTTTCTCAGTACCATCAATGAGGATGATCTGTAAGCCGGACGGATTCTGAATTGCCACATCAATGCAGAGATCCAATTTTTCTCCCTCAGAGAGATTACTTACCGGAAGTCCATTGATAAGAGGTATTCCGTCCTTGACAGATAATCCCTCAATCGGGATTTCTGCCGTTTCCAGAATTGTTCCCGGAAGAGTTCTTGCCAGCTCAATCTTCTCTGTCAGAGAATTGGACTCTTTCTGCAAGGTGGCTACTTCCTCCTGAATAGACAACATTCTGCGCCATTCATTGATATGGCCTTTCATCTTCTCCGTCTCATTGGCCTTTGCCATGAGATCGTCAATAGGTGTGATTTCCATATCTGCGTATTCTGCATAGGACTGTTCCTCAGCCTCATACTTGGAAACGGCAGCCTCATACTCAGCACTGATAACTTTTGCCTTATCTTCCTTTGCTCCTGAGAGACCGGCTTTCTTTTCTTCCAGATTTTTAATCTGTTCTTTCAGTTTTGCCAGTTCACTCTCGATGTTCTTCTCCTGTGAAGCCATCTCTCTGTCGAGTGCAGCTAGTTTCACTTCCTTGTCTGCCTGAAAACCTCTGATTTTTCCATCGTGGCTGTCTCTGAGACGTTTTGCCTTTTCAATGGTTTCATTATTTTTACGAATCTTCTCAATCTCCGTATAGAGTTCTGAGAGGTTTTCTTTCTCCCATCTCTCTCCGTCATAGTCGATAGGAAGAGAACTTCCAATATCGGCAATAACAGCTTTCTTGGCACGAATGTCCCGGTTTACATCCTGTCTGTGCATGAAGTAGTAACCGTTTTCTGCCTGAATGTCATTCAGAACTGCTAAAATATTCTGTTCGTAATTCACATCCGGCGGCAGCTCTCCGAACCATTCTTTGATTGTGTCAAGGTTCCAATCGTACTGAATCATATCCAGAATCGTTGCATTTTGGGTTTTCTTATCCATAGAGATGAACTCCATAGGAGAAAGCTGCAACGGAGTGAATATGGTTTTCAGAAATGTTTCAGGGCTGGGGACAACATTGCCGTTCTGCTTTACAGATTTATAATCCGTCATTCCCTGTCTCGGTTTTCTGTCTATGGAGAGACCACTATCTGTCTCAATGAAAATCTCTCCCTCTGTCTCTCCGTTTTTGATAATGTACTCACGGTCTGATGCGTTGGTAAGGGCATATCTGATTGCATCAATAACGGATGTTTTACCGGTTCCGTTATCTCCGACAAGTTCAATATTCTTACCGTCTCCGCTCCATTCCTTGATTCCGAAAAGACTCTTAATCGTGATTTTTGAAATCTTCATGGTGGATTTTCCTTTCTCTGTTTATGGGGTTCGGCAATGCCTTACCCCCTAAACCGCTACTGAATTACTGTTACGTTGGATGCCTGCGGTCCCTTGGTTCCATCAACAACATCAAATTCTACGGGCTGTCCCTCTACGAGAGTCTTGTAACCGTCCATCTGCAATGCGCTGAAATGGCAGAACACGTCAACTCCATCTTCGCCTGTAATGAAACCATAGCCCTTTGCGGCGTTGAACCATTTAACTGTACCTTTTCTCATGGTGCGTCTCCTTTCCTCAAAAAAATATCTATTAAACAATCCTTGCGGATGCTTAACCTATACCAAGTCGTTCTTTCTCCTGATCCAAAAGGTGGCGATATATGTAAAATCCCCACTTGGATTTACCCTCTCGCTTTATGGCATATCCAATAGGCAATTTCTCCCTTTTCATAAGTTCACGGAGCGTAATCACATCCATTTGCAACTCTTTCGCTGCATTTTTTGGTGTCACTCTCTCATTGTTCATTGCTTCTTACCTCAATCTGTTCGTTTTGCTGTGCCTTAGTTCGTTGTGGATTATCCTTTTCGTGTTTGCTTGACTAAACTTTTTGGGTAAAAAGTTTGCTGACAGGGACATTCAAAGCCGCCGCCAACGATTTCAGAGTACCGACCATAGCCTCATGCTCTTCGTTGTTTTCAAGCAGAACTATGGTTGTTCTGCTTACGCCAGACATTTGAGCTAACTGTTCCTGGGTAAGTTTCTTCTTTTCTCTAAGTTCTCTGATTCGATACGCCATTACTGCGCCTCCTTTCTTTGTCCGATGTTTGCTCGACTGAACAATTTGAGTATAGCCGACTAAACATTTATTGTCAAGCACATTTTACAAAAAAATTGACTTTTTGTTCCGTGCATTGTATAATGGACTAAACATCGAAAGGAGGTTTTCTTATGACATTAGGGCAGATAATAAGGGCATATAGAGAAGAAAATAGCATGAGTATGGATAGATTTGCAAAAGCTAGTGGTTTGAGTAAAGGTTACATATCCCAGCTTGAAAATAATCTCAATCCGAAAACAGGAGAACCGCCTGTTCCGTCCATGGCAACAATAAAGAAAGCGGCAAATGGAATGTTTATGAGTTTCGACGAACTTTTTAATCAATTAGATGATAATATGAAAGTATCTGTTTCTCCTGAGAAAGTGAGGATGGCTAAGAAAGCAATCCGCATACCGGTTCTTGGTAATGTGGCTGCCGGAATACCTATTGAAGCCATTGAGGATGTTATAGATTATGAGGAAATATCAGAGGAATTGGCTCATACCGGAGATTTCTTCGCTCTAAAAATAAAGGGAGATTCAATGGAACCTCGTATCTGCAATGGGGATGTTGTGATTGTCCGCAAACAGAACTATGCAGAATCAGGAGATCTTGTCATTGTGTTAGTCAATGGAGACAGTGCCACTTGCAAAAAGTTGGCAAAGTTCCCTAGTGGAATCAGACTCATTCCTTTTAATCAGACCTATGAGCCTATGTTCTATTCAAATGAGGAAATTGAGAATAAGCCAGTGAGAATCATTGGCAGAGTCGTTGAAAACCGACAGAAATACTAAAATAGAAAACCGCCTCTGCTACCAACAGAGACGGTATCTATAAACACACACCGGAAAGCCGATGTATGCTCGTCTGAACACCTTGCATTATATCATCTTCCCGGTAGAAAAACAATATACCGGGCATTTTTACGCCCATTTTTAGGAAAAAGGAGGATGATATTATGCGTCTGCCAAACGGTTACGGTAGTGTAATCAAACTAAAAGGCAAGAGGCGTAAGCCTTATGCCGTCCGAACTTCTGAAATTTCTGAATTTGTAGAAATTGATGCTCCGAAAGAACCGCCGTCAAACATTCTGAGAGATTTTGTCCGATACAATTTCAAATGGCAATGGAGAAAACAGGTTTGGTCTGCCATCTCATCGGAACCAGTGTTGTCATTCGCTGAGGATCTTATGCAGGAAGAGGGATATGAGTATTCCATCTCCTACCGTCAGACATTTAAGTACCTTGAATATTTTGCCAAACAGGAGCACGCCTACTCTTACTTATCTGAATTGAATAATGCGGATGTCGTTGCGGAGCACATCAGATATGCCGAGACTCCCACATTTGCAGAGATGTACGGGAAGTGGAAAAATTATAGGAAAGCTCTGCCGGACAAAATATCTTCAAACACATGGAGAAACTACGAAATTGCCTTTAATCATCTGTCCGATCTGCACCACAAGAAATTTAATGCTCTGCGGACTGATGAAGTCCAGGAATGTATCAACAAATGGACCTGTAAATCAAATTCCACCGTTTCTAATATCCGAACCGTTCTCAATAATCTGTACAAGTACGCCCTGATGAACAACTATATAGAAAAAGATCTGTCACAGTTTTTTGTTTACTCATGGGTAAACCCGGAAGAACAGATTCATAGCAGATACACGAATGAGGAGATTGCAACCTTGTGGAGCAAACTGTATGTGGTAAACAATGTTGACCTCATCCTCATTACAATCTATACAGGTCTGCGTCCTACCGAACTGTTAGAGATAACCACGGATAATGTGCATCTGGACGAACAATATATGATTGGAGGAATGAAAACAGAAGCCGGAACAGACAGAGTTATTCCTATTGCAGACAAAATCCTGCCTCTCGTAAAGAACCGGTACGATGCCAACCGTAGATTTCTGGTAAACAACAAATATGGCAATCACTACACATACGGTTCCTATGTTAGTGCGAATTTCAATACAGTTATGAATAAGCTCAACATGAAACATCTTCCCCATGATGGCCGGCACACGTTCGCATCTCTCATGGATGATGCCGGAGCGAATGAGGTTTGCATCAAACTCATAATGGGCCACAGCATGAAAAACAATGTCACAAAGGGAGTGTACACACATAAAACCACACAACAGCTTATTGATGAAGTCAACAAAATTTAAGGGAGGTCATGCCTCCCTTTTACTGTATAAATATTCTAAAACAGTGTCAAAAACCAAGTATATTATGCGTATATTATGCAAAATCGTTTGTATCTTGCGTGTATATTATAAGTATATTGCCAGTATATTACTATCAAATTTTTACTCAAACTTACGAACACTCACCGTAAAAATACGCACAATAAAACCCCGGAAACATTGAATTTCCGGGGTTCGTTTTTATTGATTAGCACACACCCTGTGCTAACATAGCCTCTGCAACCTTTAAGAATCCGGCTACGTTAGCACCTACAACGTAGTTGCCTTCCTGACCGCACTTCTTAGCTGCATCATCCAGATTGTGGAAGATGTTAACCATGATACCCTGCAGTTTTGCATCAACTTCCTCGAATGTCCAAGAAAGTCTCTCGCTGTTCTGGCTCATTTCCAGAGCAGATGTAGCAACACCGCCGGCGTTACTTGCTTTACCCGGGCAGAACAGAATGCCGTTCTCCTGCAGATACTGTGTAGCTTCTAATGTAGTAGGCATGTTAGCACCCTCAGCTACTGCGAAGCATCCGTTTGCAACAAGTGCTTTTGCATCATCCAGATTTAATTCGTTCTGTGTTGCACATGGAAGAGCGATATCGCATTTTACATTCCATACGCCGTGCTCGCCGTTCTTCTTTTCATGATACTCTGCGCTCTTTCTTGCTGCAGCGTACTCTGTCAGACGTGCACGTTTTACTTCTTTGACTTCTTTCAGAAGTGCTACATCGATTCCTTCCGGATCATAGATCCAGCCTGTAGAATCAGAACATGTAACAGGCTTAGCACCAAGCTGCTGTGCTTTCTGGATTGCATAGATAGCAACATTACCGGCACCTGAAACAGCGATTGTCTTGCCTTTGATGTCTTTGCCGTTGCACTTGAGCATTTCTTCTGTGAAGTATAATAAACCATATCCTGTAGCTTCTGTTCTTGCTAAAGATCCGCCGTATGTAAGACCTTTACCTGTTAAAACGCCTTCATATAAGTTGCGGATTCTCTTATACTGACCATACAGATAACCGATCTCACGTCCGCCAACACCGATATCACCGGCAGGAACGTCTGTATCAGCTCCGATATGCTTGCAAAGCTCTGTCATAAAGCTCTGGCAGAATGCCATAACTTCTCTGTCTGATTTACCTTTAGGATCAAAATCAGAACCACCTTTACCGCCGCCGATCGGAAGGCCTGTTAAGGAGTTTTTGAAGGTCTGCTCAAATCCTAAGAATTTGATAATACCAAGGTTTACAGATGGATGGAAACGAAGACCACCCTTGTAAGGTCCAATTGCACTATTAAACTGTACACGGAAACCGTTGTTTACCTGAACCTGTCCCTTATCATCTACCCAAGGAACACGGAACATGATAATTCTTTCCGGTGTTGTTAATCTCTCTAATAAAGCGTTCTTTCTGTACTCTTCTTCGTTTGCTTCTATGACTGTACGAAGAGACTCCAATACTTCTTTGACTGCCTGATGGAATTCAGGCTGAGCTGGGTTCTTTGCAATAACCAGTTCAATGACTTCATCAACATATGACATTTTCAATGTCCTCCTTTGGTTTAATAATATACATGAAATGGACCCCATTGCCCAAGCAATATTATAAACGATATTTTTTATTTGTACAAGAGAATAATTGTATACATGTATAATAATTCTGCATTTTTTTTCAATTTTCTATGTATTTTTTCTATTTCACAACGACCGTTTTTGCTTTTGACCATGCGGAGGTATATTTTTTGCCATTGATCATTTTATAGGTGCGGATCCTTACATAATATTTCCGGTTCTTTTTCAGCTTTTTGATCGTTACCTTTTTCTTGGAGGCTGCTATTTTCTTTGTCTTTGCCTTTTTAAACTTCTTGTTTGTGGCATAAGACAGCTCATAACCGCTGACGCTTTGTTTTTTCCATGTTGCGGTAAATGCTTTGTTTCCTTTTTTCACTTTTGTAAGCGTGGTACCGACAGGTGCAACGGTTTTGACATTCAGATTATATTCATATTGGTCATCACTGTAATTGAAGATCTGGATATAGTAAGATCCTGTGTATGGTACAACCACATTCTGATTGGTACCATAATCCTTCCAGGAATTTCCAAGCTGTGCATCTTTATCAAAAAGATAAGCAATTGCCAATCCCTGTAACGGTCCAACGTTGACCTGATAGGTCCATCCTTTTTTCAGTTCTACCCGGTACACATCACACATATCCCTGTACTGCTCCGAAGCGACATTGGAAAAACCATCACCAAGCTGTCCTGTATACGGTTTGTCCGTCCGGATCTTAGTTGCTGTTTCTTTTGTGTTATTGTATTCCTTTTCAAAACAGTCGCCTGCCTGAAAATCAAAGCTGTACGCCGAAGTCTGTGCGCCCGTACAGTAAAGTGTCATATCTTCTTTGATATAATAAGTCCCTGCCAAAAGCCCACACTTCCATTGCGCTGTTGTTCTTTCATTCACTTCATCCCTGTATATCGTTAAGCATCTACCGGATGCGTCATACAAACTGAAGTCCATACCAAGCTGTCCCCAGTTCTGGCTTGTCGTTTTTTGAATCTTTGCTGTCAGCTGTCCATCCGACCGAAGTGTGAGTCTTGCTATAAACGGTGTATCATTTTCTCCCCATGCATGACTTCCGCTTGCAGTCTCTGATACAGAAACCGCTCTCTGCATTTCCTGTAATGTCAGATTTTCCCCCTGTGCGAAAACCTGTCTGCCGCCTGCAATGGCAAATAACATTACACAGGCAATTGTAAACAATACCTTCCTCATTCCTCTCTTCTTCATTTCATGCCTCCTAAAAAATAAGTATATATTTATCCTATCGTTCCTCACATAAAACCACAAGTAAAAAGCAGGTAAAATCACGGCTGGAAGAAAATAATAACAAAATATGCGCGGAGATGATACAAAATTGCTTCATTCCGAATTGTTTCCCCAAAAAACTTGTATTTCCGTAAAAACTTGTCTACAATAAATAAGTATGCTAAAAAAGCTTATTTGAGAAAGGAAATACAGCATGGACACCAGAAAAATCGTACAAAAATCAGTTAATATTTTAGTAGAATATTATGAAAACAACATCCAGCCTTTTAAAGATGCCATGGATGATGACATTCTCTGGATCGGACCTCTGCAGGGGCAGATGATCCGCGGAAAAAAGAATTTATCAGACACTTATGCATTGGAAGAACATGATCTGACTTTTGATGTATTTGACATGCAGGCTTCTGTCGTTTATTCAACAAAGCAACATTGTGAAGTATTGCTGACTTTTATCGTTGATACGCATTATCCTGATCAATCTGTCATACGTTGTCATCAACGGGTTTTATTATCCTGGCAGCATTATATTGAACATACCGAATCCGGAAAACGAATCAGCCATGATCTGATTCATAGCTGTTTTGTTTCAAATGCCATTCCGGCAGATACCCGAGATACCATTTATCCGGTTCATTTTACAGAGCTGCCATTTTCACAGGAATTCAGCGTTGCACCAAGTGGCAGACATATCACATTGCTTGGCAAGCACAAACAACAATTATATTTACTGGATAAGCAGATCATCCGCGTCCAAAGCCACAAACGCGGCAGTAAAATTTTCACACTGGATGGTGTTTTTGAATCAACAGAGTCTCCGTCCCGCATTTTCAGTGAATATCCTGATGTATTTGTCCGTGTGCACAGTATGCATCTTGTAAATCCGATCTATGTACAGTCTGTCCGCAGATTTGCACTCCTTTTACAGGACGGAACAGAGCTCCCGATCCCGGAGAAAAAATATACCGCCGTTAAACGTGAGATTGCAGAACGGCTCGGCATTTCCAAATTACCTAAAACAAAAAGCCAGGAAGCATAATGCTTCCCGGTTTTTTTATCCCTGTTTTTTCAATTCTTCTCTTCTGTCTTTCCATCCTCTGTTTCACACGGATAAGCAAGACCAATCTTTTCACGGATTTCATCCATGGCATGCATCAGACGCATAATTTCCTCATGTGGCATTGCCTCACAGGATAAAGCCTTCTTCTTTAATGCATCTCTGCAGGCAAGCACTTCATATTCATAGCCGGAAATCTGCTTTGGACATTTTCTGTACAGAATCTTTTTATAATCAGCATCATAAACAGTCATAGACTGATAATTATTGATATTCTCTATGACCATATAGCCCTTTGTTCCCTGAATGATACCAAGTCTGTCGCTGACTGCCACCATAGAGCTGTTCAGGACTGCCATTCTGCCATCCTTATAGGTCAGAGTCATGCTGTCCTGTGTATCGATCCCATCTTTCAACACTGCAGATGCCTCGATTTTATCAATATCATTTCCAAATAACATATAAGCAAAATTTAACGGATAAATACCAACATCCAAAAGCGCACCACCTGCCAGTTTCGGATCTACCAACCTTTCCTTTTCCGTCATTTCATAACCAAGATTTGCGGTCAAAAGCTTAGGTTTCCCGATTATACCAGAATCCAGTGTCTGCTTGATCGTCTCATACATCGGAAGATAACGGACCCAGATTGCTTCCGTAATAAAGACTCCCTTTTCTTTTGCATAATCCAAAAGCTCCTGTGCCTGTGCTGCATTTACACAGAACGGTTTTTCGACAAGTACCGGCTTTCCATAATCAATACACAGCTTTGCATGGGTAAGATGTAATGTATGAGGCGTCGCAATATAAACAAGATCCAGCTTTTTATCCTGCAGCATCTCTTCATAACTGCCATATGCCTTTGTCATACCATGTTCAAATGCAAATGCCTGCGCTTTTTCCAGACTTCTGGATGCAATCGCATAAGCCTCCACACCTCTCATTTTGCGCAATGTTTCCGCCATGACTACAGCAATCCTGCCTGCTCCGATAATACCAACTCTCATTTTAGCCATCTGTCATACCTCCTGTTTCATGTTTTTCTTTCTTCTTATTTCATTCCCATATATACTGTTATTCTATCTTTTTTTCCTGTATAAAACAAGAAAACACAGGAAAAAATCCTGCGTTTTCTTATTTTTTAATATTTCAGTTCTTATCCTTCATTATGTGAAAAGAGCACAATCTGTTATTCTACATATTCCGTCTTTACATAACCTGTCTGCCCATTAAACGAAATCTTGCACCATCCATCAGCCTGCTCCATGATCAGATCATAATGCTCTCCCTGATATGCCACACCGATCTTATCCGAGGTCTCAGAAGATGATTTGCGGACATTGACCGTTTCTCTGATCGTAACCTTTCCTTTAGCCGTCAGACTTGTTGTTCCTGCGGTCTCGGTCTGGCTGTTATCTGTCTGATTTTCATCCTGTGGCTGCTCTGCCGAAGCATCTGCAGTACCTGCAGCCTGTAAATACTCACTCTTCACATAGCCATCACCGCCATTATAGCTGATACGGCTCCAGCCATTCTCTTTTGCCTCATATCTTGTCACAGTCTCGCCCATAGCAATCTGCCCGATCCTGTCGGCATTTTCGCTGTCAGAACTTCTGACATTGACAGTATCTGTAGCAGTTACCTGCTCTTCCATCACATTTTCTGTCGGCTGTTCTTCTTCGGCAGGCTGTTCTTCCTGCGCTGCATCCGTCGCATCTGTTGCTTCTTCTGTATTACCCTCTGCCTGTGCCATTGCCTGACTGACTTCCTCATCCAGCTTTGCGGACAGATTATCCATAAAGCCGCTCAGATCAGCATCCGCATCAATGGCTTCCGCATATTTTGTCTCTACCATACTGAACAGATCAACTACATCATCCTGTGCCACAACTGACTTAATATAAGCAGTCGTATTATCATCCAGATCTCCATCACAGATATACAGGCTTCCATCTTCTCTCGGACAAATATATAAAGTTGTCAGTCCCGGAGCCAGTGTACTGATGTCTTTAAACTTAATCTCATAATATGCAAATGCCACATAGGAATCTGTCAGCGGACCCGGTTTTGTATAAACCTTGATATTGTCAAATTCATCAATATATGCACTTTCTTTTTCAATCTTAATCAGATCTTCCTGTGCTGCTGTATCTTTCATTGCAGTGATCGCTGCTGTATCACCAGTCGTCATAGCAGCGAAATACTGATTTACAAGTGCATTGACATCCGCATACGCATCCTCTGCCAGTGCTACATCCGGAACCGTATAATCCACTGTGCCTGCTGTCTGATTCTCACTGACGGAATTTGCGGAAATTTCATTATCTGCACCGTTATCCTCTTTCTTTGAACAGGATACAGAGACAATGATCACAACGATCAGCGCGATCAAAACTGCAATAATTGAATAAAAGGTTCTGGAATATACTTTGTCTTCTTTTAATCGTTTTCCGATTTTCCGGAAGAAAAGGGCAAGTTTATTATCTGATTTCATATCATTCACTCCTAACAAAGATACGCAGCAATGGCTGCGCAAAGTAGTAAGGCATCCTCCCACTTCGTGGGTCCCTCCTTACTACATAGCGTACCCAAGAGGAATCGAACCCCCATCGGCTGAACCGGAATCAGCTGTTTTATCCGTTAAACTATGGGTACAGAGTGCAACATGCATTTGTTACAATTTTGTTACACAAGTGGTATCATAGCATACTTTTTCTCAAATAGCAAGCAACATCGACAAGCACACAGAATCTTCATAAATAAGTCAAAACAGTTGCATGCAGCCGTTCTATCATCCCCATGAATATTTCGCTATGATCTATGCAATAAAAGCTGTATTTCTTCCTTGTAAGGCGGGATAGTCTTTTTTTCTTCTCCTTCTGCACAAAGATACGGTGTTTCCAGAATTTTCGGAATACCCAGAAAACGTGGATCGTGCACTACCTTATACAAGGTTTCAAACCCAATCTCTCCCTTTCCGATATTGGCATGACGGTCTTTATGTGCACCGCACGGATTCATGCTGTCATTGATATGGAAAACCGCGATCTGGGAAAGTCCGATCACTTCGTCAAACTTTTGGAACACACCCTCATAGTCATGCACCAGATCATATCCCGCATCATGTACATGACAGGTATCAAAACAGACTCTGAGACGATCTTTTTTCTGCACGCCGTCATAAATCATCCGGAGTTCCTCAAAGGTCCGTCCGATCTCACCGCCTTTTCCCGCCATTGTTTCGAGCGCGATCAGGACATCACTGTCATCTTCCGCAAGTACTGTATTCAGCCCTTCCACAAGCTGCGCAATACCGGCCTCTGCTCCCGCCCCTAAATGAGAGCCCGGATGCAGCACAAGGATTTTGCTTTGAAAAGCAGCCACGCGTTTCAGCTCCTGTGCCAGAAACGATACCCCAAACGTATATGTGTCCGGTTTTACGGTATTTGCCAGATTGATGATATACGGTGCGTGAATGATGATCTCCTTTACACCGCATTCTTTTGCATAGGCAAGTCCTTCTGACAGACGCAGCTCCGATACATCCTTTCGCCGTGTATTCTGCGGTGCTCCCGTATAGACCATCAGTGCATTGGCACCATAGCTTTCTGCTTCTTTTACAGAGCCTAAAAACATTTCTTTTCCGGACATTCCCACATGGGAACCTAATATAATATCATTCATAACTTCTCCTTATCCTGTCAGGGTGTTTCCCTGTGAAAATGTGCATATGCCGCATCCGTTACCACACGCCCTCTCGGTGTCCTGTTCAAAAGACCGTTCAGAATCAGATACGGCTCATAAACATCCTCAATCGTACCTGCATCTTCCCCGGTCGCTGCGGCAAGTGTATCCAGTCCGACAGGACCGCCGCCGAATTTATCGATCATGGTAAGCAGGATATTCTGGTCGACATGATCCAGTCCCAGCTTATCCACACCCAGCAGATCCAGTGCGGTATCTGCCACCTTTTTTGTGATCACACCATCGTACTTGACCTGTGCAAAGTCTCTGACACGTTTCAAGATACGATTGGCAAGACGCGGCGTTCCGCGGCTTCTTCTGGCAAGCTCGTAAGCACCGTCTTCTTCTATCTCTACCTCAAGGATCCTGGCAGAATGCAGGATGATCTGTTTGAGTTCTTCCACTGTATAAAATTCCAGCTTATGGATCACACCGAATCTGTCACGCAGCGGTGCTGTCAGAAGACCGGCTCTTGTCGTTGCTCCGACAAGTGTAAACTTAGGCAGATCCAGACGGATCGATCTGGCACTTGTTCCTTTTCCGATCATAATATCGATCGCGAAATCCTCCATTGCAGGATATAAAACCTCTTCTACCTGTCTGTTCAGGCGGTGGATCTCATCCACAAAAAGGACATCCCCTTCCTGCAGATTATTTAAAATCGCAGCCATTTCTCCCGGTTTTTCGATCGCTGGTCCACTTGTTACTTTGATATTTACGCCCATTTCATTGGCAATGATCCCTGCAAGCGTTGTCTTACCAAGCCCGGGCGGTCCATACAAAAGGACATGATCGAGAGAATCCCCACGCTGCTTTGCCGCCTCAATAAACACCTTCATATTTTCCTTGGCTTTTTGTTGACCAATATAGTCATCCAGAAGTTGTGGCCGCAGTGTTTCTTCTACCTTACTGTCCTCCGGTGTGAAATTTGTCTCTATGATTCTACCAGCCATTCTGACTTTCTCCTGTATCATTCAAATTACAGCATCTGCTTTTTGTGCTATTTTCATAAACCTTACATCAAATATTTCAATGCAGCCTTTAAAATATCCTCCGCATCCATATCCGCATTTGGATCTGCCTGTTTCACTGCTTTTGCAGCATCCATACTGCTGTAACCGAGTGCAGTCAGAGCATCTATTGCATCCTTGCGGTTATTCGGTTCTGTACTTCCCACCGTGTCATCCGCAAGCTGCCCCAGCAACGTATCTGCCTGATAATCCAGCTCTACCTTATCCTTCAGCTCCAGCACAAGACGTTCTGCCGTCTTTTTGCCAATGCCCGGTGCTTTGGAAATCGTCTTGATATCTCCCGCATAGATCGCATAGCGGAGATCTTCCGCCGAAAATGCAGACAAAATAGAAGCGGCACCTTTCGGTCCGATACCACTGACCGTGATCAGCTTTTTAAACAGAGACAGCTCATCTTTACTGATGAAGCCATATAACTGGAATGCATCCTCCTTGACATAAGTGTAAGTATAGATCTTTACTTCACTGCCAGGTGCCAGCATCTGCGATGCCAGCGCGCCGCCTGTCAGAATACGGATCCCAAGACCGTTGACATCTACGATCACACAATCCTCTTCTATTTCTTCCAAAATACCTTTTACATATCCGATCATATATTCTGTTCCTTACCTTTGTTTATTACTAAAAACCTGTATAGGGAGCTTCTGCTTCATACATCATTTATTTCCTGTCACTGTGAATAAAAGCAGCTCTCCTGTCATACATAAGCTGTCCCAGAATCCCGTTACAAAGCCCTGTTACCATACCCATGAGCAGCAGATACGGCAGATAATACCACATGGCTGTTCCAAGGAGCACAAGTGCCACCAGAAACTGCCCTATATTATGAGAAATACCACCCAGCACACTGACCGGCCTGATGGAAAGATGCCTCTTCTTTGTCAGCCACATGACAAAAAAGCTGGCCATAGCGCCTGCCAGACTGTATAAAATGCTGAACAGATTACCAAACAAAAATCCGGAAAGCAGAATGCGGAGTATATTGACGCAGACCGCCTCTTTTGCTCCTATCAGGTAAAGCAGCAGCACGATCACCATATTTGGCAGTCCCAGTTTTGCGCCCGGAATTCCCACAAAAACAGGCAGGATACTCTCTATATAAGACAAAATCATGGCAAGTGCCACGCACAGTCCTAAAACCGTTATTTTCTTTGTCTGCAATCTGTTTTCTCTCCTTATCGGATCATTTAATTTACAACTGCATCCATCTGTTTTTCCCCAGATCCTGTTATCTGTATGATAAGCTTATGCGGCAGACAGATGATACTCTGTCCGTTTTGCGAAATTGACATGGAATGGACACAGACCTGATTTTTGCAGTCGGAAGCCGTTACACCTGCCTTTCCGTCTTTGATCGTCAGCTCGTTATATCCATACTCTGTTTCTATCCGGATCACCTGTTCCCGTTTGAGGCTGTACGTGCCATAGCTTTTTCCATCCACAGTCACCACGACATGCACCGCTCCATCCGTGCTAAGTGCCTTTTGTGTAGCGATCAGCAGCCCTGCCAGCAGCAGGACAAAAATACAGATTGTCATTGTCGGATGCTTTTTTATTATTTGTTTCATACTTGTTTATAGTACCATGTTCCCATGCATTTGGCAATGATCACAGCATATTTTATCGAGCATATGTTCGGTTTTTTTTCAAAAAACAAAAGGCAGGTTCCAGTCAAATGGTTCCTGCCCTTCTTTCCCTGATATTGATTTTCATTATACAATATTATGATGTCAGGGGCAAAAGCCCCGACTTTGATGCCTACGAATTGTTTCGTGCTACGCACTCCCACAATTCTACCCATATTCGCATATCGTGGGATTATCATCCCACTTTTATGCTCATATCGGGACGGGTCCCAAGGTCTTTCACCCACCTATGAGCAAGCTCACGTGGGTTTAGACCTTTTGACCCTAGCATCATATTATTTCTGGTTGATATAATTTACAAGTCCCTGTGCAGCAATGATCTTCTGCATAAACGGAGGGAATGCTTGCCCTTTATATTCGGTTCCTTTCGTGCGGTTGTATATCATACCGGTATCAAAATTGACTTCTACCGTATCGCCTGCTTCAATATTTTTGACCGCTTCCGGGCATTCAATGATCGGAAGTCCGATGTTGATCGCATTGCGGTAGAAAATTCTGGCAAATGTCTCCGCAATGACGCAGCTGACACCGGCCGCCTTGATAGCGATCGGTGCGTGCTCACGGGAGGAACCACAGCCAAAGTTTTTATCTGCTACGATAATATCTCCTTTTTTTACTTTTTTGACAAACTCTGTATCGATATCTTCCATACAGTGTGTGGCAAGTTCTGCAGGATCTGAAGAATTCAGGTATCTTGCAGGAATGATTACGTCTGTATCTACATTATCTCCATATCTGAAGACTGTTCCGATTGCATTTTCCATTTTCATATCCTCCTTACAGTTTCGCCGGATCTGAAATATGTCCGGTAATTGCGCTTGCTGCTGCGACTGCAGGAGAAGCCAGATAAATTTCACTTGTTACATGACCCATACGGCCTACAAAGTTACGATTGGTCGTGGATACACATCTTTCATTTTCTGCCAGAATACCCATATAACCGCCCAAACAAGGTCCACAGGTAGGAGTGCTGACAACGCCGCCTGCTTCGATAAAGATCTTTAACAGGCCTTCTTCCATTGCCTGCAGATAGATTGCCTGTGTAGCAGGAATGACGATAAGACGCATGCCCTTTGCCACATTTCTGCCCTTTAAGATCTCAGCCGCACATCTCAGATCGTCGATACGTCCGTTTGTACAGGAACCGATCACTACCTGGTCGATCTTGAGCGCCGGATCGATCTCATCGATCGTATGTGTATTTTCCGGCAGATGCGGAAATGCAACTGTTGACTTTAAGGTACTTAAGTCAATGGTGTACTCCTCATCATAAACCGCATCCTCATCTGCCTCATATACGGTATATTTCTTTGTAGAATGTTCCTCCATATAAGCGATCGCTTTTTCATCAACCGGGAAGATACCGTTCTTTCCGCCAGCCTCGATCGCCATATTGGCAATGGTAAATCTGTCATCCATGGAAAGATTTTTGATGCCTTCTCCGACAAACTCCATGGATTTGTAAAGTGCACCGTCTACACCGATCATTCCGATGATATGTAAGATCACATCTTTACCGCTGATATATTTATTTGGCTTACCGACCAGATTGAATTTGATCGCGCCCGGTACTTTAAACCATGCTTTTCCCGTTGCCATACCTGCAGCCATATCTGTAGAACCGACACCTGTTGAGAAAGCACCCAGTGCACCATATGTACAGGTATGGGAATCCGCACCGATGATCACATCGCCCGCAACTGTCAGACCTTTTTCCGGCAGAAGTGCATGCTCAATACCCATCTGTCCGACTTCAAAATAATTGGTGATCTGGTTACGATAAGCAAACTCTCTGACGCATTTACAATGCTCAGCAGATTTAATATCTTTATTCGGTACAAAATGATCCGGAACAAGTGCGATCTTATCCTTATCAAATACACCGTCCACTTTCATTTTGCTCATTTCCTTGATCGCAACAGGGCTGGTAATATCATTTCCAAGTACCAGATCAAGGTCAGCTTCGATCAACTGACCGGCTTCTACCTTGTCAAGACCCGCATGCGCTGCAAGTATTTTTTGTGTCATTGTCATACCCATTGACATGTCCTCCTACCTTATCCGCATTGTGCCACACCTGTCCGGCAGGACAGGTTATGCCACTTTTCTTTGTATACAGTATAACAGATAATATACTATAATCCAAATACATATTGTTTATATTTACTATGAATTATATTTATGATACACTGAAACCAGGATGTTGGAGACAAAAGCCCCGGCTTTGATGATATGCTTTCCTGATAATCTGCGAAAGCACTCTATGAACCGGTCATAAGCACAGAAAGGGAACACATGGAAAACAATTTAAACTTGTACTATATTTTCTATACCGTAGCACTGCATAAAAATATTTCAGGTGCAGCCAAGGAGCTGTATATCAGCCAGCCTGCGATCTCAAAAGCGATCTCCAAGCTGGAGCAGAGTCTGGATGTCATTTTATTTCACCGTTCTTCCCGCGGCGTTACACTTACCATGGAAGGAGAACTGCTTTTTACACAGGTACAGACCGCATTTTCCGCGATCCGTCATGGCGAGGAGCAGCTCAAGAAAGTAAACGAGCTTGGCATTTCCCAGATCTCCATCGGTGTCAGCATCACGCTTTGTAAATATGTGCTCCTGCCCTATCTGCAGCAGTTTGTCAAGGACAACCCGCATATCAAGGTGACGATCACCTGCCATCCGACGATGGAAACGCTGCGCGATATTGATAATTCCGTTACGGATATCGGTGTTGTCGGAATCCCCAGCCTGCCAAACGGGCTGACCTATATTCCGTTCCGTGAAATTCAGGATACATTTGTCACGACAGACCGCTATCTGGAAAATCTGAAGATCCGTGTCGGAAATGACCGGAAGGCAATTTTAAACAATGCAACCTTTATGATGCTGAACAAAGAGAATATTTCCCGTAAATATGTGGATATGTATTTATCCTCCCACCAGATCACCATGGATAACATCATTGAGATCAATACGATGGATCTGCTGATCGAGCTGGCAAAGATCGACCTCGGAATTGCCTGTGTCATCAAGGATTTTGTCAAAGATGAGCTGGATGACCACTCTTTAACAGAAGTGAGTCTCGGACGTGCCATTCCCAAACGAAAGCTTGGGCTTGTTTACAAGGATGATACGATCATGACGGATGCAATGAAGAAGTTTATCTCCTATTTTATGGAGTCATAGTAGAATAAATAGCAAATTATAAATATAAAAGGAAAACATATGTATGCAATCACGTTTGACTCCCCTGCGATTTGCTCGAAGCATATTTTGCACGCGCTCCGGGCACAAAAGAGCATTGTGCGCTCTCCGCTGCGGCAAATGCTTCGCAAATCTCGGTCGTCTACACTATCGATTGCATATCATATGTTTTTCTTTTTATATGTTTTCTCTTTTCCTTATATATTCTCAGTATATCGGCAATTCGGGAATCCCATACAGCCCCAGAACTCTCCGTAACGACCGTTCCGTTTCTTTAATGGTTGCTTACATAACGGACACAGCTTTACATTTACATTTTTATGTCCATTCAATTCTTCTCCCATTCGTTCAAATATCTTCTGATTCATTCTGCAGTCTGCCAGAGCACGATGTGCACCATTTGTAGAAATACCATAGTAATCTGCCAGATCAGATAATTTTCGATGTTTCCATTCCGGGAAACAGACTTTTGCGACACGCAAAGTATCTATGTAATCATTTGCTATCGTTTTTCCAAAATACTTTTCGGAATCTTTGCAAATAAATGGAATATCAAATGTATGGATATTATGCCCTACTAAAATGTCTTCTCCCACAAATTCTAAAAAGCGTTCCAAAACTTCTTTGCAGAAGGGTGCATGACGAACCATCTCATCTGTTATATTGTTTACCCGTGTTGCATCATAGGGAATTGGTCTGCATGGATTTACCAGTTCACTGAACTCCTCTACCACTTTCCCATTACGTACTTTTACCGCTGAAATCTCAATGATCTCATCTTTCGAGATCATGACTCCTGTCGTTTCCAGATCAAAAACGACATAATCCGGTACGTATTTCGTTAATATCTTTCCTTTGTTTTTTCCTAACATATAGCCCCTGTTTTAAATAATCTTATTGTTTTGTTTGTTGAACATATGTTCTCTCTATATTATACTGTTATTGTGTAATTGAAAGGAAAGCAGGATGTGATTTTCCGATTATTAGATGCCCTCTAGTTTTACGAAAGAGAGGGTGATGCCCTATGAACACAATGGAAGTTTTAACTTTGTTGCTAGTAGTATTTGCGGCTCTGTCATACATAGACAATCATAATAACAAAAAGAAATAAGCATCCCCTACCGCCTAAAGTGTGGATGCTTATTTCTTAGTATATTCACTGAGGGCAAATCGGATCATCACATCCGGTTCACTTTCTAAGTAGATTATACATCAGGGCATTTGAGAAATCAAGTGCCCTTTTACTGGACATATTTCTATTTTTCTTGTATAAACTGAAATTATGTGATATATTTAATCTATACAAAGAGGGAAACCAGAGAAGCGGCTTGCCCGAATAAATCAAGTAACTGTTTTATCAACAGCCGTCATTATTGCGAGTAATGGCGGCTATTTTCGTTTATCCTTAAAAATCTTATAGCAAAGACTTACAAGGGCGCAAATGAATATTCCTATCTGAATCAAGTCAGCATATGTAACATACATTGGCAATGCCCTCCTTTCTTTCGTCTGGAGGGTTAGCCCCTCCGAGATAGAGGGTAAGCCGCCCGGCTCTCTGGTTTCCCATGCATAAAGTATAACATGATATGTTGCTCTACACAATCAGGATCCAAATACCTGATTCATAATATCTCCAATCACACAATACCATAAAAATAGATCGCAAGTTACCTTTGAGCCAGAGGTAAATATAAAAAGAAAACATATGTATGCAAATCTCGGTCGTCTACACTATCGATTGCATATCATATGTTTTTCTTTTTAGATTCATTCTGCAGTCTGCCAGATCAGATAACTTTCGATGTTTCGATTCTTATTGTTTTATTATTCCTCCATCACGTAAAGAAACAACATATTTTTTATTACCAAATTCCACTCTTGCATATCCCAGTTCAAGTTTTGCCTGCGTCAGTACGATATGTTTTTCTATACCGTCAAGACTGACCGTAATGACCTTATTTCCTACCTTTACTTCCGGCAAACCTTTTCCCTTTTTTGTCTCAATTTTATTTTTCGGCATATTTGTTATATACGGTCTGATATTTTGCAACACACGGAATGTAATCATATCATCAAGTGAAATTTCTTCTATATCACACGCTTCTCCGCCTCTTACAAAGGTTTCAATATGATAAAAATACATGCATTGCTTTAAATACGCATTTAATCTGGCTGTTCTTTTTTGATAACCATGGTCATGTAAAAGCGTTCTTAATTTCATCCTTACATAATCTTTATTTTCTATGAACATGATTCGCAGGCGTAACTCCATGAAATATGACCGTATATTATCAAATTCGTCCTTGCTCTCATAACGATACGCACTATCAATTGCCTGTAAATCATGATTAACAGCTTCTATCTCTTTATCATAATCTACTTTATTCTGCTGGTAATCCATCTCACCCATTACATTCAGCAAAAATTGTTTTTTATGGAGACGATATTCCAGATACAAGTATTCCTTATCATACTCCCACACATTACATAAAAATGCATATGTTTCTTTCACAGACATATTATGCTCTCTTATGATTCTGGCGAGAGTCGTCACATCATATAACAGTTCTTCCATGATAGTCCTCCGTTTACTCAGGTATAAAATTATCTATTCGCCCTATTTGTCACTTTTTAATCCGTTGCATTTTCTGCAAAGGATCTGCAGATTATCTGCAACCGTCTTTCCACCTTTGTTCATAGGCACAATATGATCTACCTGAAATGGAATTTTGTTTTTAGAGGTATACTTACATATCGCACATTCGTACAAGCCTTCTTTATTTTTTGCCTTTTCAAATGCACCATCCCGCAGTTCTTTTTCAAGGTTTGGATTATATTTCCTAATTTCATACAATGGCATGTCTTCAAATTTTCTATTGCCGAAAGTCACATTGTCTTCCTGCGCAAAAATATCCTGATCTATGATTTTCAATATTTCTATCTCAACTTGATTTAAGAAATATATTTTTCTTCCAAAGAATAACCGAAGTAAATTATCATCGCTTTCGTTCCAGATTGCATCTAAATATTCGCTCTTTTTACGTGATCCCATATCTTCATCAACAATATGCTGCGCAAGAAGGGAAACGTCTAATTTCTTGGTATCCATATCATCAAATGTATAGAAAAGCGGTGCTTCTTCATACTGCGCATAATACTTTAATATATGCTCTATATCACAGCTTTCATATGGCGGAATCATTTCACCACAGAAATATGTATCATGACACTGTTCTTCCAGTTTGTGCAGTACTTCATCACTTAAAAACTCTTCCTCCATATTATAGCACTGAAACAATTCCGGTAATGCTTCCATAAACTGATCATATGACTCTTTCGTACTATCATAAACCATGACCTGATAAGAAAGATCCATTCCGTTTTGTTCCAGATATGTAAATGCATACATTCCAATCGGAATTCTTTTTTCAAAAGGAATTGCTTCTAATAATGATGTATCAATAGAATCATCCAGCATCGATGCAAATTCTTCAATTTTAGAGATCGCAATTAACTGCATCTGCTGTTTCGTCTTATTAACATCTGTATCCATAAAGTCATTTCCATTTTCCTCAATGAATAAGGAACTCGGATTGCACCATGCTATTTTTTCATTCCATTGATCAATAAAGGAAACAATATACGCTTTTTCAGTACCGCCTGCTTTTACGCCGCGTAGTGCACGTCCTACCATTTGTGTCATTAGTACCTTGGAAACCGTTGGTCTTGCTAAGAATACCGTCTTTGTCTGTGGTAAATCAATCCCTTCCGTAAGAATGTTCACATTGATTAATACCTGCAATTCACCATTCCGATATTTCTCAATCTTATCTACACTATCCTTTGAAGAAATTACTACACCGGTAATAGCATCTTTCACATCAGAAACAATAAAATCTGATTTAATCTTTGCTTTCTTAAATAATGCATTTAATTCTATTGCATGTCGTTTATTGACTGCAAATACAATTGTCTGCCCATATTCTTTCGCTTTTTCCAAATAAGTATCTACAATCAACTTATTACGTGGTGCACTCTCAGCAATTGCCGTTGCGATGTCTTCTGGCAGCATATCTAAATACTGAATGGATTCCAGTGCATCCAGACCAAGATTTACTCCATAATTTTCATCTGTATATTTACTCTCAAAAATGGGCGATGATAAAATTCTTGCATTGATCAGATCCTTTAACCCAATCTCATATGTAATACCCAAATCACCTTTCACCACATGTCCATTTTCATCAACACCATCCTGAAAAATTTTGGACAATAAGCCTTCTTCCTCTTTTGCTGTTCTAAACGGCGTTGCAGTTAGTCCTAATAACTTCACATTAGGAACACGTTCCTCTACATATTTTATAATCTTTCTGTATGTTTTGGCTGTCGCATGATGCGCTTCATCAATAACAAAGTATACCTCCCTTTCACCTTCCAGCCATTTGTCAAGCACAGATAAATTACGACCAATACTATCTTTACTTAAAATCAAAATATTATCCCTAGGGGAAATATCAATACTTCTATCATGATTGTTGGAACCAGATACAATCCTATATGTAAATTCGTTAATATGCGGCAAAGCTTCCGCATAAGCAAATCTCTGAAAAGATTCTGCAGCCTGATCCAGTAGCATTTGTCTATGCGCAATCCAAATAATTTTCTTTTTCTTATCAATTGCATGCTTTAATAACCAGGTAGACGCAGTGTATGTTTTCCCTCCGCCTGTTGGTAATACCACAAGTGTACTAAAAGAATTCTCTTGATCAATTACATTCAAATTAGCCATTGCATCTGTCTGGTGCTTATAAGGACTTCTGGGATTTTTACCCTGCTTTGCTGTTACTTTTCCATAAGATTTTACTTCAATATAATCTTGCATTGTATCTCCTCCGTATATCTGTAAGTTTGCAACTATCTTATAAGTCATACCACAATTATAAGCATACTTTTTTTCGCCGTCAACAAACATGAAATGGCGGATATAAAAAACGGTTCTGACCATAAGGTCAGAACCGTTTTTTTCTCATAAACCTGAAATCGATATAGGATTAGTTGTTGATCAGCTTATCGTTTTCGTTGTTCCAGCTGTAAAGCTTACGGATCTCTGCACCAACCTTTTCTGACGGATGCTCAGAAGCAAGCTTTCTCATAGCCTTGAAGTGAACCTGACGTCCTGCAGGAGACATATCTAATAAGAATTCTTTTGCGAAAGAACCATCCTGGATATCGGAAAGGATCTGCTTCATAGCTTTCTTTGTATCTTCTGTAACGATCTTAGGACCTGTGATATAGTCACCGTATTCAGCAGTGTTGGAGATAGAATATCTCATGCCTGCGAAACCTGACTGGTAGATCAGATCTACGATCAGCTTCATTTCATGGATACATTCAAAGTATGCATTTCTTGGATCATAACCGGCTTCGCAAAGTGTTTCGAAACCAGCCTGCATCAGAGCACAAACACCGCCGCAGAGAACTGCCTGCTCACCGAAGAGGTCTGTTTCTGTTTCTGTTCTGAATGTTGTCTCTAATAAACCGGCTCTTGCGCCGCCGATTGCAAGACCATATGCAAGTGCCATATCAAGTGCTTTTCCTGTGTAGTCCTGCTCAACAGCAACCAGACAAGGTGTACCCTTACCAGCCTGATACTCAGAACGTACTGTATGACCCGGTGCCTTAGGTGCGATCATAGTTACATCAACATTTGCCGGTGGCTTGATGCATCCGAAATGAATATTGAAACCATGTGCGAACATCAGCATGTTGCCTGCTTCGAGGTTTGGCTCGATATCTTTCTTGTACATATCTGCCTGTAACTCATCGTTGATCAGAATCATAATGATGTCTGCTTTCTTTGCAGCTTCTGCAGCTGTATATACTTCAAAGCCCTGTGCTTCTGCTTTTGCCCATGACTTAGAACCTTCGTAAAGTCCGATAATTACATGGCATCCTGACTCTTTTGCATTTAATGCATGTGCATGTCCCTGACTACCATAACCAATGACAGCGATCGTCTTGCCCTCTAATAAAGACAGATTACAGTCTTCCTGATAAAAAATTTTAGCTTCCTGTGCCATTTTTGTTTCCTCCTAAATTTTTGTTTCGTTTTATGAAAAGCCGCTCTGCGGCTGACCATACAATTTACTGTGCTGCTATGTACACTGTCTGCTTTATGGCAGATAGGTTACATTTTCCGTACCTCTGCAAAGCGCAGCAATACCTGTTCTTGCAAGCTCCAAGATTTCAAAACCGTCTAACAACTTCAGAAAAGCATCGATCTTTTCCTGATTACCGGTAAGCTCGACCATCAGACTGTCGGATGCGACATCAATGACCTTTGCGCGGAAAATATCCGCCATGGCAATCACACCCTGTCTCTGGCTTGCATCGGCTCTGACCTTGATCATTGCCAGTTCTCTGTAAACACTGCTTTCCGGCTTTAACTCCTTGATATCCCGTACATCGACAAGCTTTGCAACCTGCTTCTCGATCTGATCCAGAATGATGTCATCTCCGCTCGTCACGATCGTGATACGGGTGTATCTCGGATCTGCCGTCACACCGGCAGTAATACTTTCGATATTATATCCTCTGCGGCTGAACAGTCCGGAAATACGGCTTAAAACACCTGATGTATTGTCAACTAATATCTGAAATACTTTCTTTTGCATTTGCTTGATACCCTTCCTTCACCATCTCTATGAGCATTGTATCAGCATAAGACAGGCTTTGTCAACGTATGACATCCTTTCATGCATCCCATAACCTGTGTTCATAGTTTGGAGCTATATTATTCGTTTTCAGCACATTTTGGAAGTGCCAGCGTACCGGTTCTCGCTACTTCTACGATACTGATCGATTTCAGCATCTGGATCAGAAGCTGGATGCGCTCCGGCTCTGCACAGATCTGGATCATCATAAAGGATTTGGACATATCCACGATCTCCGCTTTTAAGATGCTACAGACCTCCATGATATCCTTGCGGTTTGTACGGTTATATTTTACTTTGATCAGCATGAGCTCCCGCGAAATGCTCTGCTCCTCATGGAAAGTACGTACCTTGATGATATCCAGCTTTTTGTTGAGCTGCTTTTCGATCTGCTCAAGTGTTCTCTGATTGCCGCTGGAAACGATCGTCATGCAGGATACTTCCTTGTCGTCTGTTTCCCCTACCGCGAGGGAATCAATATTAAAACTTCTTCTGGAAAACAGCCCCGCTACCTTGCAAAGTACACCGGAACGGTTTTCCACCAATACAGAATATATTTTCTTCATAGGGACCTCCACTCTCTTTTACTGTCTATCCTCTATACAAGATCCATCGGATCGATCACAACTTCCATCAGGCTTGCCCTTTCATCCTGCAAAAATGCTTTCAGCTTTTCTTCGATCCGGTCGTTTTTCTCCACCAGATAATAAGGCATATCGTAAGCTGCTGCGATCTTGGAAAGATCCGGTGATCCGGTCAGATCTACAACGGAATAATGATCTTCATACGTAAAATGCTGATACTGACGTACCATACCCAGATAATTATTGCGCAGGACAATGACCTTGGAGCGGATTCCGTGCTGACGCATTGTTGCAAGCTCCATCATGGACATCTGGAAAGAACCGTCTCCGCAGACTGCAACAACTTCCTTTTCCGGACACTGGTATTTGGCGCCCATTGCGGCCGGAATGGAATAGCCCATCGTTCCCATACCGCCGGAGGTCAGGAAATGCCCCTTCTTTACAATGTGGTAATTACATGACCAGATCTGGTTCTGTCCGACGTCTGCCACATAAACCGCGTCCTCCGGAAGCAACTCTGAAATCGTCCGGATAAAAGCAGCCGGATCCACATATTCCGGAGAAGGATTTCTCTTCCGCTGCATCGTTGCTTCATAGTAATTCAGCTGTTCTGTCCAGTCTGTGAAATCTCCGGTGATCTCCTGCTCCATCAGATCTTCAAAGATTGATTTACAGTCACCGACAAGCGGAATGTGCGGGCCGACGTTCTTACCGATTTCCGCCGGATCCACATCGATATGTACCAGCACTTTATTGTTAATGATCAGATCCGGCTGATTGACAGCACGGTCTGCCACTCTCGCACCGACCATCAATAAAAGATCACATTCATTCATGGCTCTGTTGGCATAGGGATGCCCGTTATTACCGACCATGCCAAAATACATATCGTCCTCTGTCGGCATGACACCGATTCCCATCATCGTGGAAACAACCGGAACCTGATATTTATGTGCAAACTGATATAACACTTCCTTTGCATCACTTAATAATACGCCACCGCCTGCACAGATCAGCGGTCTTTTTGCCTTGGAAAGCTCTTTTGCCACCTTTTTGATCTGTACCATATTGCCCTTTACTGTCGGCTTATAAGTACGGAGCTTTACTTCCTGCGGATATTTAAACTTGGAAATGGCAGCAAGCTGTACATCGATCGGTACATCGATCAGAACCGGTCCCTTTCTGCCGGTATTTGCAATATGGAAAGCTTCTTTGAAAATACGCGGGATATCTTCCACATCCTTTACCAGATAGCTGTATTTGACAAAACTCTCTACAGCTCCCGTGATATCCGCCTCCTGGAATACATCACTGCCGATCAGTTCACTGTTTACCTGTCCTGTGATACATACCATCGGAATGCTGTCCGCAAATGCGGTTGCAATACCGGTGATCAGATTTGTGGCACCGGGACCTGAAGTTACCGCACATACTCCCACCTGATCCGATACGCGGGCAAGTCCGCTTGCCGCATGCGCTGCATTCTGTTCTGTACGCACCAGCACGCTTTCTATCTCTGAATCTAAAATACTGTTATAAAATGGACAGATCGCAACACCCGGATAGCCGAATACTGCTTTAACCCCTTCCATTTCAAGACATTTTACCATTGCATCTGCACCGTTCATGTTCTGTCTCCTTCATTCTGCATCTATACTTTTAAAATTTTACTCCTTATATATGCATTTCGCAATATGCCATCTTCTTAATCACGCAATCCAAGCACCTGCTTTGCGACTTTGACTGCCTCCGCTGCGTCCTTGGAATAACCGTCTGCGCCGATCTCATCCGCATACTCCTGCGTAATGACTGCACCGCCGATCAGTACCTTTGCTGTCACGCCCTGTTCCTTGGCATATTCGATCACATGCTTCATCTGCTGCATTGTCGTCGTCATCAGTGCGGAAAGTGCGATAATATCCGCATGTTCCTTTTTCGCTGTCTCTATAATAACCTCTTTGGGCACATCTTTTCCGAGATCGATCACGCGGAAGCCATAATTTTTCAGCATCAGTGCCACAAGATTTTTCCCGATATCATGGATATCGCCTTCCACCGTTGCGATCACAATAGTTGCCTTCGGCTTACCATCACTGGCTGCCAGAAGAAGCGGCTGGATATCTTCGATCGCCGTTTTCATGGCTTCTGCACTGGCAATCAGCTGTGGCAGGAAATAAATTCCTTTATCAAACAGATCACCCACCTCATTGATCGCAGGCAGCAGTGCTTCATTTAAGATCTGCTGTGCTTCATGCTCTTTCAGTGCCTCATGCACCTGATCAACAATTTTTGTCTTGTTCCCTTTCAGAACACATTCATATACTTTCTGCAGCACACTTTTTTCTGCCGCAGGGGCTTCCTGTTCCACCGTTTTTGCAGTTCTCTGCTTGCGCTCATTCATGACCTCAATATAGGAAAGATCCGCATCCTGTTTATGCAAAAGCAGGTCGGATGCCAGCATACAGCTTGTCAGAAGCTCCTGATTCGGATTTGCGATCGCCATGGTCAGGCCGTTTGCGATCGCCATGGTCAGAAACGCTGCATTGATATAGCTTCTTTCCGGAAGTCCGAAGGAAATATTGGAAAGACCACAGATGGTTGCCAGCCCCTGCTCCTTACAGTACCGGATCGTTTCCAGTGTTTCAAGGGCTGCATTTTTATTGGCACCGACTGTCGCTACCAGTCCGTCTACCACAATATCTTCTTTTGTAAATCCAAGTTCCAGTGCTCTGCGCAGGATCTTCTGAATAATTTCTTTCTTTTCATCCAGATCCTTTGGGAGACCCTCGTCAGATACCGGAAGCAGGATAAACATTGCCCCATATTTCTTTGCGATCTGCAAGAGTGGTTCCATCTTGGCACTCTCCATGGAAATGGAATTGATCAGCGCCCTGCCAGGATAATGCCGCAGGACATATTCCTGCACATCAACATGGGAGGAATCAATGCAAAGTGGCAGGCTTGTCTGCATGGAAACATCTTCCATGACCTTCAAGAGCGTTTCCTTTTCATCAATACCGCTCATACCCATATTGATATCCAGAATGGAAGCACCGCTTTCCTCCTGCTGGGTAACGAACTCCTCTACCATGGAAAAATCGTTGTCACGGATACATGCCTGAAACTTCTTTTTACCGGTCGGATTGATCCTTTCTCCGACAATATGAAACCTGTCATCCAGTCCGAATGCCAGCGTTTTCCGTTCACTTGTCAGATAACGGATTCCTTTGTTTTGCGCTGCATCTGTCGTCTCCGGCAGTTTCATTGCGCCTGTCTTTTCTACCATGGAACGGATATGCTTTACTGTTGTACCACAGCAGCCGCCAAGGAATGTTGCCCCTGCTTCTACAAGCAGACACATCTCCCTGCCAAAGGTTTCCGCATCCATTTCATAAACCGTTCTTCCCTCGCTGTCCAACTTTGGCAGCCCTGCATTCGGCTTTGCCAGTACAGGGATCTTAGCGACCTGCTTCATCTGCCGGACAACCCCACACATCTGATCCGGTCCTGTCGAGCAGTTCGTTCCGACGACATCTGCGCCAAGTGCCTGTAATACAAGCATGGCAGTCATCGGATCTGTTCCGAATAAGGTCTTGTTATCAGATTCAAATGTCAGACTTGCGATCACCGGAAGGGAAGATACTTCTTTTGCTGCGATCAGTGCAGCTCTTGTTTCCTGCAGACTCATCATCGTTTCCACGACTAAAAGATCCACCCCTGCCTGATCCAAAACACGAATCTGCTCCTTGTAGACATCGATCAGCTGCTCAAAATCCATGTCTCCCATCGGTGTAAGCTGCCTGCCAGTCATCGTAATGTCGCCCGCAACCAGTGCTTTGCCGCCCGCAGCCTGTTTTGCCAGTCTGACAAGCTCTGTATTCATATCAATAAGATGCTCTGCCAGCCCGTATTCCGCCAGCTTGATCCTGTTTGCCGTAAATGTCGGTGCATACAGAATATTAGTGCCCACTTCCACAAAAGCTCTCTGCAGTTCTAAAATTGCATCCGGATGTTCCAGGATCCACTGTTCTGGGCAGACGCCGGTAGGCATACCCGCCTTCTGCAGGTTCGATCCGGTTGCACCGTCCAAATAAATGAGTTTGTTTTGATAAAATTCTCTGAATTCCTGTTTTGTCATGATTCTAGTACCGCCAGTAAGTGTTCAAAATAGGGAGGCAATGGTGCATTCACTTCAATGTATTCTCCTGTCCTCGGATGATGAAATCCAAGTGTCATTGCATGCAGGCACTGCCCTTCACATTTATATTTATCTGATCTTCTGCCATATACCTCATCCCCCAAAAGAGGATGTCCGATAGATGCCATATGAACGCGTATCTGGTGTGTACGCCCTGTTTCGAGTACACACTCCACATACGTGTAATGCTTAAAACGCTGTAAAACTCTGTAATGAGTTACCGCAGGCTTACCGTCTGCAGTGATCGCCATTTTTTTACGATCCTTTTTATCTCTGCCGATCGCGCCTTCGATCGTGCCTTCCTCATCTTTTAAAACACCGGTCACGATCGCCCTGTAACGCCTGTTGATGGAATGCTCCTTCAACTGCCTTGCAATCTCATTGTGCGCCATGTCATTTTTGCAGATTATGATCGATCCGGTCGTATCCCTGTCGATCCGGTGCACAATCCCCGGCCGTAAAACACCGTTGATCCCGGACAACTCTCCCTTGCAATGGTACATCACCGCATTGACAAGTGTCCGGCTGTAATGTCCCGCCGCCGGATGCACGACCATTCCCTTTGGCTTATCAACCACAAGCACATCCGCATCCTCATACAGAATCGACAACGGAATGTCTTCCGCAACGATATCCGGTTCAACTGCCTCCGGGATCTCAAATTCGATCCGGTCACCTTTCCGCAGTTTATAATTTGCCTTTACGCTTTTCCCATTTACTATAACCTCTCCTTCCTTCAGTATTTTCTGAAGGAAGGAACGGGTCAGATCCTGCGAATCCGCAAGAAACCGGTCAATGCGTTCTCCCGCCTGATTTTCCGTTATTTCCAGTATCATTTGATCTCATGCACCTTCTTCTGTTTCTGCAGCTGTAAGGAGATAAATTTCAGATCATCCTCTTTGCAGAAAAACAGCACAAAAATTATTAAAATTGCTGTACAGAAAGAAACATACAGATCCGCCACATTAAAGATTGGGAAATCGATCAGGCTGATATAAAAGAAATCAACCACATAATCCAGTCTGAGTCTGTCGATCATATTGCCGATTGCGCCCGCTGCAATAAACGTCAGCAGGATATGCCAGGTTCTGTATTTTTTTCCTTTCGGTGTTTTGACCAGTATAAATGCAATGACTGTCAGCATCACGATCGCTGCAAACACAAAAAACAGTTTGCCGTCCTGCAAAATACCGAATGCGGCGCCTCTGTTTTCCAGATACTGCAGTTCAAATACACCCGGCCAGATTTTTACTGATGACCGGTCCTTCAGATGTGTTACCGCCAGATACTTGGTTCCCTGATCCAGTGCAAGCAGCACCAGAAAAAAGAGAAGATCCAGCAGCAGTTGTTTCAGTTTCCAGTTTTTGTTTTTTTTATTCATACTTATCCTCGTCACTTACATAAATTTCATGGATACCCATACGCAGTTCTTCGTCCGTTACTGTATGGTCGATCACAGCTTTTCCGATCTTTTTGAGCAGTACAAATTTAATTCTGCCTGCTTCCATCTTCTTATCACTCTTCGTCAGCTTCAGTATTTCTTCCGGATCCACATCCTCAATCGTGATCGGCAGATTAAACGGAACAAACATATCCCGGATCTCATAATATTCATCAAAGGTCAACATTTCTCTCTTATAGGAAATAAAAGCAGCTGCCACGATACCGAGCGCCACACACTCTCCGTGCAGCAGTTCGAAGTTCTTTGCCTTCTCAACCGCATGACCGATCGTATGTCCCATGTTCAGGAGTGCTCTGTCTCCCTGCTCGGTCGGATCCTTCTCGACAACCATACGTTTGATATTACAGCAGTTGTAGATCATCAGGCGGATTGTCTCCGGATCCTTATCATAAATCTCATACAGGCTGTTGATGATCCAGCCATAAAACATACCATCCTTGATCAGTGCGCTTTTCAGCACTTCACCCATACCTGCATAGAACTGCCTTTCCGGTAATGTGGAAAGCGTCTGCAGATTCATGTAAACAAGCTTTGGCATATAAAATGCGCCGACCATATTTTTATACCGGGAGAAATCAACGCCGGTCTTTCCACCGATGCTGCTGTCCACCTGTGCCAGTAATGTTGTCGGGATCTGGATAAAACGGATACCACGCAGATATGTTGCAGCCGTAAAGCCTGTCAGATCTCCCACAACACCGCCGCCTAATGCGACCAGCAGATCTTTTCTGTCAAAATGCTGCTCGATCAGAAAGGTGTACAGCTTCTGCACAACCTCCAGATTTTTATTTTCTTCTCCTGCAGGGAATGTGAAGATTTCACATACGCTGCAGATTTTTTCCAGTTCTGCCTTTACGGTCTCTGCATATAGCGGACCGACATTGGAATCTGAGACGATACAGATCTTATGCGTTTCCAGCTCCAGATCAGCCATTGCCTCCGGCAGATCTGCAAAAGAATCTTCAAATAAGATATTGTAGCTGAATTTGCCGTCCTTTGATACGGGCATACAATTAGATTTTAATTCTGTGATCATTACTTTTATTCCTTCCTCTTTCCTCTCGAAAATCCCGCTACTTCGTAGCGTCGCTGCTTTGCAGCTTTTGATTTTCTCTTACTTGAACCTCAGCCGTATATAATCACCTTCGGTGATGGGCTGAGGCTGCATCATGCATCTTTGATGCATGACATAGTACGCTCGGGTGAAACCAAATATTCGCTTCGCTCATGCTTGGTTTCCTTCCTCGCTACAAAAAGAACTTCCTGCCAGATCTGACAGGAAGTTCATTCATTTTCTTAAACTATCTGTTTTTACAGCTCCGGATTCAGTGACGGTACATCGAATGAGCCTGCTAGGATATCCTGGAAATCTCCGGAAATATCTACGCTTGCCGGTGTAATAATGAAGATATAATGAGATATCTTCTGCAGATTACCCTGAATTGCGAAGCAGGAACCTGATGTAAAATCAATGATACGCTGTGCGATATCCACATCAAGACCTTCTAAATTAAGTACTACCGTACGATTTGTCAAAAGTGTTTCCGTAATCTCTCTTGCATCTTCTACTGTTGTTGGTTTAATGACACATACTTCCATTCCACTAACCCCTCTTTTCGGCTGCTTCATTGCTGTTACCTTTGGAGACTGCTTTGCTCTCGGCTTTTCTTCCTGATAATCATCTTCAGGCTCTTCAACTCTGGCAAATGGCTTCTTCTTCGGCTTATCTTCTACATATTCATCTTCCATGTCATAGTCATCATCATAGTATTCATCTTCCTGATCATTCAAGGTCATCTTTTTTATCAATGTATCTAATACAGCCATTTTCTTCTCCTTACACACCTAAATATTTTTCGTATAATCTCTTTCCCCGAAAATACCGGTTCCCACTCTGACAAAAGTAGCACCTTCCTCAACAGCGACCTCATAGTCACCTGTCATCCCCATAGAAAGAGTATTCATCTTTATATTATCAATGTTTTTATGCATTATGTCAACAGATAATTGTTTTAATTTAGAGAAATACTGTCGATTTTCCTCTGCATTTTCAACATATGGTGCAATCGTCATAAGTCCGTTAATTTCAATGCCCGGTAATTTGGCAATCTCTGTTACGAGCGCAATCGCGTCTTCTGTCTGCGTTCCGAACTTTGTCGCCTCATTTGCCACATTGACCTCAATAAGTATTTTAACCGTACAGTTTTTTTTCACAGCCTCTTTACTGATTTCTTCTGCCAGTCTGAGTGAATCCACACTATGGATCATATATACTTTGTCCACGATGTATTTGACTTTATTTCGCTGCAGATGCCCGATCATATGCCAGCGGATATCTTTGGGAAGCTGTTCATATTTGTCTACGAGTTCCTGCACCTTATTTTCGCCAAAGTCTCTGCATCCATGCTCATAAATTTCAGTAAGCATCGGAACAGGCTTTGTCTTGCTGACTGCGATCAGTGTTACCTCTTCCCGGTTTCTGCCTGCCTTTGTACAGGCATCCTCAATTTTTTTCTGCACAAGATCATAATTTTCCGTTAACATTTTTCTTCCTTTCCCTGCTTACAGATCATTATTCGTAAATAAAGTCATCCGGATTGACACTGGCTGCATCCAGTACAATAAAATCATATTCGGAAAGTCCGTACTGTGTATTGGACTTCACAATAGAATATTCCTCATTGGAATACAGAACCGTAATCGCCGTAAAATCCGCATATCCTTTATTCATATTATAAACACCGACCAGCGATCCCATCTTACTGATGGCATATTTTTCCTGCTGTCCTTCCCTGCAGATATAATCGCCGATGTTGAAATCCGTAGTGTCCACGTAATAATATTCATCATCTGCCGCATATATGGTTGCATCAATATACCGGGTGGACTGCTTACCGTTTTCGTCATAAACTTCTTTCAGGAAACCTCCCTTTTTAGAGCCGCTTCCCTCTACCTGATAATCCTGCGGAATCATATAAAATTCTTTTTCCACGATCGCACTGTTCGGAATTTTCAATCCTTCTTCCCGGTTATACAGAATTTCCAGATCAATGTAACGTTCTGTTGCAAATGTGATCATGGAATTGGTAAAATCAAGCTGTACATATGTACCATCCGTATTTTTCAGAACCGTTACCTTTGCCCATGACGTATACTGGTTTTTCAGGAATTTAACATTAACATATTCCTCCGCTTCCAGCTCCGCTGCTCTGGCAGCATCAACCGGTATCACGATCGACCAGTTTTCATTATCCAAAAGCTTATAAGCCGTATCTGCCTGTGAAACAAGCTGATTGGCTTCCAGCTGCACTGCCGTATATTTGGACTCATCAAAACAATCCTTCGTTACCGCAGACGGTTTCAACATCTCGTAACCGTCGATACCATAAACAACAACACCGCTCTTTGGCGCATAGGAAAATGCAACCGCATCCGTCGTTCCAGCCTGACTCAGATTATTCAGCATATTGTAATTTGACAGCTTCAATGCCGTTCCTTCCAACTGATTTTTAAAACGGTATACTTTTTCAAAATCCATTTTGGAAAATGACTTTTGAAAAACAATTGCCTGATTACGGATCTCTGCCAGATCCTGATCCGAAAGGAGTGTTTCTTCTTCCTGTGAAGTGATCATTTCCGCGATCTTACCCGAACTGTCCAGCGAGTATACCAGATCTCCGCAGGCTACATGTTCTCCCTCTTTTGCGAAGAAATTGATATAGCCCGTTCCATTACAGGATACTGTCGTTTCATCTCTTATGGCAATCCCCTGATATACATTTGGTACGCTCAGAGATCCCCTTGTCACTTCATAGCCGACAATATGCTTATTGTTCATATACAGAATCAGACTGACTACCATATAGATAAACAGAATCCCAAATATGATCATTCCGATATTCAGATGTAAAGGACCTCGCCGATAGTCCCTGATATTACTGACTTTTTTATTCTGTGCCAAGAAAAATTCTCCTCTTTCAGACTCGAAAATCCTGCCGCTATCGCGTCAGCCGTGCTTCGCGCTCTGCGAATCTCGCTCTGATTAGCGGTCGTCAAATGCACCGCATAAATGCGTGCATTTTCCTCGTCGCCATAACAAAAAAAGCCTCGGAACTTCCGAGGCTTTGGTTTTTTATAAAGATACGATGATCTTTGATTTTAACGCCTCCGGCAATTCACTCTCATCCATGCTTACGCTCAGGACAAAATCAATGCCGTAATTCTGGCTTATTTTTTCCAGCTTTTCAATAACAGGAGTGATGTCTTCATTTTCCAGACATGCGATTTTCAAAAAGCTGTCCAAAAACATCTGTTCCAGATCATGATCCTGCGAAACAATACCACAGATAAAACCTACAAATTCATCATGATTTGTGATCATATACTGGGAAACATCAATCAGTCTGACTTTATTGTTCAGCTCATACATATGCTTCGTACTCTTATCCAGATATACGATATTTCCTTTTGTTTCTTTCACCTGTAAATTAACTTTTTCTAATAAATGCTTTGTTTTACCCTTCCCTTTATTACCAACGATTAACTGAACCATATGTAAGCCCTCCTGCCATTTTGATTTCGGTATTTCGTACCTTATCCGATAAAATCATTATAGTGTATTTGACTATAAATGACAACCTTTTTATCGGAATCCCTGTGGCACTTAACCTGTGATTTTCTGAAGTAATCCTGTCATCTCCTGATAGAGATACTGCCTTTCACTGCAGTTTAAGATAACGGACACATACTGATTTCCGGAAGAGTCCTTTGCAAGCAGGATCAGACAGTTTCTGGCTGCTGCTGTTGTACCTGTTTTTCCACCGATCACCGTCACACCGTCAGGTGCCTGGGCATCCCCGTTTAAATACCAGTTTGTGGAAGTGCAGGAATATTCTTTCCCATTTCCCTGTCCGTCATGATAGATCGTCTCATAGGTCTGCAGATTGATGATCTGTGTAAATTCACTGTACTGCATGGCTTCTTTAAAAATCAGATACATGTCATAGGCAGTCACATAGTGATCCTCTGCGGTCAGTCCGTGCGGATTGACAAAATGAGAATTGGTCGCACCGATCGCTGCCGCTTCCTGATTCATCATATCGGAAAAGCCGTCCAGACTGCCCCCTATGTTTTCCGCGATCAGTACCGCCGCATCATTTGCAGACTGCATGAGCAGTGCATGCAGTGCCTGATCGAGTGTCATCGTATCTCCGGCAGAAAGCCCACAGAGCGTCGCACCGGATTCATTGATCTTTACATTTTCGGATGCGGTCAATACAGTATCCAGATCTGCATACTTGAGTGCTACAAGTGCCGTCATTACCTTTGTCAGGCTCGCCGGTGCGAGCTGCATATTTTCGTCTTTTCCATAGATGATCCGATTTTTGCCAAGATCACACAAGACTCCTGAAAGTGCCTGGGAAAGATCTACTTCATTCCCGGAAAGCGTCTGTCCGTCACGCAGGCATAAATCCGCCGCAAAGCCCTCCGCCTTATCATCAGCTATACTGTTTGTATGATCAATCCGATATGCGCTTACCGGACTGTCCAGCTCGTATTCCATTGAAACCGCTGCACTTTTACAGCCGGTCAGCAAGACAGACAACACAACAAGTGCTGCCAGTTTTTTCTTATTTGTACATCTCACGCCACTCAAGATCTCCTCGACTTAATGATTTAATCAACAGCTCCGCCGTAGCCAGATTCGTAGCAAGCGGAATATTATGCATATCGCATAAACGAACTACATTATTGACATCCGGCTCATGCAGCTTTGGTGTCAGCGGATCGCGCAGAAAGATAACAAGGTCGATCTGATTGTGTTCGATCTGTGCACCGATCTGCTGTTCTCCCCCGAGATGACCGGCCAGATATTTGTGGACATTCAGATTTGTAACCTCTTCAATCAGGCGTCCCGTCGTTCCTGTTGCATAAAGATCGTTTTTGCTGAGTATACCCCTGTACGCGATGCAGAAATTCTGCATCAGCTTCTTCTTTGCATCATGTGCAATTAATGCAATATTCATATGTAACCTTCTCTCCTAATTACTGTATTTCCTCACACATTGCAGTCTTACGTTCAATACAAACCCCATACCAATATAAAGACTGACAAGTGAAGTTAAACCATAACTGACAAATGGAAGCGGAATACCCGTATTAGGTACAATACCGGTCGCAACTCCAATATTCATAAAACTTTGAAAGCCGATCACCGTTGCCATACCTGTGGCGATCAGCATCCCCGCAATATCCTTCGCCTTCCGGGCGATCATCAGACATTCCAGTGTGATCAGAAACAAAAGTCCGACTACAAGACAGCCGCCTGCAAATCCCAGTTCTTCCCCGACAATTGCGAAAATAAAGTCCGTCTGCGGTTCGGAAATGAAATTACCGTTTTTTACGGAACTGATCTCGTTGTTATTCAGTCCCTTTCCAAACAACTCCCCACTTCCGATCGCCATCTTGGAATTCTCCTGCTGGTATCCTTCCGACGTCGAATATTCGGCCGGATTCAGCCATGCCAGAATACGCGTCTGCTGATAATCCTTGAGCAGCGTCTGATCCGGCTGTAATACCAGTGTCAGGAATATCACAAAAAGTGGAACCGCAATTGCCAGCACTCCAAATATGATCTTATAACTCAGACCACCCATGAATAAAAGCACGCAGAATAACAATGCGATCATGATCGTGGTCGAAAGATCAGGCTGCCTGTAGATCAACAGAAGCGGCGGCGCCAGAAGCACCAGCATGGAAATGATGGTCTTCAGTGAACTGATCGTTTCCTTATGTTTCATAATATACTGTGCATAAAATAAAATCAACAAAATTTTCGCCGTTTCGGATGGCTGGAACCGGATTCCCGCAATGGAAACCCAGCGTTGTGCATTGTTTGACTTTTCCCCGAAAAACTCCACCAGAAGCAGCAAAACCAGATTGCCGATATAGATGATCCAGTAAAAATTCAGGAACGTCGAATAGTCAAACAATGATATGACTACCATCAGAAACAGCCCCATCACAAATCCGAGGATCTGTTTGCTTTGATAAGAACGATCCGCACTGCCGATCACTAAAATCCCCACTACGGTAATAGCGATCAGCATTATTATTAATTTAAAATCATAATCCCTGACACGGTATTTTTTCAGCATTTTTATCACCAGAATACATTTATTTTTCGTTTGCTCACTTCAATTTCCATCTTCCCCGGATCAATCTGGATATAGCGGGATAATACTTTTGCAATATCCTTCTTTATCATTTCCATCGTTTCCGGTGAACAATTGATTCTGTCTGAAATCAGCAATATCTTCAGTCTGTCTTTTGCTACTTCTTTCGACTTCTTTTTATGAAATAATGATTTAATACGCATTGTCCACCCCTCCTTTACAGTTTCTGAAAAATACCGGTAAAACGAAACCATACCGATTTTTCTTTTTCCAGATCGAGAAGTGGTACATCCTGTCCCAGAATTCTGTTACAGATATTCATATAGGCTCTTCCTGCCACAGAATTGCCACATACAAGCGGTTCTCCATGATTGGTGGATACCACGACCGCCTCGTCATCATATACAGCACCGAGCAGATCCACCGATAAAATATCCACCACATCTGCCACACTCATCATATCGCCGCGTTTGATCATATCATTGCGGAGCCTGTTAACGATTAGATCGATCCTGCCCACCTCATATGCATGCAGAAGACCGATGATCCTGTCAGCATCGCGGATGGCTGACACCTCCGGTGTTGTCACCACAATTGCCCTGTCTGCTCCCGCGATCGCATTCTGAAAGCCCTGTTCGATCCCTGCCGGACAATCCAGAAGTATGTAATCAAACTGCTCCTTCAGCTGTGCGGTCAGCTTTTTCATCTGCTCCGGATTAACTGCCGATTTATCTCTTGTCTGTGCACAGGGAAGCAGATAAAGACCCGGATATCGTTTATCCTTGATCAGTGCCTGTTTTACCCTGCAGTTTCCTTCCACAACATCAACCAGATTATATACGATCCGGTTTTCCAGTCCCATAACGACATCCAGATTCCGAAGTCCGATATCCGTATCGATCAGGACAACCTTCTTACCCTGACAGGCAAGTCCCGTTCCAATGTTTGCGCATGTCGTTGTTTTTCCGACACCGCCCTTACCAGATGTAATGACAATTACTTCACTCATAGTTTTCCTCCAGCTCATGAAATATTTGTCCCCTGCAGTCTTTACAGATTCTGCAGTAATTCTTCTGTAAGGTCAAGATCCTCGAACCGGATCTCGTTCTCTTTTAAATATGCAATCTGCGGCTTGTCCTTTTTAGACTTACCGAACAGCCCTTTACTTTTGTATTTTCCCCTGTGTTCGCCGATCCGGACAGATTCTGGCTCCATATGAAGCGCAGCAATAAAATGGGCTTTTCCGTCCACTCCCGCATAGGCACTTCCGGAAAGTGTTCCCAAAACAACAATATCCTTTTTGGACACCACACAGCTTCCTTTACAGACATCTCCGAGCACGATCAGGCTCTGCTCTGTCTCCAGAATTTTCTTTCCAGACAGGCTGCCACGGTAAAATTGTGCAAAATCGCCCTGTGCCATTTCCTCAATACGCGCCAGAGGCCGTTCAAAGCTTTCTTCCTTTTCTTTTTCGACCACACAGACAATATTCACACTGCTTTCCTGCCGGATGGTGTCTAAGATGGCATCTTCCTCTTCCTGCGTATTTTTCCTGCCTTCAAAGGTGACCGCCAGTTTTGCTTTTCCGAAAAAGCGTTCGGAATCTTTAAATTTTTCGGAGACTTCTGCCAGAACATCTCCAAAAAGGGCATCCTCCGCAATGACGATCCTGATGCCATTGGGATAACTCTTGAGTCTGACTATGTCTTTCATACTTCCACCTCTTTCAGCTTTATCTGTTTAATCTCCCGCACTTTGTACCACATTGGTAGATTCCGCAGTTCCGGTGATCAGACTGGATTCATCCTCCAGCTTAAAGTAGTACTTCACAATATCTTTTGTCACCTGCGCCGCATAATCGGAAGCATATCCGAATGCGATTCTTGTTGCGATGGCGATCTGTGGCTGCTCATACGGTGCATAGCATACAAACAGCGCGTGATTTGCACGTTTTCTGTTTTCCTGCGCCGTACCGGTTTTCCCTGCCACCTGGATCGTCAAATCCTTGTAGTAATCCTTATCTTCCACTACTTTACGCATACCCTGATGAATTGCATCCCATGTACTCTGCTTCAGATCAACCGTATTCCGCAACGTCGGTGTATAGTCGGCGATCAGATTGCCGTCCGCATCTGTCGCTTTGGAAAGCAGGCTCAGGTTATAACAGTTTCCGCTGTTTGCAACCGTCGTTACATACCTTGCCAGTCCGACCGTTGAATAGTTGTTTGTACCCTGCCCGATCGCAGAACGGATCGCATCAAAATCAGATACCTTTGGTGCACTTTCCGAAATTTCCACGCCGGATTTGTCTGAAAGTCCGAACTGATCTGCATAATAAGCCAGCTTTTCCAGTCCGGTATCGCTATCATAAACACCGTTATTACGGCTCAAACGATAACCCACTTCATAGAAGAAATAGTTACAGGAATGTTCGATCGCCCCTGAAATATCAAGCGGTCCATGTGAACCGTTCGGTGCGATCCAGCATCGCGCCGGCGGACTTAACGTATCCCAGGTTCCCTTACAGGTGATCGTTTCATTCAGTCCCACAACATTATTTTCCAGTGCTGTCGCCGCCGATACCATCTTGAAGGTAGAACCGGGTGCAGACAACTGCTGCGTTGCATAATTCCACATCGGCTGTGACAGATCATAGTAAATTTTATTATAATAATCGGAATCGATCGAATTTGTCAGCCGGTTGTTATCATAGCCCGGATATGTCACCAGGGCGAGTACCTCCCCTGTCTGGGTATCCGTTACCACACAGGAACCGGAGCATGGATCAAGTGCCAGCTGTGCAGGTGTGATATCCAGATTTTCTATCTTCTCCAGCATAAAGCTGTAAGCGGATTTACTACCGCTTTGTACTGCCTGTTTTTCTTCGTCCGTCCCATCAATGATATTCTGTTCAAACAGAAGCATACATACCTGCGCGCCCGTGATCTGATCGTCCAGCAGCATATATTTGTAAAGCCGCTTGTTAAAGTAAGAATCTTTTATCAGATTCTCATCAATGTAATCGATCAGACGCGCATAGATTTCTTCGGAATCGGAGTACTGGGATTCCAGAGAAAGCTTTGTAATATCGATCCAGCCCTTGGAGATCAGATACGTCAGGTATTCCTGAAGGCTGATCACCTCATCCTTTTTCCATGCAAGATAAGTACTGTCCTCTTTGTCGATCTCGTCTGTCATGATCACACCGTTATCTTCCAGCATGGAAACGATCGCTAGCTCATACACCTGGTATTCCAGAGAAAGATTATTATAGGTCGTGGCGTTGGTCGCAAGCTCGGTATGCAGCGTATCCACCACGGAAGCCTGCTTATTCAAAAACGTCTGATATACTGTCTTTTCCGTATCTTTGGCAGTATCTTTCTGAAAATTACCGGTATCTATTACACCATTATTAAATAAAGCAAAATATACATCATAAATAGGGATCTGCAGTTTACTTGCCGATTCGTTTTCTCCCAGCGTAAATTCCTTGATATTACGGATCTTGGATACCAGAATACCCGCGATCTTCTGTTCGAGCAGGTTATATACCGCCTTCTGCAGCTTCATATCGATCGTCAGATAGACATTATTGCCCGCAGCCGGTTCCTTCCGGTCACTCGTTTCGATGACCTTACCCATGTTATCCACATAAACGGTTTCTGTTCCTTTGGTACCCTGCAGTGTTGTTTCCATATACTGCTCAATACCGGATTTACCGACAATGTCCGTCAGGGAATACTTTTCATCTTCTTCGGAAAGCTGTGCATATTCATCATCGGAAATCTTGCCAATATAACCGATGATATGGGAATAATACACACTGTCTACATACTTGCGGATCGTATCCTCCGTCACGGATACACCATCCAGCACATCCGCATTTTCCATGATCATGGCAACTGTTTCATCGGAAACATCCTTGGCAACTGTTGTCGCAATGTATTTCTGATAACTGTTCAGACTCATGGCATAGCGGATCGTTACCATCTGCAGCAGCTTTTCTTTTGTATAACCGCTGCCCACGATAAAATCAGAATTCCTGTCATTCGGATCCAGATATTCTCCGATCGCAAATTTCTTTGTCCCTGCCAGATAGGAAATCACCTCTTCTGCCGTAGCAGTACGCTCTGCATATTCCAGATCTTCTGTCTTGGGCTTTCCATATATATCCGCCAGAAAACGCAGCAGCGTTTTCCCTTCCACCGTAAAGGCATATTGATTATTTTCATCCAGAACAATATCAAAATCATTGATGATCTTATCATTGTTTTCTTCTATCATATCGATCAGCCTGGAGATTGTCCCGTTCAGCTGTTCATTTTTTGTCCTGCCGGACTCATATACATCTTCTATCGTAACGGAGTACGCCAGCTCATTATATGCCATAAGCTCTCCGTTACGGTCATAAATATTGCCTCTTGTACTGGCAATGGTACGTTCCTTTCTGATCTTCAGTTTAAAACCGTCCAGATATTCTTCCCCATGAACGATCTGAAGAGAAAAGAGGCGATAGATCAGGATACCTGACAGACAGGTAAACACAATGATCAGTACAAAGACTCTTGACGTTACCATATTGATCACTGATTCTTTTATCGATTTAAGCAAAACCGTCCTCGCTCCTTTTTTCTGTTCCATCCAGTTTTCCGTTGATCATACGGATCAGCGGATACAGGATCAGTGTTACCAAAACTGTATAAATGATCTCCGGTACTATCACATGCATCAGATAGTGCAGGAAGTGGAATCTGCCACGCAAAAGGAAAAGCAATATGTAGCTGACAAGTCCATAGGAAAGATCGCTGAGCGTGATCAGAAGGATCGGCAGCTTGATATCCTCTTTAAAGAAGATCTGCTTGAAATATCCGTTTGCAAAGCCAAGATACATAAAAATAAGTGCATAAAAGCATAAAACATTTCCGAAAAAAATATCATATAACAGGCCGGAAAAAAAGCCTACCCAGAGACCGCATTTCTGTCCGCACATGAATCCGAAGGTTGCTGTGATGATCACAAGCAGATTCGGTGCGATCCCGCCGAATGCAAGCCACCTGAATACAGTAGACTGCAGGATAAAGCACAGCAGGACTGTTATAACTATAAAAATATTCCGTTTCATCAGTTTTCACCCGCCTCTGTATAAGACGCTTTCTGGTCCGTGATCACAAGCACTTCTTCCAGATGTGCAAAATCAACAGCCGGTGTGATCGTACCGGAGCTTGTCAGGTTATTGGAATCAGACTGGATCTGAGTCACATAGCCGATCAGAATACCCGGAAGATACTTGGTACTAATATAGGAGGTTACAACCTTATCCCCCTCCTTTACCGCTGTTTCACCGTTTACAAGCTTGGAGAAGGTGATCACACCCTGATCCATCGTCTCCAGATTGCCCTGTACGATACAACTATCCTCTGTAGAAAGCACCATAGCACTGACATTGGAATTGTCATCAATGATCGCCATGACCTTTGCCCAGTTATCTCCCACTTCTGTAATATGTCCGACCAGACCGCTTCCCGCCATGACATTCATATCCGGCTCAAGCCCGTCCAAACTTCCTTTATTGATCACAAAGGAATGAAACCAGTTTCCTGCTTCCTTCGATACCACACGGGCTCCGACTTTCTGGTAGTCTGCGTACTCTTCATCCAGCTTATATAATTCACGTAAATTGTTCAGCTCATATTTATCCTGCTGCAGGGAGTTGTTTTCAATCGTCAGTGTATCCACCTGCGCCTGCAATGCTTCATTTTCCTGCATGATATCCCGGATGGATTTCAGCTCCTGTGAACGGACATTCATCCAGGAGCCGACCTTACTGATCCCCGACTGAAAGGGCAGGATCACACCACCGGCAAAGTTGCTGAGCGGAGACGCCAAAAAATCCGTAAAAAAGGTAACTGCCATAAATAAAACGCAGACACAAGTCATGATCAGCAATAAGTATTTACTTGGAATCGTAAACTTCTGCCGTTTTCTTCTCATTATTTTCCTCCATTGCCCATTCCTTCGATCGCATAGGCAACTGATTTATAATTATCATCCTTGATGACACGGGCAAGTCCCAGTGCAACACTTTCTACCGGATGCTCTGCAACATTCACCTTCAGTCCTGTTCCACTGGCGATCAGCTGTGCCAGATGGCTGACCTGACAGGCACCGCCGGTCAGATAAATTCCCTGTCTGTAAATATCTGCAGCCAGTTCCGGTGGCGTACGCTCCAGAATAACCTTGATATTATCAATGATCGAATTAAAATGCTCTTTTAAGCTGTCCAGTGCAAGATCTGTCGGGATCTCTCGCTCTACCGGAAGTCCTGTTACGATATCACGGCCGTAAACAAGCGCATTTTTCCCTTCCTCTTCCAGAGAAGCCAAAGATGTTTTTACCTTTTCTGCTGTCTTGCCACCGATGATCAGGCTGTACTCTTTTCTGACAGCTGCACGGATCGCATCATCAAATTTCTGTCCGCCAACCTTGATCAGCTTGCTCAATACGATACCGCCTAAGGAAAGAATGGAAATTTCCGTTGTATCAAAGCCGACATCAACGATCAGCACGCCCTGTGAATTTTTGACATCAATATCCAGTCCGAGCCCGTCCGCAATTGCTTTTTCCACAACCATAACACGTTTTGCCTTAACATTTGCATTCTTTACAAGGTCGTAAAAAGCTCTCTTTTCAACCTCTGTCACATCGGTCGGAACCGCAATATAATAATCCGCCGGCTTGACATTTCCACCGCCCAGATCCGTTATAAAACATTTTACAAGTGTCTGCATATTTTTAATATCTGCGATCACGCCGTTGCACAGCGGGTAGGAAATGTGGATATTCCCCGGCGCTTTCTCATACATATCAAACGCCTCATCCCCATAAGCAAACAGAATGTCCTTATTTTCAATCGCGATGATGTTTTTCTGGCAGAAAACCGATTCATCACCTTTACCGTAAATTTTAATGTTGCAGGTACCAAGATCGATACCGTATGCGCTCGAAGCCATTTATAAAACTCCTTTCTCCTTTAAACTGATATACGTGTTATCCCCGATAATAATATGGTCAAGTAACGGAATTTCCATAACCGCTGCCGCCTGCCCGATCCGCTCCGTCAAAAGCAGATCTTCCCTGCTCGGCGAAGGATCTCCGCTTGGGTGATTATGCATGATGATCACCGATGCGGCATTACATAAAAGTGCCTGCCGAAATAATTCTCTGGCAGACATAATGGACGAATTAATGTTACCTATAGACAACTCGACATCTTTTATCCTGCTGTCTTTTGTGTCTAAATACAGTGCAATACAATACTCTTTTTCCAAATGCCGCAGCCGTTCCATATAAGCCTGTGCCACAACCTGCGGATTCCGGAACACCGCATCCTTTTCCACTCTGGCAACTGCCATCCTGCGGGAAAGCTCTGCGATCGCTTTCAGTTTGACGGCCTTGACAAGTCCGATTCCCTTTACCTGCATGAGCTGATCAAGCGTCACATGATGCAGTCCCAAAATACCATGTCTCTTATCACAGACGGATAAAACCCTGCAGGCAAGCGTCAGAGCGTCCTCTCCCCTGGTTCCTGTCCGCAATATGATCGCGATCAGTTCCTCTTCTGTCAGGTTTTCTGCCCCCTGCTGTAAAAACTTATCATAGGGCAGTGACTGTATTGTGCCGTTTTCTTTTGTCAGATACATATTCAGTTCTTACTCCAGACAAGCAGCTCCCACTCTGCTTTACAGGAAACGATATAAAATAATGGCAATTACCATTCCGATGATGCTCGCGACCGTGATATGGATCGTCAGTCCAAAGGTCAGGACAAGAATACCCAGATCCAGTACGATCGGCGAAGTCAGCCCGAAGCTCTGCCCGTAATTCAGGAAGCTTGACGGAAGAAGATGTCCCAAAAGACCTCCGATTACAATTCCTGTCAACATCATCAATAAAAGAGCCCAGCTGTTCTTGCTTCTCATGGTATCCTCCACTTCATTTGTATCATCACACTAGTTATATCTTATCACACCCCAAAAATTATGTATATAAAATTCGTTTATTTTTTTTCGACTAAAAACTCATTCTTTTGCACTGTTCTTTCGTCAAAATACCGTCATTTTTCATATTTTGCAGCGCTTTCAGCATGCCAAATTTCGCATGTGGGAAAGTCAGTCCCCCCTGCATATATACCGCATACGGCGGTTTGATCGGACCGTCTGCGGAAAGTTCGATCGAAGAGCCGGACACAAAAGCTCCTGCCGCCATGATGACCGGTGCATCATAACCCGGCATATCCCACGGCTCCGGTGAAAGGTGGCTGTCCACGCTTGCAGCTGCCTGGATTCCCTTACAGAAAGAGATCACAGCCTCCGGTTTTCCAAAGGTGATTGCCTGAATGATGTCAAATCGGTCTTCTTTTGCATCCGGTACAACGGAAAAACCGAGTGTTTCAAAAATATTTGCTGCAAAGACCGCACCCTTTAAAGCACTTGCCGTTACGGTCGGTGCTAAAAACAGTCCCTGATAAAAAGCAGGCAGTACGCCAAGAGAGGCACCAACCTCTTTACCCAGTCCCGGAGAGGTCAGTCTGTAAGCCGCGTTTTCCACACATTCTTTCTTTCCGACGATATAGCCACCGATCGGTGCCAGACCGCCGCCCGGATTCTTGATTAGGGAACCGACCACCATATCCGCTCCGACTTCCACAGGCTCGATCCGTTCTACAAATTCGCCGTAGCAGTTATCTACCATACAGAGTACATCCGATTTGCATGATTTGATAAAGGAAATCAGTTCGCCGATCCGTTCCACCGATAAGGTTTTTCTCGGTTCATAGCCTTTGGAGCGCTGGATCGTTACCAGCTTTGTCTTTTCATGGATCGCTGCACGGATACCATCGTAATCAAAGCTGCCATCCGGCAGAAGATCTACCTGGCTGTAAGATATGCCATATTCTTTCAGAGAGCCTTTGGACTCACGGATACCGATCACTTCCTCCAGCGTATCATATGGTTTTCCCACAGGGGATAACAGTTCGTCGCCCGGACGCAGGTTGCTCATCAGTGCCAGTGCCAGTGCATGTGTGCCACAGGTGATCTGTGGTCTGACCAGTGCATCTTCCGCGTGGAACAGATTGGCATATACCTCTTCCAGCGTATCGCGTCCGATATCATTGTAGCCATAGCCGGTTGTACCGAGCAGACATGCTTCGCTGACACGTGCCTTCTGCATGGCACGGATCACCTTCAACTGGTTATATTCCGCCGTTTCGTCGATCGCGGCAAAACGATCCTTCAGATTTTCCAAAATATGTTCTCCGAATGCAAGCACCTGGGCATCTATGCCCAGAGAAGCGTACATTTCCTGTAATGTAGTCATGTTTTATCCTCGATTCTGTATTATTATACTTCAATGAATTTATATATTCCCCTGCAGACACGCTTCCGCTCGTTAAAAAACGTAGCGGTACATAAGAGTGCAAAATACGCACTCTAAGTACCGACGTTTTTTATGGGCGGTCTGCCATGAAATATATAAATTCATTGATATCCATCATACCATATTCCCCATCCGCATTTCTTCCACTTTTTCAAGCATAAAGGCAAGCATTTCATCTTCCTGCCCGGCAAAGGCAGTCCGGTCAACCCATGTGACATCCCGCTCCCGGCGGAACCATGTCAGCTGGCGTTTTGCAAAATGTCTGGTATCCCGTTTGATCAGATAAATGGCTTCCTCCAGCGGACAATCCCCACAGATGTGGTCTGCCATTTCTTTGTAGCCAAGCGCCTGCATGGATGTGGCAGAGCGCGGTATTCCGTCCGCAAGCAGCCCTTTGACTTCCTCGTATAAGCCTTCCTCCACCATCTGATCGACACGCGCATCGATCCGGTCATACAGCTTTTTCCGGTCATCATTCAGCACAAAATAACAAAAGGCATAGGGCGACTCTTTTTCATGTTCCCTCGCATTGTGCACGGAGATCTTTTCTCCTGTCTGCATATAATATTCAATGGCACGGATCACGCGTTTGCTGTTGTTTTCATGGATCGCCGCGGCAGCTTCGGGATCGATTGCAGCCAGCTTTTCATGCATATAGGCATTGCCCTTCTGCGCCGCTTCTTCCTCAAGCTGTCTTCTGAGCGCAGAGTCCGTTTCTTCTTCCGAAAACGCAATATCATACAAAACAGCCTGAATATAAAATCCGGTTCCGCCGACCAGAACCGGAATATGTCCCCGCTCATAAATGCCTTGCATCGCTTCCTTCGCCATCTGCGAAAACCGGAATACATCAAATTTTTCATCAGGAGAAAGAACGTCGATCAGATGATGTCTGACACCGTCCATTTCCTTAGGCAGGATCTTGGCAGAGCCAATATCCATCTTCTTATACACCTGCACGGAATCCGCAGAAATGATCTCTCCGCCGACCGCCTTCGCCAGTTCGATGGAAAGCTTTGTTTTCCCTACTGCCGTCGGCCCGGTCAATATCAGCATTTCCTTTTTCTTCATCGTTTAAACTTACGCTCCAGTTCATATTTACTCATGGAAATGATCGTCGGTCTTCCATGCGGACAGTTATAAGGGTTATCGCAGGCTAACAATTCCTGCATCAGCACCTTTATTTCCGATAATGATAATTTCTGATTTCCTTTGACTGCCGCTTTGCAAGACATGCTGGCGATCTTGCTGAGCACGGCGAAGGAATCTCCCGCAGCCGGTGCCTGCACCAGTTCATCCAGCACAGAAAGCAGCAGCTCCTTTTCTCCGTTTCCGTACAGATCCAGCGGAACCGCACGGATCGCGACCGCATCTTCTCCGAACTCTTCCAGTTCAAAGCCAAGTCTTGTAAAGTGCTCCTCATGTGCCTTCCAGGCAGTCTGCTCCTTTGGAGTCAGCGTCACGATCGTCGGCGGTGAAAGCTGCTGGGACGGAATCTCCGTCTTTTCATGCAGCCTCTTCACAAACCGCTCATAATTCACCTTTTCATGCGCCGCGTGCTGATCCACATAATAAATTTTATCCGCCAGCGCCAGAATCCAGTACGTATCAAATACCTGTCCGATGATCTCGAAATTTTCCACCTGCTGTTTTTTCAGGTCGTCTTCCGTAAACAAAGCCATCTGCTGTGGCTTTTCAACAATGATCGCCTGCTCCTTTTTGATGATCGGGCTTTTCGGTACTTCTTCCGTATATTCCGCCCTTGTACCAATGATCCTTGCTGCAGCAGTTTCAACCTGTTTTTTCTCCGGTGTTAATGACCTCCGAACATCTGAGCCGGATGTTGTATATCCGGTCTTTTCTTCCCGCACGCCCGACTGCGCAGGCTGCGCCAGTTCCTCATCTACCTTCTGCAGTGCTTTCTGCACGATCTGCCCATAGGACTGTCCGTAAGAAGAAGTTTCTCTCACCTGCGACTGCGATCTTCTGCCTGCTTCAAACGGCTGCGGAATCTCTCTGGTCAACTGCTTTTCCGCTTTCTTATCCTCTTCCTTTTCGATCTTTGCATCCATGGATGTGACAAGGGATCTGCCGTTTATCGCCGCTGCAACAGATTCCTGCAGAAACCGGAAAAAGGTCTGCGGTTCATTGATCCGGATATCCATTTTGGTCGGATGCACATTGACATCGATCTTTTCCGGATCGATCGTCAGATATAAGACAACAAACGGATATTTATGCTGCATCAGGAAAGTGCGGTAGCCTTCTTCCACTGCGGAGCATACCAGAGAGCTCTTGATATACCTTCCGTTCACAAAGATCGTTTCAAACGCTCTGTTTGCCCTGCACAGGATCGGTTTTCCCAGAAATCCTTTTACCGAAATGCCATCCATCTGTGCAGAGATCGGAAGAAGCTGGTTTGCCGTTTCTTTTCCGTAGATCCGGTAGATCACCTCTCTGCTGTCTCCGTTACCGGAAGTAAAAAACTTCGTCTGCCCGTTTGCTATATACTGAAATGCGATCTGCGGAGCAGACAGCGCAATATGCTGCATAAAATCCGCAATATAGTTGCCTTCTGTCATTGCAGTCTTTAAAAATTTTTTTCTGACCGGTGTATTGTAAAAAATATTGCGGGCGATCACCGTCGTTCCCTTCGGTGCACCGATCTCTTCAAGCTCACCCGCTTCTCCGCCGTTTATCGTAAAATGCTGCCCGGTCAGCTCTTCCTCCGTCTTTGTGATCAGCTCTACCTGACAGACTGCGGCAATACTGGAAAGTGCCTCTCCGCGGAAGCCCAGACTGCTGATATGGGAAAGATCCTCCGCTTCCTTGATCTTACTTGTGGCATGTCTTAAAAATGCCTTGGTAAGCTGCGACTTATCGATTCCGCTTCCGTCATCTGTGACACGGATCATGCTGATACCGCCGTCCTTGATCTCCACCGTCACATGCCCGGCTCCTGCATCGATCGCATTTTCCACAAGCTCTTTCACAATGGAAAACGGGCGTTCCACAACTTCTCCTGCCGCGATTTTATCTACTGTATGATTATCCAGTACATGTATTTCATTCATTTGTGCTACTCCATCTGTTCTTTAACATGTTTTGCAGTTTATAAAGGGTATTTAAAGCATCCAGCGGTGTCAGATTCGAAATGTCGATTTGGGAAAGCTCCTTGATCACATCCTCATCCTTCGTCGTGTCAAAAAGTGAGATCTGTGCCAGATCCACCTGATCGTAATGTTTTACTTTCTGCTTTTCCGACTTTTTATCAGTCTGGATACACTGTACCTTTTCTGTAATATCATTATCGGAAAGCTGCTGTGCGATTTCTTTCGCCCTGTCAATGACAAGATCCGGAACGCCTGCAAGCTTTGCCACCTGAATACCGTAGCTCTTGTCCGCTCCGCCCTTTACGATCTTCCGTAAAAAAACGATATCATCACCTTTTTCCTTGACAGCAATACAGTAATTGTTGACATTGTTCATCTTGCCTTCCAGCTCGGTCAGTTCATGATAATGCGTTGCAAATAAGGTTTTTGCTCCGAGCAGCTTTTTATTGCTGATATGCTCAACCACAGCCCATGCGATTGACAGACCATCAAAGGTGGAAGTTCCCCGGCCAATCTCATCTAAGATCAGCAGGCTGTTCGCCGTCGCATTCCGCAGAATATTGGCTACTTCATTCATTTCCACCATAAAAGTGGACTGTCCGCTTGCCAGATCATCCGAAGCACCGACTCTTGTAAAGATACGGTCCACAATACCGATCTGTGCACTTTTTGCCGGTACAAAGCTTCCGATCTGTGCCAGCAGGACGATCAATGCTGTCTGCCGCATATAGGTGGATTTTCCTGCCATATTCGGACCTGTGATAATGGAGATCAGGTTTTTACCGCTGTCCAGATAGGTATCGTTGGCAATAAACATATCATTTTTGATCATGCACTCCACAACCGGATGACGGCCTTCTTTGATATCGATCACGCCCTTTGTCGTGATCTTCGGCTTCACGTAATGATTTCGCTCTGCCACATAAGCAAGGGATGCAAATACATCCAGCCCGGCAATAGCCTTGGCTGTCTGCTGGACTCTCTGCATGTTGTCTCCCAGCGCGTCCCTGACCTGACAGAACAGCTCATATTCAAGTGAATACAACTTGTCCTCTGCATTCAAAATGGTATCTTCCATTTCCTTCAGCTTTGGCATCGTGTAACGCTCTGCATTAGTCAGTGTCTGTTTTCGGATATAGTCATCCGGTACCTGATCCTTGAAGGAATTGGTTACCTCAAGGTAATAACCAAATACTTTGTTATATTTGATCCTCAGATTTTTGATCCCGGTTCTTTCACGCTCTGTGTTTTCCAGCTCGGCAAGCCATTTCTTACCGTCCGTTTTGGCTCTTCGCAAAGTATCCGCATCTTCTGAAAAGCCTTCTTTGATAATACCGCCTTCTTTGGAAGAAAGCGGCGGTTCCTCTACGATCGCCGCATCGATCAGTCCGTACAGATCGGTCAGATCATCGATCTGCTCCTGCAGCTTCTGTAAAAGAGGCGTTTCAAATTCTGCCAGAACCGTTTTGATCGGTGGCAGCATCTGCAATGAATTGCGGAATGCGATCAGATCTCTCGGATTAGCAGTCTTATAACTGATCTTTCCAAGCAGTCTTTCCAGATCATAGATCGGGCTTAAATATTCCCTGAGTTCTTCTCTGGACATCGGATGTGCGAGCAGATCTCCGACTGCTTCCTGACGGAGCACGATATCCGCCTGCTCGATCAACGGCTGTTCTAGATAAGTACGGAGCAGTCTTGCGCCCATGGCTGTTTTAGTCTTATCCAGCACCCATAACAGGGAACCTTTTTTCTGCTTTTCACGGAGCGTTTCCGTCAGCTCCAGATTCCTTCTTGTGGCACTGTCCAGCAGCATATATTTGCTGGCAATGTATGGATTGAGGTGTGTAATATTGGACAGACTGTTTTTCTGCGTCTCATATAAGTAGGCAAGCACAGCACCTGCAGCGATCTGTCCTGCCATAAAATCATCCACACCGAGTGCTGTCAGTGTATTGACCTTAAAATGTTTGCACAAAAGCTTCTGGCAGCTGTCTTCTTCAAAATGCCATGCATCGATCTTATTGATCGAAATGCCGAGGCGTTCCCGCAGATCGTCTATACTGTAACCACTGACTAAAAAATTATCGTTACAGATGATTTCCGACGGAGAAAACTTCACGATCTCATCATTCAGCTTCTTTGTATCGGAAACCTCTGTCACATAAAAATCACCGGTCAGAGCATCCACAACCGCGATCCCGATCTTATCCTCCGTATAAGCAATGCACATCAGATAATTGTTCCGGCTTTCTTCCAATGACATCATATTGAGGTTTGTGCCCGGTGTTACAATACGGATCACTTCCCTTTTGACAATGCCCTTGGCAAGCTTCGGATCCTCCACCTGTTCGCAGATCGCCACCTTATAGCCTTTGTTGACCAGTTTGGTCAGATAGGAATCCGCTGCATGATACGGAATCCCGCACATAGGAGCACGTTCTTCCTGCCCGCAGTTTTTACCGGTCAGCGTGATCTCCAGCTCTTTCGATGCCACAAGCGCATCGTCAAAAAACATTTCATAAAAATCGCCCAGCCGGTAAAACAAAATGCAGTCCTTATACTGCTCCTTTGTAGCCATATACTGTTGCATCATCGGTGTTAAATCTGCCATCTTCTGCCTCTTTCGTCATACCGTCTGATTCTCCGGTAACTTCTCATCCTATTTGAGTCAATCATCCTGCATTATTTTCGCAACACGGGATCATACACTATGTTACCGCTTATTTTCTACAGTTCCTGTATAGTAAAATCCGTGACATTCATCCAGATGTACTTCTGCAAGCGTTCCGATCAGATCCTCTCCGCCCGGGAAATGAACGATCGTATTGTTGGACATACGTCCTGTTACCAGGCTGTCATCCTGCTCATTTTTCTCTTCCACCAGAACCGTGACTGTCTGACCGAGCAGATTACCGACTCTGCTTCTGGCGGTATCCTGCACAGTTTTCAGTACTTTGTTGAAGTTCTCCTTCACTTCAGCTTCCGGTACCTGATTTTCCATGGCTGCAGCAGGCGTTCCTGTGCGCTTGGAATAAATAAAGGTAAAAGCATTTTCAAACTGCACCTTTTTGATCACATCGATTGTTTCCTCTACATCTTCCTTGGTTTCTCCCGGGAAGCCCACAATAATATCTGTCGTGATCGCAATATCCGGGATCTCCCGCCGGATCTTCAGTGCCAGATCCACATACTGCTCCTTTGTATAACGCCGGTTCATTGCTTTCAGTATCCTTGTCGAACCTGACTGCAGCGGCAGATGCAGATGTCGGCAGATCTTTTTGGAATGCTTCATGACCTCGATCAGCTCATCTGACAGATCCTTCGGATGGGATGTCATGAAACGGATCCGCTCCAGTCCTTCGATCTTTTCCACTTCTGTCAGAAGCTGTGCAAAACTGACCGGATGTTCCAGATTTTTGCCATAGGAATTGACATTCTGTCCCAGCAGCATGATCTCGATGACACCATCCTTTACCAGCATTTCAATTTCGCGGATGATATCCTTCGGCTCTCTGCTTCTTTCCCGCCCTCTGACATATGGCACGATGCAATAGCTGCAGAAATTATTACAGCCAAACATAATGTTCGTACCTGATTTGAATTTATACTTGCGGACGATCGGCAGATCTTCCACGATTTCATTGGTATCTTTCCAGATATCAATGATCATGTCATCGGATTCGAGCATTGTGACAAGCAGCTCCGCAAACTTAAAGATATTGTGTGTTCCGAAGATCAGGTTGACAAATCGATAACTCTTTTGGAGCTTTTCCACAACGCCCTGTTCCTGCATCATACAGCCGCAAAGCCCGATCTTCATTGCCGGATTTTTCTTTTTATAGCCGTTTAAGATGCCCAGTCTTCCATACACTCTCTGATCCGCATTATCGCGTACCGTACACGTATTGAAGATCACAAAATCAGACTTTTCATCTTCGCCGTTATCGGCAAATCCCACTTCTGTCAAAATGCCGAGCAGTTTTTCCGAATCTCTGGCATTCATCTGACAGCCAAAGGTAACCACGCAGCACGTCGGCTTTCTGCCAAGCTTTTCTTCCATATCTGCTACCAGTTCCCTGGCACGTGCCATAAAATAATATTGTCTTTCAGGCTCGGACTGCGGCGCAGCACCTGCCTGTCTGTAATCTTCCATTTTTTCTTCCAGTACATCTTTTTGTATCATGTAATATAATCCTTTTCCGCATTTCGTTATTTTAACCGCTTCGCCGTTTATCCAATCCTTTATTTATTCCCGGATCTGTCCGTTTCCGATGATCGTATATTTATAAGAGGTCAGTTCACGCAATCCCATCGGGCCTCTCGCATGCAGCTTCTGGGTGCTGATTCCGATCTCCGCACCAAATCCGAATTCAAAACCATCCGTAAAACGCGTGCTCGCATTGACATATACGCAAGCAGCATCCACTCCCTTCAGGAATTTTTCCGCTGCTTCCTTGTTTTCTGTAATGATGCTTTCAGAATGGCCTGTATTATAGCGGTTGATATGTTCAATTGCCTCATCTACGCTGTCTACTGTTTTCATAGAAACGATCAGACTTAAATACTCTGTTCCATAGTCTTCCGGTGTCGCTGCTTTCAGATCGGGCATGATTTCCCTGATGCCATCATCCGCACGCATTTCCACATTTTTTTCCTGCAGAGCCTTTGCAAGCGGTGGCAGAAGCTTTTCCCGGATATCTCTGTGGATCACAAGCGACTCACAGGCATTGCAGACACCGATACGCTGTGTCTTTGCATTGACGATGATCTTCACGGCTTTCTCAATATCCGCATCTTTATCAATATAAATATGGCAATTTCCGGTTCCTGTTTCGATGACCGGAATCGTTGCATTCTCTACAACCGCTTTGATCAGTCCCGCACCACCACGTGGAATCAGGACATCCACATATCCTTTCATCTTCATAAATTCTGCTGTCACTGCCCTGTCTGTTGCCGTGATCAGCTGGATCATGTCCGGGTTAAGCCGGTTTTTCTCCAGTGTTTCCCGGATTACATTTGTTATGGCAATATTGGAATGCAGTGCATCGGAACCGCCTTTTAAAATAACAACATTGCCTGCTTTAAAGCAAAGTCCGAACGCATCCGCAGTCACATTTGGTCTGGACTCGTAAATAATACCGATCACGCCCATCGGCACACTGACTTTCGATATCAAAAGTCCGTTTGGTCTGGTGAATTTTTCCAGTACGTTACCGACAGGATCCGGTAATTTTGTGATCTGTACAAGCCCTTCTGCGATCTGGCTGATCCGTTCCTCTGTCAGTTTTAATCTGTCAAGCAGTCCCTGGCTCATGCCTGCCTGGATTCCTTCTCGGACATCCTCTGCATTTGCGGTCAGAATGCTGCCACATTCTTTCCGTAAGTTCTGTGCGATTTCAGTCAAAACCGTGTTTTTCTGCTCTGTTGTCAATAATGACGCCTCATACTTTGCTGTTAATGCCTGTTCACCCATCTGTATCAGATCATATTTTTCTGCCATATTCTATCCTTCCCTTCCTGTGTGTATCATTTATTTTCTATCTGATAGATTGCCTTTTCCGTTATAATGCATGCGGGCTTTTGATCCGTTTTTTCCGTCTCGATCCGTCCCGGTTCCACAAGCTGCAGTTCATATGCGAGCGCCGCTGTAGAAACCTGCGGATGTGCCTCCAGAAATCTGTCATAAAAACCGCCGCCGTATCCGATCCTGTTTCCCTCTTTGTCAAACACCGTTCCGGGCATGATGACAAGATCCCCCGGTTTCTGCTGCCACGACCGCTGGGGCTGTGGTTCCCTGATGCTGCGGTATCCGCTCACGAGCTGTGAAAGATCCGTAATCTGGTAAAACTGCATTTTCTTTCCTTCCACTCTCGGGCAGAACACCAGCTTTCTTTTTCGAAATGCCAGCTCCATGATCGCATCTGTTTCCACCTCGGAGCCATAACCGGCATAGATCAGAAGCTGATCCGCCTGTTCAAAGACCGGAAGCTCTGCAAGCTGCTTCTTGATTCTATCACTTTTTTTCTTTCTTTCCTCTTTCGAAAGGGCATCTCTTATTGAGAGAATTTCCCGTCTAATTTGCTTCTTCGTTTCCATATTTCTCGCCTAGGTTTTCTATCGTACCATCTTCATTGACCATATCAATGTTATTCAGCTGGCTGCGCAGATTCTTTCTGATACTTGCGACATATTCCTGTCTGAGCAGCGCCTGTTCCTTCTTTTCATCCTCTGTCAGCCCTTCTGCCTGCGATTTATGATAAAGCTCGTTGATTCTTTTGATTCTTGATTCTTCCATATGCTTCTCCCATACCTGTTGTTTAAAAATTGTATCATTATATTATAACAGAAAGTAGCTTTTATGCAAACCTTGAAAAGGAATTTCATCGGTACCAAATAATGTTCGATCCCCGCATTACTACACGTCCAGCCAACAACGTCTCACCTCTGAAAACTCGTGCAGTGACTTTTTGCCCCGACATATTTCTTTCCAATTTAATACAGCCGATGAAAGTTCTATCTGCTTTCTCTTTTCATACAGATATAGCTGATATGCCAGATTTGCACAACCTTCCCTCAACTCCACTGCGCAGCGTAATTCCCTTTCTGTTTTATTTATATAGTTCTCATAATCAGTTTGCTGAATCAGCTCATTCAGTGCATCATTTAAAGATAAAATGACATCTTCCGATAGTTCTTTACAATTTCTATATAAAAGATTATGAAGTGTGATCAAGGTTCCCTCCAATCCAGGTTCTTTCCTATATCGGCAAAGATCAATCAAACAGTTCCATAATTCTATTGTTTCATCATTATTACCTTGTCTTGTCAGTAAATATTCTGTTGCTTCTAATCCTGAGAGCACCATTTTAGCATCCGCTGATTTCAGCGCCTTCAATATTTTCTTCACCACAGGTTGTATCTGTTCCATATCTGCCATCTGTACCTCAAGCTCTAACTCCGCAATTTCATACGTTGCAATTTCCTGCATCATATCTTTTAATCTTTCCTGCAAATGCGTATTAATATCTTGAAGTTTTTCACTTCCAAATGATGCAATTACCTTGATCAAATTTCTTGTTCTTGAAATAAACTCATCTTTATGGATATCAAAGTCTTGGAATTTTTCTTTATTTTCCTTCAAAACTTTCCAGTACATAATAAACTCTGTAATAAAATTTTCTATCTGCTGCATGTCCCAGAAATCCGGCGTATTTTCATTTAGCTTAATAATATCTCGCAAATATGGATCACTGCCCAACGTAATAAAAGACAATTCCTTTTCTCTTAAATTTATAAAATTACGTTCATCCAATAATTTTTTCTTGATCCGCTCAACTGGATCTATATTCTGCGGACATGGCCAACCTAGAATAACAAATGAATAATACTCCCCAAAATATGGAACTTCATCCTCCTTCACATCTTTCCATAAGAGCTGCGACATCCGTTCTTCCTGCTCACAGGAAAGTAGGTGCCACTCATAAAGCTGTCCCAATCTGGAAAAATAAACTCTTTTTTCTTTGTTTTCTTTTTCTATTTCATCCAGCATAAAATCAATACTGTCTGCATCAATATCCGCCTGCTGGTATAAACCCTCTGATAATTCATGAGTATATAAGACATCGAACGGATCTGTTATTTTCTCGATTTGATCCTCAGGCTCTTTTCTTACGGAAATTCTCAAAAGGTCATTCAACATTGCAGCCTTTGCTCTGTCATCTACCACATGCATTACCTGCACCGTCCATTTTCTGAGCGTACCATATTCTCTTGGTATATTATTCTCTACTAATCTACACAAAAGTGCCAATATTTTCTTTTGTTCAGATATCCCTACAATAGATGCAAGTCTTTTTACTATCTCAAGTCCATTTAAAATAACATGTCCATACGCATTTTCATTCTCTTGCCTCTGCCCAGTTTGTACAAATTCTATATTTTTTATTACCGCATCATATACATATGAAAATACTTCTCTCGCATCTATTTTCAACAGTAGTTTTCTGGTCAGCATTTTTTCTATTGTTTTCTGACTGCCAAACCGAAGTAGCATGAACCATCCAAGATAATTAAAATGATCCATTAAACATTGGACAAAATCTGATTCATCATCTTCCAGTAATCTTGTATAACCCATATGTAGTGGAAATCCCATCCGATCAACAAGGCGCAAAAAATCATACGCTTCGATAAATGAATTTGTTCCTATAGTCATTGTTCGAACTTCTTTATGTAATGGAAATGGGACATCTTTTCTTTCCTTATTCCCTTTTTTATAGAAATCCTGTATAAATTTCGTCTTTTCTATATCAAAATCGAAGTATTGCTTGTATTCTTCTTCCTTTTCCCATATTGTCTTTAATTCTTCATTCCTTTCAAACGGATGCATTGCCTGTATAATAAAGGACAACATATAATATACAGCATATAAAATAGGGCTATTATTTTATTTTTTTCTCCTACAAGACTGACATTTCTTTATCTTCGGACATCAATTTTATTAAAACCCAAAAATGCCCTGCAATAACTATTTTGTTGTTGCAAAGCATTTACAATTCTTATTTTATATTCCTAACATCTTCCTTGCCTCTGTCTCTGTGATCCGCTGTGTCTCCATCAGATTTTGCAGCAATTTCTTTTGCATAACTTTCTGACCCTCGGCTCTACCCAATTTTTCACCTTCAGCTCTTCCACGCTTCTCTCCCTCGGCATATTCTTCACGCTTTCCATCCTCATATTCTTCTGCCCGGATCAGTTCCTCGCGCCGCTCCCATGTATAATCAAGCACCATAGTTTTGGTCACCTCACTCCTGTTTTCTCTGAAAAATGTTTCCATGATGTGATGCTCTATACAATAATCAATTGCATCATTAATGACATTTGATATTATTTCAAAAGCGCCCTCAGCCGTTCCACCTCTGCAGCGAGGGCATCTGCTCTTTGGCTTTCTTTCTCTGCTCTTTGACGCTCTTTCTCTGTATTACCGC